>Ga0316208_1001339_pt1 | contig 23527 bp, 10 predicted proteins | sample 3monopyrite_MG_FD_204944 | JGI IMG/M metagenome (GOLD analysis project Ga0316208, IMG submission 204944) | Microbial mat bacterial communities from mineral coupon in-situ incubated in ocean water Damariscotta River, Maine, United States -... | ecosystem: Environmental > Aquatic > Marine >... | reverse complement strand
ATAATTGGTGTTGTTTGTAAATGCGGTTCCAAAAGTTAAATGCACAAGCATGGCATTTGCCCCGTCTAAAATTGCCGAAATGGGGTTTCCAATACCATTGTCTAAAGTATAATTTGTAATGGTTTCGGCAGTTACTTGATCCATGTCTTCACTAAACAACACGTCAACTTCAGTGGCAGATATTGCCGTAACCGATTGCACAAACGGTAAAACATTGTCCACATAAGCAGTTCCTGTCACTACAAAATCATCAAAATAAAATTTAGTTGAACGTGTAGAGGTATATTTACAATGTACACCCGCAAAAGCAGACGACAAATAGGTATTATCAAACACAGTGCCTTGACTGCTAAATGTTGTTCCTCCTGTGGCATCCGCTAATAATTCCCAATTTCCCAAATTGTCTCTTGTAACTTTTATGCGAGTGGTTACTGTTGCACCGCCTACAAATCCATCTACACCATCAATTAATATTGTTTTATTTAATCCGTCTTGTCTGTATAAACTAATTTCATCATTTGAATTCCCAATCATTACAAAATACCCATTTAAGCTTGATTTTAAGTTAGCGTTATTTGATGATAAATAGACTCTTGCAAGATTAGACCCTGAAGTTCCAAAGTCTAAATTCACATAAAATTCCCAAGTGGCATTGTCGATTGAGGTGGACGTAACTGACAAATAAGAGGTGTCAGAAACAGCAGGCGCAATTAAATGAAGTCCCTCTGGCGTTGGTGTAACTTCAAAATTAGCCGTTTGACCTGACCATGTTGGTGAGTTAGTAAAATCTCCATCTGTAAAATCATCAGTCCATTGCGAAAAAGATAAAAATCCTACAAATAATAAAACAATCGTTAAAATATCTTTCATTGTGAATATTAAGTTCATAAATATACTAATTTTGTTTCGATTAAAAAAAATAGAAAATGAAAATAGCAATTGTTGGAGTGACAGGCATGGTGGGACAAGAAATGTTAAAAGTTTTAGAGGAGTTTAATTTTCCGTTAACAGACCTAATCCCAGTTGCATCTGAAAAATCTATTGGACAAACAGTTAACTATAAAAATAAATTATATAACATTGTTAGATTGCAAGATGCTATAGAGTCTGAAATTGATATAGCTATTTTTTCGGCAGGAGGAAGTATTTCGTTAGAATGGGCACCAAAATTTGCAGAAAAAGGGACAACTGTTATAGATAATTCGAGTGCATGGCGAATGGACGATACCAAAAAATTGATTGTTCCTGAAATAAATGCACATTTATTAACTAAACAAGATAAAATAATAGCGAATCCCAATTGCTCAACAATTCAAATGGTGCTAACAATGGCGCCTTTACATCAAAAATATGGGATAAAACGTGCTGTAGTTTCAACATATCAGTCGATTAGTGGTACAGGCGTAAAAGCGATTCAGCAATTGGCTTCTGAATTGGCAGGCGAAAAAGCTGAGATGGTTTATCCTTACCCGATTCATGAAAATTGTTTACCACATTGTGATGATTTTTTAGAAAATGGTTATACCAAAGAAGAAATGAAATTGACAAATGAGACTAAAAAAATATTAGACCCATCAATTAATGTGACCGCAACCGCTGTGCGTGTTCCGGTTTCTGGTGGGCATTCCGAATCAGTTAATCTTGAATTTAATACCAAGCCAAATTTAAGTGAGATTAGAAAAATTTTACATGAAACAGAAGGTATTATACTAAAAGATAATCCAGACACAAATACTTATCCTATGCCAATTTATGCCAAAGGAAAAAATGATGTTTTTGTTGGGAGAATTAGATTAGATGAATCTCAACCCAACACTATAAACTTATGGATTGTAGCTGATAATATTAGAAAAGGTGCGGCAACAAACGCAGTTCAAATTGCACAATATTTAGTTCATCAAAACTTAATCTAAATTGTTTATCTTTGTCGTTTAATAAAAACTATAAATGAAATTATTTTTAAGTACGTTAACCATTTGTTTCGGTTTTTTGTCGTTTGGACTAACTGTAGAAAAACAATCGTCAAAATCAGATAAAAAATACAAAACTAAACATGTTTTTATTTTAGTGCTAGATGGCCCTAGATGGTCTGAAACTTTTGGTGATTCAACATATCAATATGTTCCTAATTTAAAGCATAAATTGGCACCAAAAGGTGTGTTTTTTAATAATTTTACTAATGACGGACCCACTTACACATTAAGCGGACATACTGCAATGACAACCGGTGTGTATCAAAGATTAGACAATACTGGAAAAAAAGTACCTAAAAATCCATCAATTTTTCAATATTATTTAAAACAGCACAAGAAGGACAAACGTAAAGCTTGGGTATTAACAAGTAAAGGAAAATTAAATGTAATCGGTTCTACGTCAGACAAAAAATGGAAACGACAATACTATCCATCTGTTTATTCAGGTTTGAATGGATCTGGGTTAGGTTATCCATCTGACAAATATATGTTGCCTATTTTTCAAGAAATTATAACCAAAAATGTACCCAATTTGGCCATTATAAATTTATTAGATATTGATGCGTGGGCACATCAAGCAAATTGGGATAGATATATTTCATCTATTATCCAAAATGATAAGTTTTCTCTATTAATTTGGCAATTCATACAAAAGCATCCAAAATTACGGGGAAATACAACTTTATTTATTACAAATGACCATGGCCGCCACCTAGAAGGGCATAAAAACGGATATATTAGCCATGGTGACAAGTGTGAAGGTTGCAAACATATTAGCTTAATTGCTCTTGGTCCTGATTTTAAAACAAACGAAACAATTTATAAACCGTATGATTTAATTGACATTACTGCAACAACTTGCGAAATGATGGACATTGATATGCCAACCGGAAAAGGTGAAATAATGTGGGAATTATTTAAGGATAACGATTAAAATTTAGACTGTACATTTTCTAAAATTTAATGTGTTGAAACGGTAAATTTACCCATGCTTAGAATTTAATTAATTTTTTGTTCGAGAAAATGTTTTAAACCTGTGTTTTATGAAATATCAACTTTAAGTAATTAAATTTGTTTACCTTGGTTTAATTATTGTTTTTTTTCGTGCGGGAGCTGGGGAATTTTGATTGAAATGAAAAAAAGCTCATTTCAATGTTAATTCGGTATAAATCAATATTATTAATCCAAAAAAATGCAACCTAAATCAGGTTGCATTTTAAGTATTGTTACTTATGATTGGGATTGACTACGCAATCAATCTATATTATTGTTTAATAATTTTTTCAATGACAACTGTATTTTCTGAATAGATTTGAACAAAGTAGATTCCTTGAGGTAAATCAGCAGTTGAAACCTGAAATAAAGATTGTGTTATGTTTTGCTCAAAAACTAACTCACCATTCATATTTATTATTCTTAATGTTTTAAACTTATCAGGATTTTCAATCGAAATGTTTAAATTATCAGTAGTTGGATTTGGATACATCATTATTTTTCCATCCTGATTTTCAATTACAGATAAGTCCGTTTCACCGCCTGGTGCAAATATTGAATTTGTATTATTTGAACGAGATGCATCATGATTAATTGCTTTTGTTACTGTACAGGGTGTTGATAGATTAAAAGCTACCATATAGTTTAAGTCTGTTATATCAATTGGTGTGTCGGGATATGTATTTGTACCAACACCTAGATTTGGAGCTGCGATTACCCAACCATTGGTTGCATCATAACGCCATAAATCAACAGACGTGTAAGAAATTCCTTCATAATCATCCCAAGCTAAATTGTAAGTTACCAAATCTGTAGATTCTATAACGACATGAATTGTTTTATGAATAAAACTTCCGTAAGATTCGTTACATCCGTCAAAAGATGTAATAAAATAACGCCAAGAACGATCTTTTGGTGAGGCTTCATTATCAATAAATTCTGAATTACTTGAGTAAGGTACAGTTGCGATTAACTCAAATTCACCATAATTTGTTGTTTCACGGTATATCTTAAATCCATCTACAATATTATTAGGGTCTTTTGACCAGATGATTTTGTTGTACGTTAAAGAAGTATCAACAGTTAATAAGCAAATTTGAGGTTGATAAGGTAAAACATTAGGCACTGTTACTGTTAAAAAATTAGAACAACCATTATTATCTTTATACTGAAGTGTATAATCACCTGCAGCAACATTTGTTAAATCTTCAGTTATAGCACCATTACTCCATAACATTGATGTTATTGTTCCAAAACTTACAGCTACATCAACAGCTCCATTTGTTAAGCCACAGTTTTCTTTGATTACATTTTGCACATACATTCCTGCATTAGAAATAGCTGGTACAGTTAAATCCCAAGATTCTGTACATCCATTATTGTCAGTTAAAGTACAAGTGTAAACACCAGCTGATGGTGGTGACCAATCTGGCATTGTAGAAAGTTCTGACCCTATATCATTTGTCCAACTTAAAGTTGATATGCCTGCCGTACTAGATGTATCAATATTAATAAATGCACCTGCACCTATAGCACAATTGAAAGGATCTATCTGAACAGTGGAAAAAGACATATTATTACCTGGTAAAATATAAGTTCCAAATGCGTTACAGTTATTATCTGTGTGGATTTCAACAGAGTATTCTCCTGGGTAACCAGTCATGTCTTCTGTTGTTACACCGTTTGACCAAAAGGTTTGAGTAACTGTTCCGCCACCAGAAATCGTTAAGTCGATTAAACCATCATTCATTCCTGTACAAGTTTCAGTTACAATATTACTTGTCACTACTAAATCCGCATCACTTACTTGTGCTGTTGCTGTTGCTTTACAACCTAATGCATCAGTTACATTAGCATAATAGATACCAGAGGATAAATTTAATATATAACTAGAAGACGATACACTTGGATCTAAAAACCCAGTTGACCAATACACTGACATTTGACCTGTTGCAGTACCTGGAGTAATAAACACTGTAGCTTCTCCATCTGCATTTCCACAAGAAGAAGGTACAATTGTTGTTGTTACTGTAGGTGATATTTTAATCTCTGCTGTTGTTTCTGTTAAACCAAAACACCCATCAACGTTAGTATATTCATATCCTATAGTACCAGATTGACCATTTTGATTATAATAATCGGTAGGGTTAAATGAGTTGGGAATTACACCTCCTGAACCGTCAATAAATGTTCCACCTGTTGGTGTAGCATATAGTGATAAATCAATTGGAAGTCCATTAGAACATAATGTAATTGGCGTTAAATCGATTGTTGGAATAATAGAGCCATAAACGTTAACCGGAATGAGTGTGTCTAACGTTTCAAATGAATCAGAAATCTCAAACCATAATGTATCATCATTTTGAGAATTAACGATAGCTGTACCATTGTCGATTACATCAACGTTAATAATTGTAGTATCACCAATAAAATTAGTTATTCCATTAGGATAAATGAGTGATAAATAATTTTGATTAGAGTTTGGAAAGTCCATAAGGATTGTAGGAACATCACCTATTTGATGCTTCACAGTAATTTCATAAGTCTCAAAATCTCCTGAACAAAATATATCATCTGTTCTTACGATAGACACAATGCTTATTTGTGACCAACCTATACTGGTTAATATCAATGTAAATAATAGTAATAAATTTTTCATATATCGATTTTAATTCGTTAGTTAACGGGCAAATATAATCAAATTACAAATATAATCAAATTATATAATTGACTCAATTAGCTTTATCGACTAATATGACGTATTTTATCGATAAAAGGTTGGTTGAAAAGTTAATTTTATTCTAGACAATATTCAAAAACTTCTAAATTATCAATTTTTTGGATAAAATCTTTTTCTATTTTTACTTTTATGGTGCGAGACGGCATTTTAATTTTAGTTTTGGTTTTAAAGTCGTGAATTTCGAACTTTAATTGGCATGTACCTGTGTGTTCTGATACGGCATGAAATAAGTCATCTAAAATACCATCTGTAATGTCAGACTGTTCAACTGTTAATACAATTGATTTTGTTTTTTTCTCTTTCACATCAGCTAGAAGTTCCATTGAAGAAGGTGCGAACTCTAATCCATCTCCCCATTTTTTTTTACCCACTTTTCCAATCATAAAAACAAAAGTGCCTATGTTTAACATGTGTTTAAATTTAAGGTAGTTCTCCCCAAAAACAAATTGTTTAAATGAACCTGAATAATCTTCAATTTCAAAAGTTCCAAAAGGCTTTCCGTGTTTTGTTGTTCTGTGTTCGGCAGATGTTATGATACCAGCTAAAGCCAGTTCTTTATTGTTGTTATCTTCTAGTTTATGTAAATCCTCAACTTTTCCTTTGCAAAAAGAGTCAATTTCGAGTCTAAAATCATCTAATGGGTGTCCTGAAATATACACCCCAACGACTTCTTTTTCTTTACTTAATTTAGTCAATGATGGCCATTCTTCTGAGTGAGGAGGTGTTGGTTCAGGTACATTTACTTCAGAGTCACCTCCAAACATTGATACTTGTGATGAATTTTTATTTTCTTGAAATTTTGCACCATATTTAGTAACTGTTTCTAAAAATAATCGCCCTTTTTGATCTTCCACAAAAAATTGCGAACGGTTAATTTTACCAAAAGAATCAAACCCTCCCCCCAAAACCAAACCTTCAAACACACGTTTATTACATGCTCTAAGATCTACACGGGCAGCCATGTCAAAAATAGATTTGAAATCTCCATTTTCTTGTCTTTCGGTCAAAATAGAATCAACGGGTTTAGAACCTACTCCTTTAATAGCACCTAACCCAAAACGTATGGCTCCTTTTTTGTTTACTGTAAATTTATATTGTGACTCATTCACATCAGGTCCTAAAACCGGAATTCCTGCTCGTTTACATTCTTCCATAAAAAAGGTAACCGATTTAATGTCGTTCATATTATTACTGAGCACAGATGCCATGTATTCAGCCGGATAATGAGCCTTTAAATAAGCCGTTTGATAGGCAACGTAAGCATAACAAGTGGAGTGAGATTTATTAAATGCATAAGAGGCAAACGCTTCCCAATCGACCCATGTTTTTTCTAGTGCAGCTTTATCATGTCCATTTGCAACACCATTGTCTAAAAACTTAGGTTTCATTTTAGCAAGCAAGGCTAAGTTTTTCTTACCCATTGCTTTTCTAAGCGTATCAGCTTCACCTTTAGAAAAATTTGCCAATTTTTGAGACAATAACATGACTTGCTCTTGATAAACGGTAATTCCGTAAGTTTCTTCCAAATATTCTGCACTGGCATCAATATCATAAACCACTTCTTCAATACCATGTGCTCTACGAATAAATGATGGTATATATTCCAAAGGACCAGGTCTATATAAGGCATTCATTGCAATTAAATCCGAAAACCTACTTGGTTTTAATTCACGTAAATATTTCTGCATTCCAGCAGATTCATATTGAAATACACCAACCGTTTCTCCTTTTTGAAATAGCTCATACGTTTTTTCATCATCCAGAGGAAAGTCATCAGCAATCAACTCAATCCCATGGCGTTCTTTTACAATTTTAATGGCATGCTTAATTAGAGTTAATGTTTTTAGCCCTAAAAAATCCATTTTTAACAATCCTGCATCTTCAGCAACAGAGTTATCGAATTGAGTACAATACATGCCTGTATCTTTAGCTAAAGCTACAGGGACATAATCAGTAATGTCACCAGGTGTAATAATAACACCACAAGCATGAATACCAGTGTTCCGCATGGAACCTTCAAGGGTTCTAGCTAAATTAATCACCTCCGATTTTAAATCGTCACCTTGAGCGATTAATTTTAACTCATTAGCTCTAGCAATGTCTTCTTGATTATCATTTAACTTATCAGCCAAAGCCACATCATCTAAACCGAAAACTTTGGCTAATTTCATGTCAGGTACTAATTTAGCTAAATAATCGGCTTCATGTAATGGCAAATCTAGCGCTCTTGCAGTATCACGAATAGATGACTTTGCCGCCATGGTTCCATAGGTAATAATTTGAGCAACTTGATTGGCTCCATATTTATTAATTACCCATTCAATGACACGTCCACGGCCTTCATCATCAAAATCGATATCGATATCGGGCATGGATACACGCTCAGGATTTAAGAAACGCTCAAAAAGTAAGTCATATTTTATGGGGTCAATATTGGTAATTTCAGTCGCATAAGCAACTGCAGAACCAGCTGCAGAACCCCGCCCGGGGCCAACCGAAACACCCATAGCCCGAGAAGCGTGACAAAAATCTTGCACAATTAAAAAATAACCTGGATAGCCTGTATTGGCAATAACAGACAATTCAAAATCTAATCGTTCTATAGTTGATTGAGGTAAGTCTTTTCCCCAACGTTTATATGCTCCCTCATAAGTTAAATGACGTAAATAATTATTTTCTCCTCTTTTCCCACCATCTTCTTTATCTTTTTCGTCAGTAAATTCTTCTGGAATATCAAAATCGGGTAACAAAATGTCACGTTCTAATTTGTATGGCTCACATTTATTTACAATTTCGGTTGTGTTTAAAATCGCCTTTGGGTAGTCAGAGAAAATCATTTTCATTTCGTCTGCCGACTTGAAATAGTACTCATCATTTGGCAAACCGTATCTAAATCCTCTTCCTCTTCCTTTTGGGGTCGATCTTAATTCGCCATCTTTGACACATAACAATATATCATGGGCTTCAGCATCTTCTTTTTTGAGATAAAATGTATTATTTGAGGCAACAATCTCAACTTGATGTTTTTCCGCAAATTGAATCAGAGTTTCATTTATTTTATCTTCATCTTCTTGTCCATGTCGTATGATCTCAGCGTAAAAATCATTTCCAAACTGTTCTTTCCACCAAACGAATGCTTCTTCAGCCTGTTTTTCTCCTATATTTAAGATTTTAGATGGTACTTCTCCATAGATGTTACCGGTTAAAGCAATAATATCTTTTTTATATTGTTCAACGACTTTTTTATCGATTCGGGGAATGTAATAAAATCCATCAGTAAAAGCTATAGAAGCCATTTTTGCTAAATTGTGGTATCCTGCTTCATTTTTAGCAAGCATCACAACTTGATAGCCATTATCTTTATTGTTTTTATCGGTATGGTCTTCACACACATTAAATTCGCACCCTACTATTGGTGTTAATGGTTTTTCGGTAAATGTTTCTCCATTTTCTTCAGCCTCTTTTCTACGAGACTCGACATCTTTATTATGACTTAATACTTCACGAACAAAGTGAAATGCTGCCATCATATTTCCAGTGTCAGTTAAAGCAACTCCCTCACATTTATTTTCAATCGCTTGCTTGACCAAACCTTTAACGGTTATGGTAGATTGTAAAATGGAAAATTGGGAATGATTATGTAAGTGCGAAAATTTAGCATCTTTTAATACTTTTAGATTAGCAGTTACATCAACTTTTTTTAAGTCAGATTTTTGAGCTAATCTCTTTTTAATTTTGGCACTCTCATCTTTTAAGTTAAGGTGAGTTAAACCAATAACTTGAATTTGGTTAGGATTTTTATCTAAAAAGTTAGTTATATAATCATCAACACAATCCAATAGCTCTTGCGAATAATTATTGATTCTAATCAACTCGAAAAAACAACGCGTTGTAGCCTCAACGTCTGCTGTGGCATTGTGTGCTTCTCCAAATCCTTCTCCAAATAAATGTGTATGTAATTCAGTTAGTGTAGGGAATTTGAACTTTCCACCTCTACCTCCTTTAATTTGGCATAAATTGGCGGTATTGTCAGACATGGTGTCTAACACTTTCATATTATTGAGTTCAGTATCTACATTTAATCTGTGAAACTCACAACCCATTACACTATTATCAAAACCAACATTTTGACCCACCACAAATTTAGCTTTACTAAGTGCTGTATTAAACTCATCAAGAACAAATTGTAAACCTACACCTTGTTCTTGAGCTAGTTCGGTTGAAATACCATGAATTTGTTCAGCATCATAAGGAATATTGAAACCATCTGGTTTTATTAAATAATCTTTAGCTTCAATGAGTGTTCCCCATTCGTCATGTAATTGCCATGCAATTTGAATACACCTAGGCCAGTTATCAGTATCTGTAATTGGCGCTTTCCACTTTTTAGGCAGTCCTGTGGTTTCGGTATCAAATATTATGTACATGAGTAAAATTTAATTGGATGTTAAAAATACGACCAATTAAGTTTTTCTATCTTATTTTCACAATCAAATTATTAACATTTTATAAAAAGGTTAATTTATGACTAGCCTTTAATATAAAAAAAGCCGATTTTCAAAAACAGAAAACCGGCTTAATTATTTTATTATTATAATTTTTAATGTCTTCCTCCTCCAGTCGTAGTAGTTTTTTTAGTACCAGTAGTGGTAGTTTTTGAACCTGTGGTTTTGTTCCCCGTTGTTTTTCCGCTAGTGGTTTTTGAACCTGTGGTTTTTCCCCCAGTGGTTTTAGAACCCGTGGTCTTTCCTCCGGTTGTCTTTCCTCCAGTAGTCTTACCACCTGTTGAAGTATTGTTTGGTTTTGTGGTTGTATTGTTTGGCTTAGTGTTGGTATTGTTAGGTTTGGTAGTTGTTGTTGTAGATTTTGGTTTGTAATTTACCGTGTAACGTTTAACCGTTGTACCACCTTCATTTTCTGTAGTAAGAATTATTGTATTGTTCCCGTTTCTTAACCTTAACACTGCCGACAATTGTTTTGTATTAGTTGAATATGTAAAAGATGTATATCTAATCCCATTTAATGTTAATGTGATATTTGATTTGTTAGCAACACCGACTAAATTTGCTTTAAATAATAATGTAGAAGTTGTAACCGTTTTACTGATTGAGCTTGGATTAACTGGATTAATTATAGGTTTAGATATAACCTCTTGCGTTTTATCATCTTCTTCACAAGGGCTAGTTGGCCTATTATTCCCTGAACCAAACTGAGGAGCGGTATTTGAAGATAAACAAACCTCCCAATGTCCCATTGAACCAGGATGAGATGAACTTACATCAACAGTAATATTGCCAGTAAATAGATAATACTGCCCATTTTGTAATGTATAAGGATTTCCACTCACAGTTGCATTTCCTCCTCCAGCTATAGGTTTAAAATAAATACTATTTGCTGTCCCCGAGTAACTAAAATTAGAGTTATTAGCTAAATCATCTCTAGTAAACGTACCACTTGGCGTAACTAAACAAAATTGCCAACTTGAATTCCCTGGATTAAATCTTGGTCCACATGGGCCAGTAACCTCATCATCATCTCCATCATCTCCATCATCTCCATCATCTCCATCATCTCCATCATCTCCATCATCTCCATCATCTTGTGATGCAAGCATCACAATCATATCCTCCACTTTATTTTCACATCCATTCGCTGAAATTAAAATTGTATTTTGCCCCTCAACAAGTGTTATTGTTGCACCTAAAACACCTGTTGTTGGGTTATAAGTTGATGTCACAGCTGTTCCATTAACGGTTACTGTTACATTTGAGGCATTATCTATATTAGATATTGTACCAATCAACGCATAAACATTATCTGTTACATTAGTAGCTGACGTAATACTAATTTCAGGTTCATCACATTCAGTTTCATGCGTAAATGTTTCGGTAACTGTAGTTGTTTCACACCCATTTGCAGAAATTATAATTGAATTTTCTCCTTCAATCACAGGGAAACTGCCTGATAATAATCCAGTATTAGAATTATAATTAAGGTTAATTGTTGCGCCGTTTAAAGTCACAGTTACACCAGTTGCATTTGATACAGATGCAGAAAGAGAATAAGAAACAGAGTTTCCACTTGTTAAACCACTAGCAATAGACTGCGTAACCGAAACAGCACTAACAACTGGAGCATTACAAGGAGGGTTATATGTTACCTCTATTGTTTGAGTAATTTGGTCACATCCATTTGCTGTAATGAGTATAGTATTAGCACCTTCATTTAATGTGAATATAGATGTTAGCACATCAGTCGTTGTGTTATAATTTGAATTTTTTGTAGCACCGTTTAATTTTACCGATACCTCAGTTGGTGAATCTACATTCGATACAGTAGCCGTTAAAGTATAATTAGCATCCGTAGCAGTTGTAGTTGAAGAAAGAGAAATTACCGGTGATACACAAGGTGCTGTGTAATCGACCTGTAATGTTTGAGTAGCGACATCACATCCGTTTGCTGTAATTAAAATAGTATTATTTCCCTCTGTTAAATTTAAGTTAGCACTTAAACTACCATTTGAAGGATTATAAGTTGAACTTACATTTGCTCCATTTAATTTTACCAATACATTTGATGCCGAACTAACATTAGTTACTGTTCCTGCTAAAATGTACGGGTTAGCCGTTGCACTATTGGCAGACGTTAAACTAATAATTGGTGCGTTACATGGTGGCGTATATGTAATTTGATGTGTATAACTAATGTCTTCACAAGCATTCACGTTAACTACAACAACATTATTACCATTTGTTAAGTTTAAACTTGCAGTTACAACGCCAGTATTAGCATTAAAATTAGATGGAATAGTACCGCCATTATGTGACAAAGATACTACCATTGAATCTGTAAAATTTGTGATTGTAGCAGCAAAAGAATAACTTGCATCATCAACCACATTTGCACTTGAAACACCTACAGCCGGTGTTAAACAAGGTGTTGTAGTATTTGGTTTTGGAGTTGGGTCATAGCGCGTAATACTTATACCTTGAGAATCTGTTCCGCAACTATTTGTTACGGTTACAATTATAGAATTTAATTCATCTATTTCTAATGAAACATTGATTGATATTGTATTTTGATTAAATGTAAATGGGATTGCGTTTCCGTTATTAATCACTGAAATTTGACTACTTGATGTAATATTTGTTGTAGTTAAAGTTAAAATATAATATTCATCTAAAACATCAAGTGTATTAGACTTTAAACCTGACATTAAAGTAGGTGCAAAACATGGAGGTGTATAAGCCACTTCAATCATTTTACTAGTAGATTCACATCCATTTGCAGTAATAAAAATTGAATTATCACCTTCAATTAAAGTTAAATTAGCAGTTAATACACCTGTTGATGTATTAAAAGATGAGCTAACAGGTGTTCCGTTTAAAGAAACTGTTACGTTAGCAGCATCTTCAATGTTTGTGATAGCCGCACTTAAACTATAAGTAATTGAAGTAGATGCATTTGATGAGCTAACTGTAATAACAGGCGAATTACATGGTATTGTATAGTCAACTGTTAAAGTTTTAGTGATTAATTCACATCCATTTGCTGTTACAACAATTGTATTTGTTCCTTCAACAAGACTTAGTGAAGCAGTTAAATTTCCATTTTCAGGATTATAAGTCGAGCTTACAGCTGCACCATTTAAAGTTACTGTTACACCTGAAGCCACACTAACATTCCCTACTGTTCCAACTAAATTATAAGATGAAACAGTCGTTGAAGTAGATGAAGTTAGTGAAACAACAGGAACATCACATGGTGCTTCATAATCTACAGTAAAGGTTTCTACAACAGTTTCACAACCTTCAACAGTAATGACAATGGTATTAGTACCATCAATTAAATTAATTTCTGCGCCTAAATTCCCATTATTTGGTCCAAATTCAACAAATCCAAACTGAGTTTCAGCACCATTAACAGTAACTGAAACTTGAGATTGACTCACATTTGTCATGTATGCAACCAATTGATAATTTGTGGTTGAAGACGTTGATTCGGATGACACACTAATTGTTGCAGGATTACAAGGTTTAGTATATATAACTTCCAAGTTTTTCATCACAGACTCACATCCATTTGCAGTTACAAAAATTGAATTTTCACCTTCTTGTAATGCCATATTTGCAGATAATTGACCTGTTTCAGTATTGTAAGTTGAATTAATGTTATTTCCATTTAAACTTACTGTTACGTCTTCTGCATTCTCAATATTTGTAACCTCTCCTGTTAATGAATAATTGTTGGTTGTTACAGCCGTAGATGAATTTAAGGTAATTACCGGTGGATTACACACTATTCTTCTTATTTGGTAAGAAAATGATTCTGTCCCACACTCATTTGTTGCCGTAATTTCTATATTATTTAATCCTTCAACTAAAGGAATTGCATTAATTTGTAATAAATGGTTAACAGCTGCAAAATTAAATGGTATAGCTGTACCATTATTTTTAACAGTAATTGACGCCGCATTTCCAACTCCAGTCACACCCATTTGAATATTAAACTCAGAATCTTCTGTGGTTAAGGTTGTTGATGTAGGACTAATTGTTGTAATTTCGGGATTAACACAAGGTACATTAGCTTTTTTATAAACAATTACAAAAGTGGATTGATTTTCACCACATTCATTCCCTGTATGGACTTGAAAAGAATTAGATCCTTCAATCATTGTAACAGATTTGCTTGCAATACTTGTATTCGAGTTAAAATTCATAGGTCCTACTTCAACTCCATTGTGAATTAATTCGATATGTGTTCCAGCAATAAAATTATTTATCTGTGCGTCAATAGTTACATTTTCTTGAGTGACAGTTGAATTTGGCTGAGGTGAAACATAACCAACTGTTGGTGCAGTACAAGGCTCTGGTTCTTCTAAATTAACAATTACTAACGCAGCATCCGAGCCATAATTATTCGAAACCGTTACTTCAAAAATGTTATTACCCACTTCTAAATTGGTACTAAAAGTTAAAGTAGAATTTGAAAAAGCATATTGATTTGCATTAATTACAACTCCATTTTGTTTTAAAACTATTTGTTGTTTTGAACTGATGTTAGATGTTGTAGCTACTGCTGTAAATGATGCATTTGTAACATTAAAGGGTGAAGAAGGTGGATTAGTAAACGCAACGGTTGGTGGTGTTGGCACTGCCGGTATTTTATAAATTATTTTTCTGATTTTTGAATCCGATCCAGCAGAATTTGTCCCTGTAATTTGAACAGTATTATTTCCTTCCGCCAATACAACTGGTATAGTAATTACTTTAGTTGATGTATTAAATGTAAAGTTTGTTGTTGTAGCACCATTAAATTTAACTTGAATGTTTGATGACCCAGTAACATTTAATACCGTTCCCATTACAGTTATATTTGGTGTGTTAAACGCTTGGTTATCGGTTGATGGATACGAAATAGTAACAACTGGTGGAGCCTGAACAACCGGTCTTTTGTAAACCAAAGTTGTTGACTCTACATCAGAACCATCATTATTAGTTCCTGTTATGGTAACTACATTAGACCCTTGGTTGAGTACCAATCCTAAATTTACAATTTGAGATGAAGCTGTATATGAAAAATTGGATGTTGGAATCCCATTTATTTGCACAGTAATGTCATTTTTAGACGACACATATAAAACTCTTGCTACTAAATTATAATTACCTGTATAAACTGTTGTTGGACTTGTTGGTGGTGTAATAAAAGTAACAATTGGTGGTTTAGGAGTTTGTGGTTTTCTGTAAATAATTGTTGTTGATGCAATGTCAGAACCAACACTGTTTGTTCCTTTTACTGAAACCACATTAACACCTATCAGTAAATTAGAAATACCAAATTGAACTTGTTTTGTTGTTGTATTATATGAGAAATTATTAGTTATTGTTCCGTTTAATTTTACTTGAATGTTTGCTTTTGCATTAACATTTAAAACCGTTGCTAAAACAGTAGTTGAGTTTGAAGCTGTAATAAATGGATTTGCAGACGGAGAAGTTATAGTTACCTTTGGCGGTTGTGGTGCTTGCGGTTTTCTATAAATGATTTTTGTTGTTTTTGAATCTGTACCATCATTATTTGTTCCAGTAACTGTTACAGTATTTGTTCCCTCAACTAAATTTAATGTTGTAGTTAAATGTTTTGATATTGTGTTATAATCAAAATTGGTTAAAATTGAACCGTTAAACACTACTTTGATATTTTGTTTTCCAGCAACATTTAATACTGAAGATGAAAATCCAAATACATTGTTTGACACAACTGTTCCACTTACAGAAGGATTAATAATTGTTACAATTGGTGGATTTTTCACCACCACATTTGGTTTATTATAAATAATAATTGTTGTTTCATAATCCGAACCAGCATTGTTGGTACCCGTCAATTCAAAAATGTTTTGACCGGGCTGTAAAATAACGTTTGCGCTAAAGTTATCAGTATTTGGGTCATATTGAAAATTAGGATTAAGAACTCCGTTTTGTTTAAATGTAACATTACTAGACCCTACTACATAGTAAATATTTGCTTGAATGTTAAAATTAAAATCACTTGTTGTGTAAGGCGAAAAACTAGGATTAGTAAAATCAACTATAGGTTTACGTGGTGTATTATTAACCACATTATTTGTATTTGTATTTTGATTGTTTACTGTATTATTGTTTTGAATTTGGGTATTGGTATGTCCTCTACCTAAATAAAACTTAAAACTAGCAGATGCATAATGATATCGGTCATTTTTACTTGCCGAACCGTCAAAATTATATGGCATTGCATCAAAATCATTGTTTCTTGTCCAAGACATTCTTCCTAACACTTCAAATGATACATTTGGTGATAATTGACGGCTAATTCCCGCCCCAAAATGTGGCATCCAATCTGTATTATTTACCACTTTGGTTTCGTAGTCATTATATGGTTGACCTTTTTCATTTAACTGATTTTCATCTTTAATTAAAAAAGAAACATCATTATCATATAAATCTGTTGAAGTTTTATAATTTGTCAAACCAATCCCACCAAAAACAAATAAATTCCAACCTGTTTTTTCTCTTAATCGATTTGTATTTAGTTGTAATTCTAAACTCCAATCATTTACCCAAGATTGAAAATTAGGAACATAGTATCCATAAGATTCTTGATACTGTTGAAGTTCGCTCCCTAAATTTAAGACATTTGTATTTGTTGAGTCTAATGCAAATTGACTTGTTGACAAGCCTCTGTATGAAGCAAATAAATACCTAAGTCTAAAGTCCCAGCTAAATATATTCCCTTTTTCCATGCCGAAAGACTTTCCAAAAGTAAATCCTAAACCTCCACGGTAAAGTCCATTAACCTCAACCTCTGTGTTGCTTGAGTATGTACCCCCCATATTTAGTCCAATAAACCATTTTGAGCTGTTGTAATTTACATGTCCTTGCGAAAAGGATTGTAAACTAAAAAATATGGAGATAATTAAAAGTGTAAATATTCGTTTCATATGTAAATTAATTAAATGTAAATTACTTCAATACATTTTTCGTACCAAAGATATAAAAAGACCGACAAATCGGACATAAAATTGGGATAAAACAAAAAAATCACACTAGCTATTGCTAATGTGATTTGAATTCTATTCTATTTTAAACGTTTTAAATCTGACCAGTAATTGCTTCAGTAACATTTATAACATGATCACCAACTTTTTCACAGTTGGAAAATAGGTTACTGAAAATCATTCCACTTTTCATATTTGCATCTTTTTTGTTAATGTTATCAAAATGTTCTTTTCTCATTTCATCACGCTTTTTATTGATTGCATTTTCACAATCATTTGCTGAATCAATTGAAACACCATCCCAATCTGCATTTAAGTTTTCGACCATTACTTCAAATGATTTGTCCAACAACCTAAACATATCAATTAAACTATTACGTTGTTCAGGAATAAAGTATATCTTCTTTTCATCTTTACGTTCTATGGTTTTAGATATTTGGAAGAAAATATCTCCAATTCTTTCTAAATCATTTACAATGCTGTTCATTGCTCGTACACGCATAGATGTTTTTTCAGTCATTTCTCCTTCTGAAACTTTTGCTAAATACGTAGCTACTTCAATTTCAACTCTATCAGTAATTTCTTCATATTTAGCCATTTTATCATGTAATTTAGTTTTGAGTTTTGAGTTTTGTTCTGTTAATAAATCTTGCGCAAACCCACTCATTCTCCCCGTAATTTCACCAAATTTAGCCACTTCTTTTTTAGCTTCTAAGATTGATAAATCTGGTGTTACCATCAAGCCGCTACCTATATAATCTAAATGGAATTCTTCATCAGTCCCTCCTTTAGATTTTACAGTACGTTCTGCTAAAGATACTAGTTTAGGAACAAATGGTAATAATAACATCACATTTAATGCATTAAATGACGTATGAAATAATGCTAAACCTAAATTCGCTGCTCCAGTGTCAGTAGACGGGTCAGCTGGTAAAAATATTTTAATTCCATCTAGTATATACGGGAATAACAATATAGCCCAAGTTACCCCTACTATATTAAATAAAGAGTGAATTCTAGCTGACCTTTTAGCATGAACGTTACCAATAATTGACGCTAATTCAGCAGTAATAGTTGTTCCAATATTTTCACCTAAAATCATTGCAGCTGCAACCTCAAAAGGAATTATACCACCAGCAACCATAGTCATTGTTAAAGCCATAGCTGCTGAAGATGATTGGATAATAACAGTAACCAATGCACCTAGAAATACAAACATTAATGGTCCATACCAAGCATCCGCAAAGTTTGTAAAAAATTCAACAATAGAAGAATCTGCGCCTAAAGAAGGTACTGAGTGCTTTAACTCTCCTAATCCCATAAATAATAATGCAAAACCAACAATAGCTGCTCCCCAATATTTCAATTTTCCTTTCGCAAAGAAAACCATTGGTGCACCAAAAGCAATAAATATTAGAGCATAAGAAGCTAAACTTACTTTAAATCCAAAAATTAAAATTAACCAAGCGGTAATGGTTGTCCCTATATTAGCACCCATCATTACACCAGCTGATTGTTTTAAAGTTAAAAGCCCTGCATTTACAAAACTAACCGTCATCACAGTTGTTACAGATGAAGATTGTACAATTGAAGTTATCCCAAACCCTGTTAATACGCCCGTAAATCTATTACCAGTAATAGATCCTAACATATTTCTTAACTTTGATCCAGCTGCCTGTTGTAAACCTTCACTCATAATTTTCATTCCATAAATGAACATCCCAAGCGCACCTATTAAAACTAACAATTTAAAAATTCCCCATTCACGTTCAGTTTTAAATTTTGCTTTTGAAGACCAAATAGTTTCAATTCCATCTGTCAAACCTATTTTTAAGACATACTTCTCTCCTCCTACTAAATCTTTAAGGTCAAATGATGTTTCTCTGACATCAATATTATCAACATGTGACCATTCTACACCTTCCATTTTGGCTTTAACTTGTTTTTCACCAATTTTAGAAATAAATTTTATTGTGATTGTATAGTTATTCTTTTCTAAATATGGAACAACGTCATAATCAATTGTCCAAGTTACTTTAGCTGCTCCTTCTTTTCCTTTAACAGCTACATTATGAAAAACATCTTGTGTTAATTCAATAGGTTCAACTACTTCATCAATAACTTTCACTACTGTAGGCGTTATTGAATCAATATCTACACTTTCTTCTTGTAACTCAGCAAAAACTGGAGCTAATCCAAGCGCAATAAAACTAAATAATGCAATAAATTTTTTCATTTTTCTATAATTAATTTTGTGCAAATGTAAAACATCAGTAAAGTAAAAGTTGATTTCCAATGTTATGTTTATGTTAAGTAATTTTAATGTTTGTTTTTTGATTTGATTCACTTTTACACAGTAGTTTCACGTTAAGTACTGATAAATCTGAATTAATCATTATCAATTATTTATTTTAATGTTAAGAAAACATTACTATTTGTTTTTGGTGTTAAGTATTTGTTAAATTAATATGAACTTTGTCCGCAAATTAATATTAAAATATTTTAAGATCATGAAAAAAATATTACTTGCTGTATTATTAATAATTGGAAGTCAAATAGTAAATGCACAGTCACAAAAACCAAAGTTTGGAAAAGGAATTGTTATTGATGGCGAAAATTACAAATTGAAAGCCGCTTTTAGAATCCAAAGTTTATACACAAATGATTGGAGTATTAGAAATGATGACTTTGGTTATGTTGAGGGTTTAAAAACAAATTTTTTAGTGCGTAGAGCCCGTTTAAAATTTAATGGATGGGCATATTCTCCAAAAATCAAATATAAAATGGAATTAAGTTTGTCAAACCGAGATTTAAGTGGGGGAAACACACCTTTATATAAAAATGCACCAAATTTGGTTTTAGATGCTTATGTTGAATGGAACTTTTTTAAAGGATTTTCGATTTTAGCAGGTCAAACAAAACTTCCTGGAAATAGAGAGCGAATTATTTCGTCTGCAAACATGCAATTTGTTGACCGATCAAGGCTAAATTCAAAATTTACATTAGACCGTGACATGGGATTAATGTTAAAGCACAAATATACAATTGGTGAACAATTTAAAATTAAATCTGTTTATGCTTTTTCTCAAGGTGAGGGCAGAAATGTAACTGCAGGTAATATTGGTGGTTTTTCTCACACTGTTAAAGTTGAATTATTTCCATTTGGTGATTTTGCTTCAAAAGGTGCTTATGTTGGCAGTGATATAAAAAGAGAACAAAAACCAAAATTAGCAGTCGCTTTTGCTTATGAAACAAATCAAGGATCTGTAAGAGAAAGAGGTCAAAAAGGAGATTATATTGTTGATATAAACGGAAATTACATTGGAAAAACAATAAACTCTGCTTTTGTAGATTTTATGTTTAAGTATAAAGGATTTTCGGTAATGGGTGAATATGCTCAACGTTTTACAGCAGATGGAAACCCAGTTGTGTTAGACGTTAATGACAATAATGAAGTAATTGGAACGTATTACACAGGAACAGGACTAAATTTACAAGCAGGTTATTTGTTTAAATCTAATTATGAAGTAGCCGCAAGATATACATTGATTACGCCTGAGACGATTTCGGGATATAAAGCTGAAACCGAATATGGATTAGCATTGTCACGCTACGTAGTTGGGCACAAATTAAAAGTTCAAACTGATTTAGGTTATAGACAAATAGCCAATGATGACGACAAATTATTTTGGCGAGTTCAGGTAGATATTCATTTTTAATTGAACTTAACTGATTAAAAAAATAGCCTTTTTATTTTTAAAAAGGCTATTTTTGTTTTTTCAATCATAACAATATGAAAATCTTAATCAACACAACTATTTCTCGAATGATCTTAGGAGAACTGATAGGTACTTTTGTGTTGGTTTTTATAGGCACTGGTTCGGTAGCTGTAGCAGTATTGTTTGATGCTTTAAACTTATATCAAATTGCCGCAATTTGGTGTTTGGCAGTTGTGTCTGGAATTTATTCATCTAAAAAATTATCTGACGCACATTTAAACCCTGCTGTTTCTCTTGGCTTTGTCATTACCAAAGAATTAAAATGGTCAGAATTTATGTGGTATATTCTGAGTCAATTTACAGGTGCTATTTTAGCCGGATTTACTATCTATTTTATCTTCTCAAACCAAATTTCAGAATTTGAATTAACAAATCATATTATAAGGGGAACAGAAACCTCAAAGCAAAGTGCTATGATGTTTGGTGAATTTTACCCTAATCCTGGAAATAAAAACTTAGCAGAACTATCTACAACAATAGCCATGTTATTAGAAGGTGTTGGTACTTTTTTGTTAATGTTTGTGATTTTAAATTTAGTTCATTCTAAAAAAATAAATGGGAAATTAGTCCCATTATTAATTGGGTTAACCGTTGCTATTTTGATTGTTTTTATTGCACCATATACACAAGCAGGTTTTAATCCTGCCCGAGATTTAGGACCTAGGATTACCAGTTATTTTATGGGGTGGAAATCTATTGTTTTTAACCTGCCAAAAATGGGTGCTATTTTAGTTTATGTAACTGCTCCATTAACAGGTGCAGTTTTGGCAGCTCTACTTTTTAAGACTTATCACCCAAAGAAAATCAAATTAGATTAAAATCAGTATATTTGAAAAAAGCAAAATTATGAGTGCTAAGATTCTCATTATTGATGATGAGCCAGACATTAGAGTTTTAATTGAATACACCCTCAAAAAAGAAGGCTTTGAAGTTGAAGTGGCTAGTGAGGGTGAAGATGGAATAAAAAAAGCCGAACAGTTTTTACCTGATCTTATTATTTTAGACGTCATGATGCCTGGGATGGACGGGATGGAAACCTGTGAATTATTGCGCCAAAACCCCATATTCAACCACACTTTTATTTGCTTTTTAACTGCAAGATCTGAGGATTATTCCCAAATTGCTGGTTTTAATTCTGGTGCAGATGATTACATTACAAAACCTGTTAAACCAAAAGTACTAGTCAGTAGAATTAATGGTATTTTAAGACGAAAAACAAAATCAAATCAAACTATTTCAAATCAAACCTCACAACAAGGTCTTTATATTGACCGTGATAAATTTTTAGTTTTTATTGACGGTAAAGAATTGAATTTACCCAAAAAAGAATTCAAATTATTGGCATTACTTCAAGACAAAAAAGGAGATGTTTGTACGCGGGAAAACATACTAAATTTAGTTTGGGGAAATGGAGTTGTAGTTGGCGACCGAACAATTGATGTACATATCAGAAAACTACGTGAAAAAATTGGTGGCGACAAAATTAAAACCGTAAAAGGAGTTGGGTATAGGTTTATCGAGTAACTTTTTACTGATAACAATAATAATCATTATATTTACCTCATTATGCGTCAAATATTTACTTTTTTAATTGCTTGTTTTGGAGTCATCAATTTACAAGCTCAAACAGCTTGGACTTGGACCGTTTTAGACACTATGCCAATCCCAATTTCGAATAATGCAGTTGCGCTGGGTAACGTTAGTGGAGAAGACCATGTGTTTTCTTTTGGGGGGATTGACACCACAAAAATTTATTCGGGAATTACACAAAGGTCTTTTAAATACCACACACAAACGGGTACTTGGTCTGAAATACCACCACTACCTTCAACTTTACCCAATATTGCCTCTGCAGCAAGTACTGTCAACAACAAAATTTACATTATTGGAGGGTATCATGTGTATTCAAATGGAAATGAAGTGTCGTCTAATGAAGTCATCATTTATAACCCCAACACCAATAATTACGAACCTAACGGAGCTTCAATCCCAACACCAATTGACGACCATGTTCAAGCCGTTTGGCGTGATAGTTTAATTTTTGTATTGACGGGTTGGAGTAACACAACCAATGTGCCTAAAGTTCAAATCTATGACCCCGCTTTAAATGTATGGCAAACTGGGACTCAAACCCCAAATTCACTCGATTATAAAGCTTTTGGAGCATCAGGAACAATTATTGGAGATACAATTTACTATTTTGGTGGTGCAAAAACAGGGGTAGTTTTCCCGCAATCAATAAACTAAGAAAAGGAGTAATTGACTCAAACGACCCTACTAACATTACTTAGACACTGGAAAAAGACGGGCCTAATAATGGATACAGGTCTGCATGTATCAACTAAGGTAATAATGTATTTTGGGTTGGCGGATCAGCAGTACCTTATAACCTGAACTCGATTCTTAACGTTAAGATATTCAGTTGATTATGTTTAAAACTATTTGTTAAAAAAATAGGTGATTTGCTAAAAAATAGCGATATTAATGTGAGTTAAAACGTTAATATTTAAAT
>Ga0316208_1001338_pt1 | contig 23541 bp, 15 predicted proteins | sample 3monopyrite_MG_FD_204944 | JGI IMG/M metagenome (GOLD analysis project Ga0316208, IMG submission 204944) | Microbial mat bacterial communities from mineral coupon in-situ incubated in ocean water Damariscotta River, Maine, United States -... | ecosystem: Environmental > Aquatic > Marine >... | reverse complement strand
CAAGAAAGGAATTTAAAAATAAGCCAATTCAATATTATATGGACATCTTTGATGAAGTTAGAGCCAAGACAAAACAACTCTTAAAAACCAAAGATGACGCTTGGTTTAAAAAGAAAAATGGAAATATGAGTAATCATTGGGCTTGGTTTCATGTTATGGAACATCAAGCCAATCACATGGGACAATTGGCGTTAATTACAAAACGTATTAAATAAAAAAAGAGATTCTAAATCTAGAGCCTCTTTTTTTATTACTTGTTAAGTTTCCTTAACTTAACAAGTCTTTATATTTATCCTTATAACTATAAAGTGCAATTATATTTAAAACTAATAAAGCAATTGCTGGATAGATATTTCCTGGGTCTAATGTAGCATGAAATAAAACGGCATTTAAAGAAACACTCATAAGTATTATAGAAAATAGTGCACCGAACTTATTAAAAACTAATGCGACTCCAGCGACTATTTCTACAATCCCTACAAAATCCATGACCTTTGCGCTAGATAATGCGCCAAAATAAGCACCTGCTGCTTCAGACATTCCTTCTGGTGGAGGTAAAAATCCTGCAAATTTGTTTATTCCAAAAACAAGAACAAAAATTCCAAGTAAAATTCTTAGAACCATAAAAACTTTTGAATTCATAATCTTATAATTTAATTTGTTAGTATTTTTCAAGTTACGAAATTAATTTTCGTACTTATTTTGACTACTTGGTCGCTATAACAACCTTTAACTAACAAATTAACGTCATTGCGAGGACGAAGGACGTGGCAATCTCATAAGCAGAACTAAAAATAAAGAGATTGCCACATCACACAAAAAAGTGTGACTCGCAATTGCGAAAACTAATCAACCACAACTCTAACACCTTCACTATGGCTGCTAAACTCTGGTGCATACATACTTTGTATCGTACTAATACCATTACTCATATCACCAGCATTATTAACCCTTAAATCGTATTCAAAAACATAAACGCCTTTAGGTAAGTAATCCATAAAGAAGTTGGTAGCGGCATCTTTTGTACTTTCATAATAACCTAAACCATCTTGATACTTGTATCGTGAAATAACATTTATAGGTTCAAAACCTGCTGCACGCATATCTTTAAGATGTACAAATTCCATAGAACGATCTGTTCTTAATTCGATTCTAACTCTTACTAAATCACCAACTTTTAATTTGGTATCTGATGTAATTTCAGAAATTTCTTCACCTTTATCTGTATTGGTTTTTAAGAAGAGTTTCTTACTTAACTTCAATGGTGTTTCTGCTGAAGTAATTTTATCTAAATCTTCGAAATATTGCCAGTATAAAGCTCCCCAAGCAATGCCATCTCCTTTTTTAGTAATGGTAACATTTGCCTGTTCTGGTTTAATTTCAGAACCTGTCCAAGATGTTTTGTAGTAACCTGTACCAGCTTCGAGCTTCACATCTTCTAATGTTTCTAGTGAGATTGTTTCACTTCCAACTTTTACATCTACCATTTCTGTGACATCTAGCCAATCACTACCTTGTAATAACAACGCATAAACTGCTTCTGTGGTCGCTTTTGTGGTTTTCCATTGATTGGTTTGCTTATTCTTTAACAGCCAGATTTTAAGATTATCAATATCTTCGAGATTCTTCGCTTCGCTCTGAATGACATTGCCAACTTCTGAAAACGCTTCAATCAATAAGGCTTGCGTTTCAATTGGTGCTTGGTACCAGTTCCATGAATTCGTATTGGCTTTCCAGTACATTCCAAGTTCATCAGAAGTGATGCTGTTTTCTTTTAATGATTTCAGAATTTTCCCTGCAGTTTTTGCATCATCCATTCTATGCATACTTAAGGCCATTAAACCTTTAGCATATAACGAACGCTTTAACCAGTATTTCTGAATCTGACTTTGGTAATAATCCATTATCGTTTTTACCTCTTTTGAAGCTTCTACTTCAGGATAAAAACTACGCACATATAAATAATGCAATTGTGTGTAAGACAAATGGTCTTTGGTTAAATCAACATTCTTATTGTATTTTTTTAAATCTTTATATTCTTTCACGAATTCAGTATCTAAATAGGCCAAGGCATTTTGAACCATAGATTCTTCGTTGCCGCTCAGAATGACATTGAGGTGTTTTAGGTGACCAAAACCTGCAATAATATGTTGAGTGATATAACGATTATCTCGTCCACCATTAAACCAAGCCCAAGCACCAGAAGACATCTGATTCTGTTGTAATTTTCGTTTTGCTGAGTTTAATTCGTTCGTCATCTTATTCAAATCGAATAACAATCCAATGCGTTTTTTCTGCTCAGTTTCAGATTGTGCATCACGTAACCAAGGTGTTTCTTGAATCAATAAAGATTTCAATTCTTGATTTTTTTCTAGATTACTCAATAAAGCATCAGTTGATTTCCATTGATTAAAAACAGCTTCAATTTTTGGGTTTGACTTTACAATATGTTGCGCTAAAGCATTCGAATAATAACGCGCAAAGGTTTGCTCATTACAATCGTAAGGATATTCCATTAAATATGGTAAAGCTTGCACGGCATACCAAGCAGGATTCGATGTCATCTCCAATGTTAACTTATGGTGTTTGAGCGTAGTTGAAGACTGATTTTTCAACTTGTCTAAAGTAAACGTCTTAGTCTCATTAGAACGTATCCACATTGGAAGCGTTTCTGTCACCATCATTCTGTTAGATAACACTGGTAAGGCGTTTTGTTCACCATCACTAAAATCACCAGCTTTTGCAATAACTTTATATTGTACAGCTTGTATGCCTTCTGGGATTTCTAAATTCCAAGTGACTTGCGTATTTCCTTTTGCATCTACTTTAAAACCTAAGTCGTTATAAGCGTTAGACAATTCTCCATCAATAGATTTACCTGTAATAGGATTAGTTAATAATAATTGCGCAACACCAGACAATTCTTTTTCAGTGAGGTTTGCAATCTTGGTGCTAATTCTAATCTTATCACCTTCTCTCAAAAAACGTGGTGCATTTGGTATCACCATCAACTCTTTTTGAGTTACAGTTTCTAATTGCGTGACAGCACTTTCTAAAGTTTTAGTATGCGCTAACAATTGCAGTTTCCATTTCGTTAATGCTTCTGGTGCTTTAAAGTTGAAACTTACATTACCTTCTGCATCAGTCTGTAATTGCGGAAAGAAGAAGGCGGTTTCGTTTAGGTTTTTTCTTATTTGGATGTTGTCTAAAGATTTTTCTCCTGGAGCACCAGAACCAGTTTGAATATTAAGACCATCAGCTTCGCTATTTTCAAGCCCTGAAATAGATCCGCTAAAGTTTGATAGAGCTATTGTCCCATAGCCAACAACTACATTTTCTTCCATTTCAACTGAGTCATCCATAACCATTGCAGCTTCAGGTGCTGCCATTGATTTCATCTTATAATCTTCTCTCAAATAACGACGATTATTCCCAAAATAAAACCCAAACCAATTTAATTGGTCATAGCCTTGATGCGGATAACTCCCTGAAATATTAAAACTATTAAAGAGTCTAAAATTGACATTCCCAAAACTTTGTCTAAAGTTTTTATTTACACGACCATTGTATGTTGGACGATTAATTGGATTAAAGCTCCAGTTGTGTGCTCTGAATTCATCTAAAGACGCATCGTACATACTTGCTAACAATTCAGCAGATACTTTATCTCCTTTTGGGCCTTTTATTTTAAAGCTCCAAGTTTCATCTTGTCCTGGTTGTAGCTTATCTCTAAAGGTTTTGGTTTCAATTTCTAAATCCGTTTTAGGATAAGGCACGTTAACTCTATAGCTTTGTGGAATATATGAATTGTAAGCTGCAAAACTACAATGCACTTCAAAGCCACCTAAATCACTTTCTAAAACAGGAATAAGAATTGTTTGTTTTGAATTATTGAGTTGAACCAATTGTGTCATTATAATTTTACTGTCCTTTTCAATCTCTACAGTCACTGTTATGTTTTCAGCAGCAGAACCTAAAGTTAGTTTAGCCATAGAACCTTGCTCGTACGTAGTTTTGTCTAATTGCCCTTCAAATAATTGATTATCAGCAACCGTTTTATCCTTATCACTAAAAAGTATTGTAAAAACTTGGTCTTTTACCGTTTGCTCAAATTTATCTTCGCTTTCGGTAATAATAACATATTGACCAGAATTCCATTTGTTGAGTTTTTTTAAGATTATGGTTTTGTCTTTTTCAGTATCAAAAGTTTTGCTAAAAACTTCCTTTCCCTTTTTCCAATTGGTTAACACATCTTCATTGTTATATGGATCGTGAGGAAATTGCGTTTTAAACTCTTCTTTTGATAAGACTTGATAATCTGGAGCTCTCCAAGGTCTAGGTCTTAAAACAGCATCATGCGCATTAAGCTTGTATATCTTTAAGGTGCCTTTTGCTGGTGCAAATTCACCATTAAGGTTTTCAGAGACTAGAGATAATTCTACGTCTTTTTTTGTTTTATCAATGAGTTCTGGTGCAACAATTCTCACAGTCATAGCATGATAACCAACATTAACAATGGTAGAAGTAGAACGCGTTTCTCCATTAATATCTGTAACGTCTGCTGTGATTTCATAATTAAAAACAGGAAGATTGTCTTTAGAAACACTTTCATCTGGTAAGGCTTTAAAGATAATTTCAAATTCACCTTTATCGTTTGTTTTGGTATCTCCAAACGTAATTTCTTGTGCTTCTACATTATAATAAGGGCGTCTCCAATAATACCAACTTGGAAACTGAACATTTCGTTTTACACGATAAACCACTTTAGCATCTGTGATATTACTTCCAGCAAAAGCTACGGCAATTCCTTTTACGGTAATGCTATCGTTCACTTTATAGGTTTCTGTAATAGGTTGAAATTCTGGTTTAAATTTTGGACGTTTGTATTCTTCAACTGAGAAATTAGTATAGCCAGTATTGCCACAAATTAACTCTATAGCATAATTGCCTGTGAGTCCATCATTTGGTAAAATAAATTCACCGCTTACAGAACCAAATTCATTGGTTTTTAACGGTAGCTCGCTGATCGCTTCACCATTTACATTTTTGAGCTTTACTTTAGCCGTATTATTTGCAAGAACTTGTGTTTTTCCATCTCTAGTCGCAGTGACAATGCCTTTGAAATAAACTGTTTGCCCAGGTCTGTAAATACTTCTGTCTGTAAATAAAAAGGATTTGTATTGGGTATCATTTTTAATATTTTCTTTATACTTTTTGTTGATGTAGTAATTACCAAAGTACCCTATGTCATTCTTGTAGGTCGCTTTTATTTCAACATTTCTATAACGGTTATTATCCTTTATAAATTGAAACTTACCAAAACGATCAGTGACAAATTTTTTATTCCAACGTTGATCGTATCCATTTTGAGTATAGGATATTGCAACATTAGCATCAACGATTGGCTTACCATTGTTTCTGTCTATTAATTGATAATTGTGCGTGTTATTGTTAGTGCTTTCAATTAAGGCCAAATCCGTCACCTGAATATGTGCTACCGCAAATACATTAGCTTCAGATTTCGTTTCAGCTTTAATAAGATATAAGCCATTTGGTAATTTTGGCACTACAATTTCTGTACTGTGATTTTGGTAATCACTTTCGTTTTTTAATGGACTTGAAAATGATTCCGTACTACTTAGTTTTTTTAAGAAATTGGTTTTTTCTTCTACTCTATAAGTACTATTGTATTTTTCTAATTGCTTTTTTGAGATTTTATATATTTTAAAATCGAGCGTATTAAGATTTCTATAACTGACCAGTAATCTTGAAACTGAATTAACAGGAATAAACTGCTCAGCTTGTAATCTTATACTTTGCAGTAATAACTGCTGTTTTAGAACGTCGCATTTTTTCGCGCCAATACTTTCAGGAAATTGAGAAGAGACTTCTGTACAAAGCTCTAATGCTTCTTTAATTTTCCAACGATGGGTTTCGTCAACGTCATTTTCGTTAGGATTACTGTTATATCTATTGCCTTGTTGTCTGTAAAGTGAAGCAATTTCAAAATTATAAAGCGCTGAAAGCGGAGATGACTTTAGGGTTTCAGCTTTTGACTTTAAAGTTTCTAAAAGTAAAGCCTCTTTATTGGTAAAAGTGGCATGTTGAGACACAAATTGTAAGCGTTCAATATCTACAGCCACAAATGCTTTTGAAGATTGGTCGTTACGATGAAACTTTAATAAATTTTGATAGATTTTTAGCGCATTCAATTGTAAAGATGTAGAATCTTTTGATTTTAAATCTAAGTTTATGAATGTTTCACTATCACTTATTAAAGCGTCATTGTCAATAGTGAACTTATATGCAGGTTGCGTAATACTATTTTCATCTGTTTTGTAAAACTGTAAAGCATTATGGCTTAGTAAATCATATAGTGTAGGACGAAATTCTTTAGAATTTTTAACTTCTACGATAAGAGTTTTGTAATTGTTTAATGGTTCTTGTTGAAGCATTAAGCCATTCTCCAAAGACCGTTGATAATACGCATGAATTTCATTAAACAAGGTTTCTAAATCCCAAGTTCTAAAATCAACAGTATCTACTTTACTTTCAGTTTTGGTACGGTTATAAAATTTATATCTATTTTGCTGAAAATATTGCCAATACATGGTAGCCAACATGTTTTCTAACAGATGCTTAGTAACAATGTCACTTGTTTTAATTTCTGTTTTAAAAAGATTAACAATGTTTAATTGCGCTTCTTCTTCGAGTGTTAACATGTACTTGCTTTTATAAAGCAATGCTTTAATACGTTGTTGTTTGTCCTTTTCCTTGATTGCAGATTTGTAGATGTCTTCTACCAAATCAGCAGCACTTTTTGTTAAGCCTTCGTTTTCAAACTTGGTTACAGCTTTCCATTGACTGTCAAAGTTATCTTGAGCATTAGAGAAAGAAGCAAAGCAAATTAGCATTAGTATTGAGATATAATTTTTCATGTGTCTTTCTTAATTGTTTTTAATTGTCACATGCAGTTCGCGCATGAAACATATACACAAGATTGACAGTTTGTTTTTGCGCTTGGGTCATTCTTATGTCATTTTCTACAAAATACCTTCAAAAGGCATTCCAAAAATAGTAGTAACGAGTAAACGTGTCGTTTGGATGAGTGAAGTTAAACAATTTGTGAGTGAAACAGAACGTTATTAAATTAAGATTTTACGACTAAGACATAAATTGTATTTTTGTGAAATAAAGCCCTTATCTATGTATAGATTCTTATGGATCTTTTTAATTTCCTCTATATGCTTTTCTCAAACGTCTAAAGAGAAGGCCGAAGCATTTATTGCTGAGAAAGCATTTATAAGAGCCCAGAGCGAAATGCTTACACTTTTAAAGTCAAACGCTGAAGATAAAGAAGCCATAGAGCTTTTAGGAGATGCTTATGGTCATCAAAAAAAATGGGATGAAGCTATTGAGCAATATGAAACTTTAACAGAAAAGGAACCTAGCAATGCCAATTATCAATACAAATATGGTGGAGCTTTAGGTATGAAAGCTTTAAGTATTAGTAAACTAAAAGCTTTGGGGATTATTGGTGATGTTAAACGTGCTTTTTTAAAGGCAGCAGAATTAGATTCTAACCATATTGATGCACGTTGGGCTTTAGTAGAATTGTATGTATCGCTTCCTGGTATTATTGGAGGTAGTAATTCTAAAGCTCTAAAGTATGCTGAAGAATTGCAACAATTATCTAAAGTAGATGGTTATTTAGCAAAAGGTTATGTATATGAATATGATGACGAACCAGAACTTGCTGAAAAGTATTACAGATTAGCCATAAAAGTTGGTGGTTCAGTAACTTGTTATGAGAAATTAACGAGCTTCTACGAAGGGCAAAACGAACCAGAAAAGGCAATCGATAATCTAGAAGAAGGACAAGAGAAATTACAACGTAATGCGATGCATTATCAAATTGGTAAAGTTTGCGCAGATTATAATATTCAGTTAGATAAAGGAGAAAAGTGTCTAAAAGCCTATTTATCTCATCATTCTTCTAAAGACGGTGTGCCTAAAGAATGGGCTTATTATAGATTAGCTCAAATCTATAAGCACAAAAAGGATAAAACTGAAGCCTTAAAGTGGATAGATAAGGCAATTGCTGGTTTGCCTAAGATTGATGTTTTTAAAGAAGAAAAGGCGACTATTTCTAAGCTTTAAGACCTAATCACAAATTTATTACTTGACTTAATACTACAATTTTTGTGGTACTAAACTTTTGTTAATTATTTTAAATTAATAGTATTACTATTATATTTGCAATCAAATAATGTAAAAATGCTAAACTTACTATCAAATTTAAAAATTTCTGTTCCAGATAAGATCTATATTAAAGATCCAGAATCGTCAAATTTAGGCAAGCGAATTATTGAACACAGCATAGTGCTTATTGATGAAATTGGCTTCGACAGTTTCACATTTAAAAAGTTAGGTGTAAAGATTGGATCTAATGAAAGTTCAATCTATCGTTATTTTGAAAGTAAGCACAAGCTTCTTCTATACTTAACGTCTTGGTATTGGGCTTGGATAGAATATCAAATGGTATTTACAACCTTTAATATGCCAGACCCAAAAGAGCAATTGTTTAAAGCCATCGAAGTGGTTACAAAAACTATTGAAGTAGATAAGACCTTTTCTCATATTAATGAGGTGGTCTTAAACAGAATTATAATTAACGAATATTCAAAATCATATTTAACTAAAGAGGTAGATGTCGAAAACAAGGAAGGTTATTTTGTCGTCTATAAGCGTTTGATTAAGCGTTTACGAGACATGATAATTAATATTAATCCTGAGTATAAATTCGCATCGAGTTTAGCAAGCACTATTGTAGAAGGTGCTTTACATCAACATTTCTTAGAAGAGCATTTTATTTCAATAACGGATTGTAATGATACTATTACTCCAACAGACTTTTTTAAAGAACTCACTATCAACGCTATTAGTAAGTAAATCATTATGAACATAAAAGAAATTATGTCTCCTTGGGAGAGGCTTGTTGGACTCTTAAAGTTAGAAAGAAGAGACGTATTGCAAGTCATATATTATGCCATTTTTTCTGGAATCTTGGCCTTAACGCTTCCATTAGGAATTCAGGCTATTATTTATCTTATTCAAGGTGCACAAGTTAGCACATCTTGGATAGTTTTGGTAGCTCTAGTGACTCTTGGAGTTGCTTTTATGGGTGTTTTGCAACTGATGCAAATGCGTATTATTGAAACGATTCAACAGCGAATTTTCACTAGAGCATCTTTTGAGTTTACCTATCGTTTCCCAAAGATTAAAATGAACGAGCTAAGGAATAATTATCCACCAGAATTAGCGAATAGATTCTTCGATACACTCAATATTCAAAAAGGTTTAGCAAAGATTTTGGTCGATATTCCCGCTGCAATTTTACAGATTGTATTTGCATTAATTCTACTATCATTTTACCATCCGTTTTTTATAGCATTCGGAATTCTATTGTTGATTCTTATATATATCGTATTCAAGTTTACAGCTAAAAAAGGCATGGAGACAAGTCTTATGGAATCTAAGCACAAGTATAAAGTAGCACATTGGATTCAGGAAGTCGCTAGAGCAGTTGTCAGTTTTAAGTTGTCTGGTAGAACCAATTTAGCAGTAAATAAAAATGATGAGCTCGTAAATGACTATTTGGTAGCTAGAGAAAGCCACTTTAGAATTTTAGTGATTCAATTTATACAAATGATCGGCTTTAAGGTGTTTATAACAGCTGGTCTTTTATTAATCGGTGGATTATTAGTGTTGAATCAAGAAATGAATATTGGTCAGTTCGTAGCAGCAGAGATCATTATTCTTTTAGTTATCGCTTCAGTCGAAAAACTTATCCTTGGTTTAGAATCCTTTTACGATGTGCTCACCTCTTTAGAAAAAATGGGTCAGATTGTAGATAAAGAACTAGAAATGCATGAAGGGGATAAGCCAGAGTTTAAAGACGATTTTAATATTGAATTGGATAATATCTCTTACAAAGTTCCAAATCGCGAAGCGTCAATTCTTAGTAATATTTCATTAAATATTAAGCCAAAAAACAGATTGCTTGTAAAAGGTGAAAGTGGTTCTGGGAAATCGAGCTTATTGCGTTTAATCGCAGGAGTGATTGAACCAACAAAAGGAAAATTGTATTTAGATAAATATCTGCTCAGCAATATTAATTTGAATCATTATCGATCGCATTTAGGATTGTCTTTAGCAGACGAAACCCCTTTTGAAGGTACCATTAGAGAGAACATCACCTTCGGGAATTCAGACATTTCAGATGAACAATTAATGTGGGCAATGGAGAATGTTGGCTTGAATCAGTTTGTAAAAGAAAGTCCTCAAGGGTTGAATACAGTCTTATATCCTGAAGGTAAACAAATTTCATTCACAGTTGCCAAGAAAATTGTATTAGCAAGAGCAATAGTTAGCAAACCTAAGGTTCTCATTTTAGAAGATCCTTTAGAGCACTTTGAGCCAGAAGAAGTTGATAAAATAATTGCCTTCTTAACTAATGCGGCTAACCCTTGGGCATTAGTTGTTGTAAGTATGAGTAACGATTGGTCAAAAAGTTGTACTCAAGTCGTAACGCTTAAAAAAGGTGAAATCATTTAAAGAAACGGACTATGTTAAATATATCTCATAATCAACTTCATAAATCTGTAGACATTACTGATTCTAAATCAGGAAAGCGTGTGTTTCACGGTAGATATTACAAGTATTTTAATCGATTTTTAGGAGCATTTGCTATCGTTGGTTTTATTGCGCTGTTCTTGCCATGGACTCAGAATATAACAGGTAGAGGTAACGTCACGACATTGACTCCAGACCAAAGACCGCAAACCATTCAATCTCCTATTCCAGGTCGTATTGAAAGTTGGTTTGTTCGCGAAGGTGATTTTGTAGCCAAAGGCGATACCATAATGCAGATTTCTGAAATTAAAAGTGAGTATTTCGATCCTAATTTGGTAGAACGTACTGCGCAACAACGCGATGCCAAAGCCCAATCTGTTGGTTCTTATGGTGAAAAAGTAAAAGCCTTAAATCGTCAAATTGGAGCTTTATCTAATGAACGCGGCTTAAAATTAGAGCAAGCTAGAAACAAATTTTTGCAGTCTAAACTAAAGGTGAAGAGTGATAGTATTGACTATGAAGCTGCCAAAACTAATATTAAGATTGCGCAATCAAAGTACGATAGAACGGAAACTTTAAAACAAGAAGGATTTAAAGCCACTAAAGATGTTGAAGATGCACGATTGAAACTGCAAGAAACTGAAGCGAAACTTATTTCACAAGAAAACAAGTTGTTGGCAAGTAGAAATGAAGTTATTAATGCGCAAGTAGAAATCTCTAGAGTTAGTGCTACTTATACCGATAAAATCTCTAAAGCACAGAGTGATAAGTTTACAGCACAGTCGAGTCAGTTTGATACTGAAGCACAAGTGTCTAAATTAGATAATCAATATTCGAATTATCAAATGCGAAATGATCTGCGTTTTATTAAAGCACCATATGATGGTTATATAAACAAAGCCATTAGAGGAGGTGTTGGTCAGACGTTTAAAGAAGGTGAAGCCTTGGTTGGTATGATGCCAGATCAAGTAGATTTAGCTGTAGAAACTTTTGTTGAACCTATCGATTTACCATTGTTGCATATAGGTGAAAAAGTCCGTGTACAGTTCGATGGTTGGCCTGCAATAGTATTTAGTGGTTGGCCTAATGTATCTTATGGAACCTATGGAGCTAAAGTTGTAGCTATCGAGAATTTTATTAGTGAAAATGGCAAGTTTAGAGTGCTATTAGCACCAGATGAAGAAGAGGTGAAATGGCCTAAAGATATCAGAGCAGGTTCAGGAGCTTTTACTATGGCATTATTAGAAGATGTGCCAATTTGGTTCGAGTTATGGAGACAACTTAATGGTTTTCCACCTAATTATTATCAGCCAGAAGGAACTGCAAAAGCTAAAAAGAAATAACAGATGCGATTTATTATTACAGTACTTCTTATTGGTTCCAGTTGTTTTGGGTTTTCACAGACTGAAGACTTGTCTAATGTGCTTCGCTTTGATGAGTACTTAGGCTTTGTAAAGAAGTTTCATCCTATTGTAAAGCAGGCCGAATTGGTCATTGACGAAAGTCAAGCGAAATTGATGAAATCTCGGGGAGCTTTTGACCCTAAAGTTGAAGTAGATTATGACAGAAAGAAATTCAAAAACACAGAATATTTCGATAGACTAAACGGAACGTTTAAAATTCCGAGTTGGTTTGGAGTAGAGTTGAAGGCCACATTTGAAGAGAATACTGGAGATTTTCTAAATCCGCAAGCCTTTGTGCCAGAAGATGGTTTATATAGTGCAGGTATTGCAGTGCCATTGGCTCAAGGTTTATTGATTAATAATAGAATGGCGTCTTTAAAACAAGCGAAGTTGTTTAGAGAACAAGCCAAAGCAGATCGCGATATATATGTCAATAATATACTATTTGAAGCCTCATTAGTTTATTTTAAATGGTTGCAAGCGTATACTGAGTTGAAGCTTTTTGAAAATATTTTGGTCAATGCAGAACAACGTTTTAGAGGAGTTCAAAAAGGAGTAGAGGTCGGAGAAAATGCCGAAATTGATGAGACTGAAGCACGTATCGCAGTTAACAACAGGAAGCTAGGATTAGAACAATCTAAAGTAAAATTGATGAAAACGGCTTTAGAGTTGTCTAATTTTTTATGGCTAGAGAATAATATGCCAGTGGAGTTGCAACCAGATATTATTCCAGATGTAAATACTGAGCCAATTGTTGATGCGACTTTTAATGTCAACCAATTGCGAGATGATGAAGTTGTATTAGATGAACATCCAAAAATGATGTCTTTAGGTTATAAGCTTGAAGGTCTAGAAGTTGATACGCGATTAAAAGCAAATAGACTATTACCTAGAATAGATGTGGAATATAATTTCTTATCTCAAACGCCAGAAGTCGCAAGAACATTTAATACAGCTGAATATAAAGGTGGCGTAAATCTGAGTTTCCCGTTATTTCTAAGAAAAGAACGTGGTGATTTAAAACTGGCGAGACTAAAAATGCAAGACACAGAATTTGAGATGGATGCGACACGAGTAAATCTTCAAAATAAAATTAATGCCTTAAAACAAGAACTAGAATCTTACGTTGCTCAGAATGAAATTACCTCTCAAATGGTGTCGGATTACGAACGCATGCTTCAAGCAGAAGAACGTAAGTTTCAATTAGGTGAAAGTTCTTTATTTTTAGTCAATTCTCGTGAGTCTAAATTGATAGATGGACAATTAAAAGCGATTGAAATTCAGAATAAATTCTTTAGTACCAAAGCAAAGCTTTTTAATAGTTTGGCTGTAAATCCTGATCTTTAGGTTTTGGCTATTAACTTTTAGCCTCTAGCTGTTAGCTAGTTTCTTTGTGAAATTATGTTTTCCGTCAGTTCGAGTGATTTTTTTCTTTTAAAAAATCGTATCGAGAACATTTTATATCTTTAACTTAAATTCTTGATAATCTTACAGAGCTTCTCGATAGTTCTGCTGAGCGCCGTCGAAGTACAATTCTTCATCCTTCAGAATCACTCGAAGTGACGTTGAGGTATAACTTTAAGTTCTTCCCATTTCAAAAAACTTATAGTATTTTTACAGTACTTATATAAGGATACTATGAACGTACATTTTATCGCTATTGGTGGTGCAGCAATGCACAATCTCGCCTTAGCACTTCACAATAAAGGTTATAAGGTTACAGGAAGTGACGATACTATTTTTGAACCGTCAAAATCTCGATTAGATGCAAAAGGTTTATTGCCCGAAACGTTTGGTTGGTATCCTGAGAAAGTGACTTCATCTTTAGATGCTATCGTTTTAGGTATGCATGCCAAGGCTGATAATCCTGAATTGCTAAAAGCCCAAGAACTAGGTGTAAAGATTTATAGTTACCCTGAATTTTTATACGAACAAGCCAAAAACAAAACACGAGTTGTAATTGGTGGAAGTCATGGTAAGACAACAATTACCTCTATGATTTTGCATGTGATGCATTATCACGATCGTGATGTCGATTATATGGTTGGTGCACAATTAGAAGGTTTTGACGTGATGGTAAAACTCACAGAAGGGAATGATTTTATGGTTTTAGAAGGTGATGAATATTTGAGTTCACCAATTGATATGCGACCAAAATTTCATTTGTACAAACCTAATATTGCCTTGTTGAGTGGAATTGCTTGGGATCATATTAATGTGTTTCCAACGTATGAAGATTACGTAGAGCAATTTAGCATTTTTGTAGATTCTATTGTTACAGGCGGAAGCATCAATTACAATGAAGAAGATCCTGAGGTAAAACGCGTCGTGGAAGCCTCAGAAAATCAAATACGCAAAATATCATATCAAACTCCAGAATATACAGTAGAAGATGGTGAAACACTTTTAGAAACACCTGAAGGCCCAATGCCAATTGAGGTTTTTGGTGCACATAACTTAAATAACTTAGCTGGTGCCAAATGGATTTGCCAGCACATGGGAATCGATGAAGACGATTTCTACGAAGCCATTTCTACCTTTAAAGGAGCAAGTAAACGTTTAGAGAAAATTGCGGAATCTAACACGAGTATAGCGTACAAAGATTTTGCACACTCACCAAGTAAAGTAGAAGCGACAACCAAAGCATTAAAAGAACAATATAGCGACAGAACTTTAGTCGCTTGTTTAGAATTGCATACCTATAGTAGCTTAAATGCTGAGTTTTTAAAAGAATACAAAGGTGCTTTAGATGCTGCAGATGTTGCAGTGGTTTTCTACTCGCCACATGCTGTTGAAATTAAGAAACTAGAAGAAGTAACGGAAGCGCAAATCGCCAATGCTTTTGAGCGCGATGATTTAATCATCTATACTAATCCAGAAGATTTTAAAAACTTCTTGTTCTCTCAAAACTTTGATAACAAGTCATTGTTATTAATGAGTTCTGGTAATTATGGTGGTTTGGATTTTGATGCCTTGAAAGCACTTTTTTAAAAATTTCGCATTTAGATAAAATTGAAAAGCAGCAAGCACGATTAGACCAACACATATTTCTAACATAATTAAAGAATTCCTGCGTAATTAATTCCTGCTAACTTATGCATATCAGTATCGAATGTCGATAAATCGTCATGGTTAAATTTAGTAACATCGTCATAGCCACAAGATCGAGCAACAACTCTTATGAGATTGTTGGTAGCATCAAAATAGTTGTGTAATTGCTTTGCTGACGAATCAATAATAAGTCTGCTTCGCAGTGATTCTTTTTGAGTAGCAATACCAACAGGACAGTTGTTAGATCCACAAGCACGCATTCCTAAACAGCCAATAGCCTGTAATGCAGAATTTGATACTGCAATGGCATCTGCACCAAGCATCAACGCTTTTGCAAAATCTTCAGCTACTCTAAGTCCACCAGTAATTACTAAAGTAACATCAGTGGCTCCTACTTTATCCAAATATTTTCTAGCTCTTGCTAAAGCAGGAATTGTTGGCACGTTGATATGATCTCGCAAAATAGTTGGTGCAGAACCAGTTCCGCCACCACGACCATCGAGAATTATATAATCTACACCACAATCTAAAGCGAATTGAATATCTGCTTCGATATGACTTGCTGCAATTTTGAAACCTATTGGAATTCCGCCAGTACGTTCTCTTACTTTTTCTGAAAAATCTATAAAATCTTGAACCGTATGAAAATTAGGGTTTGCTGCTGGTGAAATAGCAGTTTCACCTTCTTTAAGTCCACGAACTTCTGCAATTTCTGCACTTACTTTATTGCCTGGTAAATGACCTCCAGTTCCTGTTTTGGCACCTTGTCCACCTTTAAAATGAAACGCTTGTACATTATCTAATTTATCCCAAGAGAATCCAAATTGGGCTGAAGCTAATTCGTAAAAATATTTCGAATTGCTTGATTGTTCTTCTGGCAACATACCACCTTCACCAGAACAGATTCCTGTGCCAGCTAGTTCTGCTCCTTTACTTAGTGCAATTTTTGCCTCTCGAGATAAAGCGCCAAAACTCATATCGCTTACAAAAAGAGGAATATCTAGATGTAAAGGCTTTTTTGCCTTAGGACCAATAACCACTTTAGTCGCTACGTCTTCATGATCTAATAAAGGTCTTGTCGCTAATTGAGCAGGAAGAAATTGAATATCATTCCATTTAGGTAATGTGTTTCTATCTACTCCCATGGATGCTGAAAATCCATGATGTCCAATATTCTTTAAACCATTTTGAGCGAGCTCTTTTATATAACCTGTATAAGGTTCTGTGTCTTCAGGATGTGTATCTGCATAGGCACCTAAATATTGGTCGCGATTAAAAGGTTGTGGATGCTTAGTTTCAAACGCAACAATTTCATTTTCATCAACTAAAAGCGAATCTCCTTCTATATATTCTTGAAACTTATGAAGTACTTCCTTATCATTATATTCCGAAACACCAGTATCAACTCTATAATCCCATCCATGAACACCACAAATAAGATTATCACCATCTACGTAACCATCTGCCATTAGTGCACCTCTATGTAAGCATCTACCATATAAAACAGATATGCCTGTCTTATGTTTAGTGATTACTAAATCTGTGTTTTTAACTAAGGCATTTATGGGTTGGTTATCTACTAATTCGGAAAGTTTTGCAATTTCAATTTTCTTAATCGTCATTTGGTTGGTGGTTTAGTTGTTGTAAGTTACAACCTTTGGACGTAAAAGAAAAGAGCACATTACAGATCAGCCAGAGAAATAGATTTGTCATCCTGAACGTGTTTCAGGATTTTATTCATTCTCAATTTTATCAATCATCTGCCTAAACAAGTCTAATAAGAAAATGAGTTTTCCGGCATCACCTGCTGCTAAAAATTTCTGATTTTCAACTTTAACACCATACCAATCTTGTCGATTGATTTCGTTAAGAATCCACTTTATTTCTAAATTGGCTATAGATGTTTTTGAGATATCAATTTCTACTTCCCAACCTGGAGTGTCTAATGTGGTAATCTGAATCACTTCAGCTTGTTCCCAATCTCCATCACAATTACTTTTGAACCAATCTTGTATCCAGTCTAAAATTTCCATTTGTATTAACGTATTATTTTTTTTGTCATTCAGAACGAGGTACGAGTGAAGAATCTCACGTAACAATATTAGTGATAAATATAGATTCTTCGGTCATGCTTCCCTCTGAATGACAAAGGTCTTTAAATACTCTCAACAAAATCTGCAAAGACTTTTTTATGAAGTTCCAAATCTAAATATGGAGACAATGAAACACGTGCAATATAATCCTTGTCGCCTTCTTTAGTGGTACCTTGTGTAGAGGTTGCAGGTATGGTCCAATAACTACCTTTTAACTGTCCGTAACTTACACAGTACTTACTTTCGTTAGGGATTTCTGTAATCATTAAACTGATTAGCTTATGATTCAATTGGCGTTTGTAAGTTTCCTTTTCTGCAGGTGTATTTCCTTTTGTTGGAAGATCTAATGAAAATACAGAAGGTGTAAATCCTTGTGCTGCTAATTCCTCTGAAACAAAATTGATTTTCGCTTCTGGCAACGTCTCGTGGATAAAATTTACGAATTCACGCGTGTTTTTATAAGCATCAGCAATTCTCTGATTCATTGATGGCAATTGTTTTGCTAATATATCCATTTGAAGTTCAGTAGCCTCGTTATCGCAAAGTTGAATATGCAGTGCAATCTTTTCCATAAGCGCATCTGCTTTTGTATTACCTACGCAATAACCAGCAGTACATTTTCCGCCACTCGGAAATTTAGAACCACTAGCATATGAAATCGTTCTTATGGATGAAAGGATTTCATCGTCACCTAAAAAGTGAATATTAGGGCAAAAAGTTTGATCTAAAATAAAAACAGGATCGATAGCAATTTCACCAGAAGCCGTTTTACGTTCTGCACGCAACGCTTCTTTTAATTTTTGTAGATCAGGAACTTCAACTCTTGGGTTGGTTGGTATTTCTGCAATGATATAAGGAATCGCATCGTCGCGCGCAATGTTGTCTAAAACGGTGTTGATACTTTGTACCATATCATTGTCACCATCTACAGACAAATCCACCACTTCCACATTATCTAAACATGCAGCAACACGTCTCGCTTGGTCATTTGTACCACCATAACAATTTGTAGGTACTACAAATTTAATCGCCTTTCCGTTATAATTCTCTAAGGCATAATCTACTAATCCCATCATAATGGCATATTGTACAGAAAGTCCACTAGAACCAACTATAGGCTTAGACCTTGTTCCAGTAATGTCTTTTATTGAATTTAAAACACTTGTTTTGTTAGTCTCGTAAATACTGTTTTGAGTAGCAATTGGAGAGTGTTCTGTTAAAGCTTTTAAAGCGACAACACAATTTACAGGAGTCATGGCAATCGTTTCGCGACGTCTCACATGCTGAATGTCTGAAATGTAATTAGCATTTTCCGCACCATTGACGACTAATAGACTTCCTAAATGAGCATATAGATTAATATAGAAATCAATATTTGGGTTGAGTTGACTTGTAGCGATGTCGTTTTGTTCTGAAATGAAAACCGTACTACCATTAAAGTCTGAAACCGCTTCTGCACTCTCAACTTGCTTTAACTCGAAGTTATAACCATACACACGCTTTATGAGGTCTGCATCAAAAAAGGCTGGTAACTCTTTGGTGTAAAGAATTTGTGTGTTTTTATGCTTTAATAAATTAGTTCTTAGAATTGCCAAAACAGGAACCGTCTGTGACGAAAAACTAATCACATGTTCTGCTTGTAGCTGATGCAAGTTCGCAATTGCCCATTCTAGAACACAAGATAAAGGATGACCTAATCTAATATAATCGTAAGCCGTTGGTAATTCATAGAGTGCTCCTGACTCAGTAGTATTTGCATTATATAGGTTTTCAAATTGATTTAAGAACTGCGTTTTGGCTAATTTTTCGTTGTAAATATCTAGGCGATGCGTTGTTAGACTTAACCAGTCTGTTGGCATGTTCTTTAATATAGCTTTTATATAATTTAGGGTTTTATTGTCTTGCATATTTTTCTTTTTCAAATAGGTTGGTAAGATACATTAATTAGATTTTTTTTGAAGCGTTGTTAGTCGTTTTGTTGCACTGTGTCTAATCCAGTTCTTTAAATCTGATTAAGTGATTTAGCAATTAATTAGATGAATTTCGGATATTGTATTATGACTTTAAAGTTGGTAAAATGTTTATATTTTGTTAATAACTTCACTTTATAGTGTAATTTTTAATTTATTTTTTATATTTGCCTTGAATTTAGCAAGTACAAATGGTTGAAAAATCTATTGTGAAATCTTTTTTACAAGAACTGAAGCCGCTTAGTAAAGCTTTGGGCATTATCTTCTCCAATCGTCCTAAAAATAGTATTCAGAATCTTGCAGATTTAGGCATTACAGCAAAAATGCGTGAAGAAATAATACTGAATCTTGAAGTTGAAGATTACAGTGAGGGTCCGCTTTAAGAAACTCAACAAGGAGGCAATGAAATGTGGGTCTTCGGAAAAATTATAAATAATCAGCAAGTGTATATCAAATTAACAATTTCACAGGTTACCGGAAGTCCAATTTGCATTTCTTTTCATCGAGCTGAATATCTTATGGAGTTTCCATTTAAGGTTGAAAACTAATAAAAACAAACAATTATGAAAAGTCCAATCACAGGTAAGGAAATGACCTTACAAATTGAATCAAGTATTTTGGTTTTTCGAAAAGAGCAATTTGAATATAACCGAAAAAGTTATTATTGCACAGACAGTGAAGAATCGTTCACAACCACAGAATTAGATGAATTTAATTTAAATCAAGTGTATAATAAGTACAGGGATAAACATAATGTTCCTTTTGCAGATGAAATTAGAATGTTTAGAGAAAAATACTCTTTTAGTTATGCAGATATAACAAAGATTTTAGGATTAGGTGCAAATAGTTTTAGAAATTATGAAAAAGGTGAAGTTCCTAGTTTAGCTAATTCTGCCTTATTAAAAGCGGTAATAAATAGTTTAGGGACATTAAAAGTGTTGATAAAAGGGAGTAATGATATTTCGGAAACACAAAGAGAGAAGTTTTTAAAAAATATAGCTAAAGTTAAGATTGTAAGAGAAAAGAATGAGAGGAAACAAGTATTAATCGATTATGTTTTTGATTATAATTTTTTGCCAGATAATTTTTCTGGCTATAAGAGACCTAACTTTAATAAACTTGTTGAAATGGTAGTTTATTTCGCAGAAAAAGTAAACCCAACTTCAACTAAAATGAATAAATTATTATTTTATTCTGACTTCTTGCATTATAAATTGACAGGTGTTTCAATTAGTGGAACAAGATATTTTGCACACACTCACGGACCAGTTCCCAAAAAATTCAGAACTCTATTTGATTATCTTGCTGACCAAGACATTGTGGATTTGATATCCGTCCAGTATCCAAATGGGATGGTTGGAGAAATATTTCAAAAGTCTCCATCAAAAACTTTCAATAATGATTTGTTCGATGTTGATGAAATAAAAGTTTTAAATGAAATTGTAAATAAATTTAAAAAGCACAATGCTTCTGAAATAAGAAAATTGAGCCATGAAGAAAAAGCATGGATTGATAATGAGAAAAATAAAGGATTAATAGATTATAATTATTCATTCCAATTAATTCACGTTTGATATTCGAAAATTGCTCTAATAATTCAAGTTATGCGTTAACTAAGTTCGACGAAATATTTCAAGAAGACAAATCTTAGAATAGATAAGTCATCATATAAATTGACAAATAATAAAAGTATACATATTTGTATTCTTTCAATTTAAAAATCATACAAATATGTATACTTTTATAGACGCATTTCGACTAGGCTAAATGTGACAGAAAGGTAATACAGGCAATTCACAAAACCAAAAGCCCAGAATCACGCAAAACATTAACAGGCTTAGAATACCAAAACAATTCAAAATCTTCAAATTGGGTTTCAAAACTGGTTTTTAATTATCCAAAGGTTTGTGGTTTGTTTTAGGTCATGGCAAACGCTATTAAAGGAACAATATTCCCATTATCCGCTTTCTTCAACGCTGAGATGTAGTCTCTCCTTACTTCATCCGCTTTTACCATATTTGAGCTATGCCAAGAGAATATATTTTTATCAAAAATAGATTCCATAATTATATCTGCCATTAGTCTAGAATGTCTACCATTTCCATTTGGAAAACAATGAATAGCTACAAGTCTGTGTTTAAATCTAATCGTAATTTCCTCTGGTGAATAGGTGTTGTTATCCACCCAATAGTTGGCGTCGTCTAGTAAGGTTTTTAATTCGGTACTAAAGTTTGTCCATTTTATGCCAATATTCTTGTCAGAGGTTCTAAAGTTTCCAGCCCATTTCCATACATCATCATACATTTTTTTATGTAAGTCTTTTATAAATTTTTCTGTTAAGATGTGTTCTTTTTTTAATTTGGTGCTAATGGACCACTCAACAGCTTTTTCGATGTTTAGTTGTTCAAATTCGTCTAATTCCTTTTGTGTCGTTATGGGTTTTATTTTGAGACCTTCTTTTTCGTTTTCATCTAAAGGAGTCTGTCCGTTTTTATAGTGTAAATCTAATCCCATAATGATTTTCGCATTTCTCTTTTAATGTCGTTAGCCAAATCTATTATGGATGCGTTGATTTTCTCATCACTTATACCTTGGTCTTCTAGCTTCATATTTTGGTTGGTTCTTAATACAATTCTTCTAGCCAATTTTTCAGCTTTAAAATTAATTAGGTTTTCAATGGTTTCATTTTCGGGAACAAAACCGTAGACTAATTTCATATTTAATGCTTTTCCTACTTTCTTTAATTTATGAATTGTTATTTGACCTGTAGCTTCACGTTCTTCAATTTTTTGAACTGCACCTTTTGTCTTATTCAGTTTCGCGCCCAATTGATCCATTGTCATATTTAAAGTAGTTCTGATGGTATGAATCCAGCCTTTTTCTGGAATCGTTACCGCTGAAGCACCTATAAATTCAGCTAATTTATGATCTAATTGCTCTATGAGTATTTTATGTTTATTTCTCATAAGTTGAATTTTGTATACATATAAGTATGTTTTATTTCATAAAAGTATACAAATATGTATACAAAACAAATAAAAAGTATACATAGTAGTATACTTTTTGAAATTATTTCAAACCAAAACCTACAAAACCAAAAGGCCAGTATCACGCAAAACAGCAATAGGTTTAGAATACCAAAACAATTCAAAATCTTCAAATTGGGTTTCAAAATTGGCTTTTAATTGCCCAAAGGTTTGTGGTTTGTGTTGTGGTGAAAGTTGTTCTAGGGTTTCTAAAAGCCAAAGTCCTTTATCTTTTTCAGTTGTAATCTGGTAACTGTCTGCTGTATCGTGAAATGTGAATTCTAAAAAGTCTTTAGTCGTTCCTTTTTTCGTTTTATAAAATTCAGAAACTAGAGGTAAGGTACCTAACCAAACTAGCTTTGCTGTTGGTTTAATAGTAAACGTTGGTTCTTGTGCTAAACAGTTGTAAATAAAATCTGGGTCTATGTTGGTGTCTGGTACATTAAAATCGAACCAGTCTTGCAACGACAAATCAAACCCAATACCATGCATAAAATTAAAGAGCGATTTTTTTAATCCAAAACTAAACTGCGTATGGTCTATACCTGTTTGGTCAGTAAAATCGACATCATTATTGGCAAAACTGATGTTTTTATAATTCGGTGTAATGCCGTACTCTTCAGGATGTAAACCCACAGGACTATGCGCTGTTAAGGCAAATTGATGCCAAAAGCCAGATTGTAACACTCCAACTTCGAACAACTGACGTACCATTTCTAAACTATCAATCGTTTCTTGTATGGTTTGCGTTGGGTAGCCATACATTAAGTACGAGTGTACCATAATATTAGCTTCGGTAAAATTGCGTGTCACTTGCGCGACTTGTTCTACAGTAACTCCTTTATCAATTAAAGCTAATAAACGATCAGAGGCAACTTCCAATCCGCCAGAAACGGCAATGCAACCAGAAGCTTTTAGTAAGACGCAAAGATCTTGTGTAAAGTTTTTTTCGAAACGTATGTTTGTCCACCAGGTGACGCTTAGTTTTCGTTTAATGATTTCGAGCGCTAAAGCTTTCATCAGTGAAGGTGGAGCGGCTTCATCTACAAAATGAAATCCGGTTTCGCCAGTTTGCGCAATTAGCGTTTCCATTCGATCTACCAATAGATTGGCAGCAACGGGTTCGTAAATTTTTATATAGTCTAAGGATATATCGCAAAAGGTACATTTTCCCCAATAACAGCCGTGTGCCATGGTGAGTTTGTTCCATCTGCCATCGCTCCATAAACTGTGCATAGGGTTGGCAATTTCTATGACAGAGATATAACGGTCTAATACCAAATCTGAATAATCTGGTGTGCCAACGTCTTGCTGTTTGTAATCTGGTTTTGTGGTGTTGTTTTTATAAGTAACGACTCCGTTT
>Ga0316208_1001337_pt1 | contig 23544 bp, 20 predicted proteins | sample 3monopyrite_MG_FD_204944 | JGI IMG/M metagenome (GOLD analysis project Ga0316208, IMG submission 204944) | Microbial mat bacterial communities from mineral coupon in-situ incubated in ocean water Damariscotta River, Maine, United States -... | ecosystem: Environmental > Aquatic > Marine >... | reverse complement strand
TAAAATCCAACTAGCAAAAAGAAGGGCAAGAGGCTATAGAAATATCGAAAATTTCAAGAACATGATTTACTTTTTATGTGGTAAATTGAAATTTGATTACCCACTGTATTTCACATAGAGCCAATAAAAAACGTAATTATTCAGCGTGTTTTTATAAGCTGCAATATTAGCTCAAAAGTGTCAAAAAAAATAATTTTGAATCAATAAAACTATAATTTCAAGTCTCGCTCCCACGCTCTGCGTGGGAGCGAATATCAAGCACAGAAAGCCTATTTAAACCATAGATTCCCACGCGGAGCGTGGAAAAGAGAGTGAAAAAATATTCAACAACAGCAATGTGCCTCTGTACTTTAGTTACCAGTTCAATAGCAATGGTCAGCTGTTACAAGAGTCAAAATACAAGGGCATCGTGCAAAAATGGTCACGAGAAACCATCTGGTTAAACAACAAACCCATCGCTCAAGTTCGAACAACCTACGGAAATAAGCCAACACAACTACTTTTGCGAGATAAGCTGAATATTAGACGGAACTTGTTAATTGCAGTACTAGTATATACTATACCTTAAGCGATCACTTGAACACTCCAAGAAAAAAAATTACATTCCAACCGGTCAAGTTAGTTGTCGCTAAATCGGTCAAGCTAATTGGCGTCTAATAACAGCAATTTATTGAATAATGAGAATGATTTTTCTATGGCAATCTTTGCCAATATCTGTCATACTTGGTATTTAAGATGTATATTACCATGGCAACATTAAACATTTCACTCCCTGATCCAATGAGAACTTGGATACAAGAACGTATTGACGAGGGAAAGTATTCAACCAGTAGCGATTACGTGCGAGACCTTATTCGTAAAGATCAAGATCGTAAGCAGAAGATTGATGCGATGCAACAGGCAATCACCCAAGGCTTGGAAAGCGAAGATGTTAAGGACTTCGATATCAATGCTTTCACTAAACGGATGTTAAAAGAAAGCCAAGTTGGTGGCTAAATATACACTCAAAAAATCCGCTGAAAATGACCTTGAAGACATTTGGCACTACACTGCAAAAAACTGGGGTACGACTCAGGCAATCGATTACACCCATAAACTAGAACAACTCTTTTCTGTATTAGCAGATAACCCGCTTATGTGTCGTGAGCGTTTTGAGTTTGACCCTCCTACTAGAATTCATCACCATGCCTCACACCTTATTGTTTATTTGGTGACAAATAATGACCACATTAAAATCATCCGAATTTTACATGAGAGTATGGATATTGACTTACAATTACAGCAATAAACACACTGAACCTTAATTCACGATTCCGATAAACTTCCAATAAACTTCTAATAAATATCCATACTCTAAGAGGGTTTTTAGGGAGAAAAAATTCTTCCTGAATGGTGAATGCAAACAGCCAAATGTTTGCCCGAGATATCGAGCAAGCATTTAATGGGTGTAATTGGGCGTGTTATTGGTTTAATGACTCCAGAAAACATGTACTTTATCATGGGCGGTTGTGATGGTGTAAATGTCTCCGCTTAGTTCCATGTCCCTACCCATTTTTTCATAGTCGATATAAAAGGCTAAATGTTGTGGTATTTCTGTTGTGCCTTCGGTGAGTTCTTCGGCGTAATCTGCCAAAGATGAATAGCAAACATTATAATTTTCTTCAGTGGCTTTTTTAGCATCTTCTAAATCACTACCAAAGTGGTTGAGTAACTCCCCTCCTGATTCTTGATTTTCATCTATAAAACAAGCGATTTCATGGGCTGATTCCATACCTTCGTATTCGCTCAATCCGTAACTGTCAAAGCCTTCATAATCGTGATTGGCGTATTCTTCAGCATCTTCTTCTGGGTTGTCTTTTAACATGGCATTGATTTGGTCTTGAATTTCGTCTAAATCAACAAGGGCATTAATCCAAGCACCATGTAATTTACCATTATTGTAATCGGATAAATCGGCTACATAAATATTTATATCTGTGTTCATTTTTCTATTCTCCTAAATCAGTTTAAGGTTTTTAGCGAAGCGTTTTGCCTCGCGTATGAAAACCTGCCTGACTGGCGAAGTTCGGAGAAACAAGCCCAAATATAAACCTAAGTAGAAGCACTGGTTCTGCATAAACGCAGTGCGGAAGACTGGGGGATGGATTGATGTGCGTTCGGGGCAGAGCCCCAAGCATTTTTTGACTGTGATCTTAACGAAGTTTTTTAATGGGGCGTTGCGGGGTATCCCCGCTAGAAAGGGTTGCTGTAAAATGACAGGATGTTATTTGGAACAAGGGAAAGGCTTTTCCCTCAATTGTTGTTCTAATTAAGACCAGTAGATTTTCTGAATGTACTGCTAGATAAAAAATGATACACTAAGTCACACACGACACTATATTAAACCCATTACAAAATTAGTAAGCAACTCTAAAAAGATAGTCTCCATGAAATTTAGGTGTAAATCAGCTCAAAGGATAAATTAAGATGTCAAAAGTCAATCAAATACAAAATGCATTAAAGGAAATTGATGGAGGTAAATTTCAAAAACTGGCGGATTGCTACATTCATAAAAAAGGCTATCAGAATATCAACCCCATTGGTTCAGTTGTTGGTGCAGATAAAGTAAGAACTGGAACACCTGATAGTTATGCTAGACAAAAAAATGGTAAACTTATATTTGCAGAATATACAACTGAACAAACTGGTCTAGAGAAGAAGTTGCAGGGTGATCTTGATAAATGTCTTGATGTAAATAAAACGGGCATACCCTTAGATCAGATAGAGGAAATAGTCTTTTGCCACAACTCACTACCAAAACTTACTAACGAGCAAACTCTCTATGATACTTGCGAACAAAATGGCATTAAACTTCAAATTTTTGGATTGGGGGAGCTCTCTTTTGACCTTTATCAAAAATATCCAGCCCTTGCAAAAGACTTTTTAGGAATAAGCATTGATACAGGGCAGATATTGGAGCCAGATGACTTTATTACGATCATGGGGAAAAATAATATAAGCACCCCTTTAGATACCAATTTTTATTGTCGTGAAATTGAATTACAAGAAGCATTGGAGAAAGTTGAGAGTAATGATTTAGTAATTCTATCTGGGTCGGCTGGCATAGGGAAATCTAGACTAGCTTTAGAGATTATTGAAAACTATAAGAAATCTCATTCTGGATTTGAATTACGAGTTATCTATAATAAAGGGCAAAATTTATTTGAAGATATTCGTTCTTATTTTTCTTCATCAGGTGATTTTCTTATATTAGTTGATGATGCAAATAGAATTACACAATTCGATTATTTCGTTGATCTTCTACAAAACCAAAGAACTGACCAAAACATAAAAGTAATTGCCACGGTGAGAGATTATGCTCGGGATAAAATAATACAATCAGCTTGCCCTTTAACTAATGTTTCCGAACTCATAATTAAACCAATGAAGCCAGAAGAAATTAAAGGGTTTATTAAAAAACAATATCAAATTAACAACCAAATATATTTAGACAGAATATCAGATATTGCAGGGGGAAATCCACGCCTTGCAATTATGGCTGCTATAGTTGCAGTAAAAGCAAATAATATAGAGAGTATTAGAGATGTGTCGGTTTTATATGATGAATATTTCTCATCAATTTCGAATGATTTGAAAAAATTGCAGGATAAAGAAATTCTAAAGGTAATAGGAGTTATCTCATTTTTCAGAACAATAGATCGATCTCATCTGGAAACAATGGAACTAATACAAAATGTATTTGGAATTAGTTCAGAAACACTATGGCAATCTATTGAATATTTACATCGTATAGAAGTCGTTGACCTCTATGAAAAGGAGGTTGCAAAAATTACAGATCAAGTTTTTTCAACCTATTTATTTTATTTGTGCTTTTTTAAAGAAAAAGATCTCAAGTTCTCGCTATTACTTGAAAATTTCTTTCCTTCTCAAGTTGGTAAAATTCGAGATGCAATTTACCCATGTTTAAATTCTTTTAATTTTAATGAAATTGAGAAAATACTAGAACCTGAAGTGAGAATAAAGTGGGATGAATGTATTAATAAAAACAATACAAGTGATTTACATGAGCTAATCAGAACTTTCTGGTTTTTATTACAATCAAATGTATTGGTTTATGTACGTGATAATATTGCACTTATAAAAAAACAAGATATGGATATTGATTCTATTTGTTGGGATAGTAGGAATGTTGCTTTTAACGATCATCCTTTCTTAGAAATTTTAAGCCTTTTCAAACAAGCTAATGATGAAAATACATTTAAAATTGTCCTTGATTTGGTATTGAACTACATAGAAAAAGTACCACAGGCAACTCCTCAATTTATAAGCCTCCTGACGAAAAGATTTGGTTTCAACCCAAATTCACACAGAAACGGATACACTCTGCAAAATATATTAATAGAAGCTTTATGGAATAAGACAGAGGATGGTGGAGATGAATTTTTTTCTAGATTATTCCTTACAGTTTCTTCCAAGTATCTTCCAACAGAATATGATTATGATGAGTCCTCAAAAATGACAATTACAATACATCGAATTAAATTACTAGGGGCTGAACCTATTTTTAATTTAAGAGCATCAATATGGAATGGTATTTTCAAACTTTACAAAAATCAAAACCTTCGAAAGTACATACTAGATGTTATAAAAAGTTATTGTGAATTTGGATACCGACTTTCAGAAAATGATATTGTTGAAAAGGATACTGAGCACTTAGTTTCCTTTATTCAGGAAGAACTTAATACAAATGATTTTTTTGAATGTCTCATTGTTCAAAATTATCAGAGAATGCTTAAACGTCGGAATATAACCTCAGCAACAGAGATAGCTGATAAATTCCATAGTGAAATGTATAATCTTTACAAAGTATTATCTTTTGATTATTCGGATGCCGATGTAAATAGTGTTTCGGAATTTGATGAAATAAAAAAAGAAAAAATAATATCCTATACAATGACATTTGATATTATCGACTATCAAAAATTCATAAAACAATCGCAGGAAATATTAACATTTCTTGACAATAATCATGAGGTCGAACAAGTCAGAAAAACAATTTCTCAGGTTTTTACTTGTTTAAGTGACAAAGATAAACATCTCTTTAAAAGAGTTATTCAAGAATATCTAATAACAGGCGATTTACTTGAAATACAACAACCAATTATTTTAGTAAAGAAACTGATAAAATCGTGTGGTACTGAGCAATCTTTACAAATTTTAGAAAAACATGAATATAACTCTAAAAACCATTGGTTATTCGCTTTTTATCAATGCCTAACTAATGAAGATATTAATAAAAAAACAGTGCTGGAATTACATAGCTTGTACAAAAAAGCTGAAGCCAGTGAATTTCCTCATCACCTTGATTATTTGCTTAATTACATGGATAGTGATGCAACTATAATTACTACTATTGTAGGTTTGGTTATTGAAAAAACAAAGGAAGATAAAACATTTGGTTCTAGCCTCGATATGTTATTTAATCCTTATTCTGAGATTAATAAAAGAATTCTTGAAATATTTACAGGCAATTTAACTTTGCTGAAAGAGGCATATTTACTTAACAGCAAACTTAAACAGCGCTCAGATTTTAATGGCTCTACTTTAAATCGTATTTTATCTGCTGATCCAGATTTCATATTGGATATAATTGATCATATATATTCCAACGATCAATGGCCTGACAGGTACTCTGATACAAAAGATTATTCATTTCTTTGGGAGCATGACAATCGTAAGTCGATTATTATGACAGCAATTAATGATATATTAAAAAGAAAACTTAAGGAAAGTTACATACCTGGTAGCTATTTGGAGCGTTTATTTTGCATTGGCGGTGGTAACAACAAATGCACAGATGAGGTGATATTAGCTCAAGATAAATTTTTAGAAAACGTCATAAATGAAAGTGCAATAAATATTGATTTAATGAAATTAATATTTGGAATCATTTCAAATTTCACCCCTGAAAGAAAGAAAAAATTCATTGAAATATTTCTAAAAACAAATAAAAATCATAAAGATTTTATAGTTCTTCCTATTGAACCAAGTAGTGGAAGTTGGTCAGGAAGTGCCGTTCCTTATTATCAAGCAAAAGTGGACTTTTGGATATCATTGTTACCATTGTGTGACTCAGTTGAGCTTTTGAGTCATAAGCTATCAATAGAGAAACATATTGAAAGTTGGCGTGAAAAGGTTGAAAGAGAAAAAAAGTCAGATTTTATGGATGAATATGAGTAATATTTTTGATGGAAAATTGCTCAATTTTTTAATACCAAATAATTATATATCCAATCGGCGTACGGTTGGTCTCCAAGAATTGGTCAAAGGGTTTACAGGGAAATGAAGTATCCCTGAATGGTAATCAAACTGCCAATTGTTTGTGCTTAAGGTTCGGTGCAGGTGGAGAGGCAGTTCTCCAAGTCTTGCGAGAGGTAAAACATCGATATGTTTTGAGTGATTAATCGGCGGTACGATTTGGGCTGGCTTTATAAAACGCAAGTGTTTTTAAAGCCAGTAACTTGGGGGATACAACGGGGGTATGCAGTAAACCCCCTTGTCAAGATTGTGTGGGAGCAACGAAGTGGTACTACCACACACATCTTGCAAACAGTTTTATTTTGGACTGGTTGGTAGTACCATTATAAATGACACCTAATTAAATGCTTTGATGTACTTGAAAACTCCATATTTCATCATATATAAAGTATATACCCTGCAACTATAAATTATAGGAGGTGCTCTTTATGAAACTTTTAATATATGACCCTTACTTAGTTAGTTAGATCCCAGTACAACGACTCAAAAAGTCAGGGTGTCGCGGTAGGTATAAGTGATGAATTATGTTTCCATGTGTCTTCGATTTATCGAGCACTAAGAACTTACAATGTAGGGGGTGAAACGTAATAGATGAGTAACTTTTGGGTAAAGCATCAGCTGGGCACGTACGCTGGAACTAGGTTCTCATCGTTTCCATCCTGCCACAATTAAACAGTCCAATTATTGGACTGTTTAAACAATTGTAATGGTAGCAATAGAATTATTATTAGTTAACCATTCTTCCCAAGCAACAGATTTGCTCTCAAATGCTTTATAGCAAAATTTAAAGCTACTATTGATGCGAAAGTAAAAATTGATCCAAAATCAATAGCAAGTACTGAGAAGAATATATGCAAATTCAACTTTAACCATGCCAGTAAAATAGTGCCTCCTAAATCTCCTGAAATACCTCCAACCAATATAGCAAAAAATAATTTAAAATAGCTTATTGCATAAACAATCCCTGTACTATTGTTTTTGAGAGTGTAACACGAAGTGTTGCTACCACGCACTTCTTGCGAATTGATTTTATATAAATAGTTTATATATTTACTCAGAACATGGATTTCTATTTGACTTTTCTCACATTATATCACATTATCTCACATAGGCTTGTTGTGAGATAAAATAATGGTATGGGTAGATGATAGATTGAGTAAAAGATTAGCCTTTAGCTCTGAACAAACCGAAGAGTTCTATGCTGTTATATCTGAAATTGATTCAATTAAAAATACTATTCGTTTAACCGATAAACTTCTACCTCAAACTATTGAGCGATTAACACAATCCGTTATTGTTACCTCAACAGGCGCGTCTAATCGAATTGAAGGCAATCGCTTATCGGATGATGAGATTGAAAAACTGTATCGAAATTTAAGAATTAAGAAATTTAAAACTAGAGATGAACAAGAAGTTGCTGGCTATATAGAAGTTCTTGAAGTGATTTTGACTTCTTATGATGACATGATGGTCAATGAATCTCTGGTTTTACAGTTGCATCGTGATATGTTGAAACACTCAGATAAGGATCAACGTCAAAGAGGCAATTATAAGTTTGGTTCAAATCGGGTAGAAGCCAGAGACCAAAGTGGTCAACTTGTTGGCGTGATATTTGATCCTACACCTCCACATTTAACAGCCAAAGAAATGCATGATTTGATGGCATGGAACAAATGGGCCGGTGAAGAAAATTTTAAGCATCCACTTATTCGCCTTGCCAATTTTATATTTGAATACCTCGCCATTCATCCTTTTCAAGATGGAAACGGTAGAACTAGTCGTTTATTGACAAATTTATTATTATTACAAAATGGTTATAATTTTACACGCCTAGTTTCACATGAAAGTTTGGTGGAACAACACAAAGCCGATTATTACCTTGCTCTTAATAAATCTCAATCAAGTTGGAAAAGTAATAAAGAAGATATTTCTGCGTGGATTGGTTTTTTCCTTGGAATTGTCAAAGGACAAGCAAGCAAGGCTTTGACCCTTATTGAAGGTGATAGGATTGAGCACTTGCTTTCTGTTAAACAACTCGCTCTTTGGCAATGGGCACAATTAATTTACGATGCTGAGTTTTCTCGAAAAGACGCTATAGAAGCTCTTGGATTTCCTCCACGTACAGTTGAGGCATGCATCAAAAAACTTGTTGAGTTAAAACGTCTAAAACGTTTGGGTCAAGGAAGAAGCACGCGGTATAAAGTTATACTAAGCGTACTATAATTTATAGTGAGTGATTTTTGGGATATTGAGATTGGATTTGTTTGAAACTGGTTTTTTGTGCTCTAGATTGGGTTAGAAATCATTCAGGTCAATTCAAAACAAATACGAGCTAATGTTGTATTAGTGAGTGATTTTTGGATTGGGATAGATTTATGATGAAACTGGTTTTTTGTGCTCTAGATTGGGTTAGAAATCATTCAGGTCAATTCAAAACAAATACGAGCTAATGTTGTATTAGTGAGTGATTTTTTTGGATTGAGATGGATGATTTATGACGCAATATAGAGTACAAAAAATGGTGGGCCGTGAAGGATTCGAACCTTCGACCAATGGATTAAAAGTCCACTGCTCTACCAACTGAGCTAACGGCCCCTTGTGGTTAGATATGTCTAACAGAAGAGCTATTGTAAATGTGTTTCCTGTCATTTACAAGAGGATGCGAATTATGGGGCAAGTTTAGGAAGATGACAAGTATTTTTTTAAATTATTTATAATTATTTTAACTTTATTTCATCTCCAATAGAAATCTTCTGATTATTGCTTTTTGCTGAGTTTTTGTAGAGGATATTTTGTCCAAATTTAATCTTTTTATCGAACTGGCGATAGCGATTTAAAACGGCGAGCATGTGCTTTTGATCTTGTTGACCGGTCTCTTGGTTGATGCTTGGCATAATGCATCTTGAGCAGGGCTTGGCGGAGATGAATTCGACGTGATTTATTGCAAATTCTTGCCAGTGGTCTTCGGCAAAGGCTTGGCAGCCATCGACAACAATATTGGGGCGAAAGCGATTGATATTAATGGCGGCTTTTAGGCGTTGATTGAGGTTATCTAAACTGGCTTGTGAAATAGCAAGAAAGGGGAAGGCATCGGCAAAACTGACGAATTGATTGGCTTTGGCAAAATCAGGGTCAATTTGTCTTTCTGCATTTTGTGGCATATAGACAAGGTGGCATTTTTGTTCAAGAATTGCGCTGAGCCATTCATCGACTTTGGTGCTCGTGTGTTGTGCTAATAAATGGTCATTCCAGATGGATACATTGATTTTTTTGGTGCTTTCGCGGCTTTTAGGTACCTCTATACTTGTGTTGTTGTAAGTGAGAGTAAGATGCCCTTGCTTATCAAGCTTGGTTGCGATAGTGGCCATTTTGGCTTTTGTGCGTTGCGATAAAAAAAGGCCGTTTTCATCGACAATCACCCAGCGTCTATCGTGCAAAAGTCCAAAAGGGCTTAATGTTGCTGAGCTGAGTTGAATGCCTGCAAGAGATTTGACTGGATAAATATAAAGTTCGCTAATTTTAATCATTGGTAATGTGTAGGGTCTTTAATTTGGGCTTGTTCAAAACCTAGTTTTCTGTAATAGCACGAATCGCATTCACCACAGGCGTTGCCGTCAGCGTCGGCATTGTAGCAGGAAATGGTCAGGCCATAATCGACACCCAGTTCATGTCCTAGTTTGACGATTTCTGATTTGCTTAAATTGAGCAATGGCGTGTGTATGCTGAATTTTTGCCCTTCAACTTGAGCTTTGGTGGCCAAATTAGCCATGTGTTCGTAGGCTTGGATAAACTCAGGTCGGCAATCGGGGTAGCCGGAGTAATCTACTGCATTGACACCGATATACATGTCATTGGCGCCAACAGTTTCGGCGTAACCCAGAGCAATACTTAAAAAAATGGTGTTTCTGGCGGGGACATAGGTAATGGGAATATCCGATTCATTGATATCCTCGTGGTCGGGGACATCAATATCCGCGGTTAGTGCTGAGCCGCCAATGGTGCGCAAGTCTATTTTTACAAGCTTATGGCTGCTGGCTTTAAAATGTTCTGATACTCTTTGAGCAGCAATGAGTTCTGAGCGATGTCGCTGTCCGTAATCGACTGCAATGGTGTAGCATTGGTAGCCTTTTGCTTGGGCGACGGCCAGACAGGTGGTTGAATCGAGTCCTCCGGAGAGCAATACGATGCATTTTTTTTTGTTCATAATTTTATTGGATTTATTTTTGGTTAATTGAATTAGCGTCCTTGGGCATCGTCCCAAAGGATTTTGTGAAGTTGCAATTGCATGCGAACGAGGAGTTTGTCGTCCAATATCCACTGAGCGAGATCAGCGGCTTTGAGTGTATTGGCAACAGGAGACAACAAGACTTCGCATTTATCGGTTAGGTTGTAGCGTTGGATAATGTCTTGGCACCAATGGTAGTCGGTTCGGTCTTTTAGAACAAACTTGATTTGATCTTTGGCATCGAGATAGTTGATGTTTTCGTACAGGTTTTTTTGTTCTTCACCTGAACCTGGAGCCTTAAGGTCCATGATGGTAATGACTTTGTCATTGACGTTGACCAAGGGCAGGGCGCCAGAGGTTTCTAAGGTCACGGTAAATCCATGTTCTATGAGTTTATCGAGTAATTGCAGGCATCGTTTTTGCGCGAGAGGTTCTCCACCAGTGACACATATATAAGGTGTTTGGTGTTGTTTAGCTTGTGCAATAATGCTGTCAATATCCATCCATTGGCCGCCAGAAAATGCATATTCTGTATCGCACCATGTGCATCTTAAGGGACAGCCAGTGAGTCGAATAAAGACGGTAGGCAGCCCGACAAAAGTGGATTCACCTTGGATTGAATAAAAAATCTCTGTGATTTTAAGTTGTGTTTTTGTCACTAAGATTCTCTAATGGTCACGCTGCAATTGTCGCAGTCGGTTTTGAGCAAGGCGTGCAATACTGGTATTGGGGTAGCTATTGATGACGCGCTGTAAGTTTTCTGTGGCTTGACTAACATCGTCCATTTCATAATAACTGTAACCGATTTTCAACCATGAATCAGGAGCTTTACTACTGGCTGGAAATTTTTCTGTGAGGGTTTGAAAAGCAGCCAATGCTTGCGGATATTGGCGCTTGACATAATAGGATTCTCCAAGCCAATAATAGGCATTGTCTGTGAGTTCGTTGTTTGGGTATTTTTGTATAAAGTCTTCAAAGGCACGTGCGGATTCCAAAAAACGACCAGCACGGAGGTGTGCAAAGGCGATGTCATAATCGTCTTGGTCACTGGATAAGACGGGTTCGTTATCGATGGCAGTAGTTTGTATGCCAGAATTATAGCCTTCATCCACTTCTACGGTGAGTGTTTGATTGTTGTTAGTAGAACTTGCCGTATCGGTTGAATCTGAAGTGCTTGCAATACTATTGAGTGTCGTGGCAGGCTTGTTGCTTGCTTCAATGTTTGCTAGTCGAGTATCAATGTCAATATAGAGTAATTTTTGTTTTTCTTTTAAACTTTTGATTTGATGGCTTTGTTCTTCGATAATACCTCTGAGCTCGGCCATTTCTTTTTGTAGTTTCTGATTTTCGATAACAATATCAGCGACGCTGTTTCGGTCTTCTGAGGGTTGGTTTATTTGTTGTTCGAGTTTGGTCAGGCGTTGTTGTATGGTTGGGCCTTTTTTAGCCTGTACTTGAAAGCACAAAGACAGCAGTAGAATTGCGATTGTAGTCGTTATAAGTTTCATAATTTTCTCCACGAGAAGTTCACATAAAAAACCCGACGTAATGCCGGGTTTTCCTGTCCAAACTTTGGACAATTATCTCAATAATTAGTTCGAAAGTGCTTACTTGGAAGTGTAAACAATTCTCACTCTTCTGTTTTGAGACCAGCAAGATTCGTCATTGCAAAGTGCTACGGGCTTTTCTTCGCCAAAACTGACAACTGATACTTGTCCAGAAGAGGCGCCTTGAGCTGTTAAAAGGTTGAGGACTGATTTACCACGACTTTCGCCTAAGGCTAAATTGTATTCGGGTGTTCCGCGTTCATCAGCATGACCTTCTAAAACCATTTTTGCAGTAGGATTTTGGCTCAAGTAACGTGCGTGTATCTCGATAAGTTCGCGGTATTCACTTTCGACTGTTGCTTGATCGTAAGAAAACAAAATCACGCGTTGAGAAAGCAGACTTTGTGGATTGCTTAAATCGTGGCTATCACAACAGATATCGCTGAAAGACTGTCCATTGAAAGAATAGGTTTTGACCGGATCCGTATGCGTGTCGGTTTCTACCACTTGAGTGTTATTGTTGTTATTTGTTGCAGGTGGTGGTGTTTTCTTTTTGCCACAGGAAACCATGACTGAGGTTACGAGTAGCAATAAGGCCAATTTATTTATTAATTTCATTATTTTATTCTCCAAGGACTGATTGTTTATTATATTAGTTTGATAGTTTACAATATTCTAATGGACTAAGAAAATGGTTTATTCGCTTTTTTTACTTATCGCACAAAAAAGGGCTGACTTTAGCAAAAAGTCAACCCAATAGAAGCTAAATTGATTGAGAATTAGTAATTAATGTCTATTGTTGCTTCTAAGCCGTTGTCGCTGAAGTTAAGTCCTATGGACTCCGATTCCCACCATAACATGTCTTTTATGGCTTTGTTTTGGATTTCCATTTGTTTTTTTGCATCGACTGATAAGTTGCCAGCAAACTCGGTGATTCCAGCAAAAATACTTTTGTACAGCTCTGAAGTGATTTTTAAATTCAATAACTCTGAAGATGATTGGTTTGATACCGCTTGAGTTAATTCAATATTGCTGCCTTCTCCTAAAGAAATGCCCATTGTTTCGGAACCCATGGCAAAAAACAAATGGTCAAGATTGACAGGAATTTGTGTTCCTTGAACAGGAATAAGACTAGAAATATTAACCGCATCGGCTCCTGCTTTAATGCCTAGTTTTTGTAAGTCAGGCATCATCATTTCTGCCATGCCTTGCAGGGCTTCTGGGTTGTCAACGGCCAATAATACTTTAGCTTTTAGGTTTTTGACCATTTCATTGGGGTCTTTTTTAGTCAAGTCCAAATCAAGCTGGTCGATGATAAAGTTAACGCCCTTAAAGTTGCCAACAAAGGGAGGTAGTGGTTGATCAAGTTTGGTTTTCATCTGACTTATGTTGTTGTTCAAGTTCGAAAACATCTCACATTTGTAGGGTGCGGCTTCAATATTGCTGACAAATTCTTGTGCCAGTGTTTTTGCAGCGGCAATATCAAAACTGATGCCATATGTCATCTTTGGATCTCCTAAAGCTATCGGAATTCGTCCAGATAAAGTGGCTAATTTAGCCCCGAGACCTTCTTGCATTTCAAAAACCATGTGGGAATTTAATTGGTGATCGCTTAGTTTTGTTGTGCCACCAACCATACGAGGCATTTTATCGAACATTTGTAATATTTCAGTTTTGCAATCAGCAGAGAGCATGCCTTCTTGAACTTTCATCACATCTAACATGGCTGTTTGATGATTGCCTGGATTGACAAAATAATCGGCTAAATCTCGGATGTTAATCCAATAAAGATTATTGTTCATATAATTGTATTTGCTCAAAGTATCTTTGTATTGACTGGATTGAGTTAAGTTTTGTTGTGGTTTTTCGAATCCCAATAGTTTGCCCATGAGTTTGTCAACTTCTCGCGTGGGTGCAAAGCTCGCAGTGATACTGTTGCCTTTGAGAGCAATCATAACTTGAAATTCTTTGTCGCCGAACTGGTAAACGGTAGAACCGCTGACTTCTTTTTTTAATGCGTTGTCGGCTTGTTTTTCATTGGCTTTTGCTAATAATTCATCGAGTACTTCTCCCATAGAATGAGATTTGGCCAAAGTCATGCGAATCACAGGAAATAGATCGATTGCATACAGGGCAAATTCGTTTTCATCCATAGAGAGCCCAAGTTTCGTTAGGCCTTCTTCAGAAAACCATTTGTCCATAAATTCGAGAGCTTTTTCATCTTTGTTGTTTTCTTCGTTATCGGTCGCTTTCTCATCGGTTTGAGCGTAGGCTTGGTACTTGTTCATGCTGTCTTCAATAGACATTTTGATAATGTCTCCAAGAGAGCTGTAAACATTGGATATTTTATCTTTTAAATTTTGTGGCATTGGATTGTTTGGGTCTAAAACATACAGAGCCAATAGTGGAGTGTCAGCGGGGATATAGCTGAGTATTTCCGACTGTTTCTGTGTGCTTGTTGTTAGGCTCGAAACCGCTTTGTTTGCTGGTGTGGATGTTTTGGCTGTGTCTGTGTCGTCTCCGCACGATACTAATGTCAGGCTTAGGCTTAGTGCTAGTGCCGTTACTAATTTATTTTGTTTCATTGTAATTCTCACTTTATTAATTTAAATTTTGGTAGGTCTTTGCTCATTCTGCAAAGACCTCTTTAAAAAGGTCTCTAAACTTTTTCGACTTTCAAAATGGTCGATTGAATGTCAATAACTTTGACTTTGGCTCCTATTGGTAAATCTTCTTGGCCTTCGACTTTCCATGTGCTGTCATTGACGTTGATTTTTCCGACTCCGTTAACAATTGCATGGGATAAATTAAAGGTTTTACCTATGTGTTGATGGCCACGCTTGTTAAGATTGGGCATGGTATCAATTTCTGGATTGTTCTTGGCATAATAATACCATGCGACTATTGAGCCAATAGAGAGCAAAAAGAAAACAATCATTTGTACTTGCCAATGAATTCCAAAGACAGCTTGTATCATGGCTGTAGCTGCGGCAGAAAAACCGACCCACAGTAAAAAATAGGTACCAATCATCATTTCAACGACAATCAATACCACCGCCATGGTTAACCAGTGCCAAGGTGTTAAAATTTCAAACCATTCCATCATTGTCTCCTGTTTTTACGAGGTTTTATTGTTGTCACTTAAGGCCTCTTTGGCAATTTCTGTAATGCCAGTTAAAGAGCTTAGAATGCCTGTTGCTTCCATCGGAATAAGCAGTGTTTTACTGTTTGATGAATCTGCAAATTTACCAAAAGCTTCCAGGTATTTAGTTGCAACAAAGTAATTGATGGCTTGAGTATTGCCTGAGTCGATGGCTTTGGAAACCATATGCGTTGCTTTGGCTTCGGCTTCTGCTGCTCTTTCACGGGCTTCAGCATCTCTATAGGCGGCTTCTTTGTTGCCTTCTGCCTCAAGGACTTTGGCTTGTTTTTCACCTTCTGCTTTTAAGATGGCGGCTTGTCTTTTGCCTTCGGCTTCTAAAATGTCGGCGCGTTTTTCTCGCTCAGCTTTCATTTGTCTAGCCATGGATTGCACCAAATCATGCGGCGGTTTAATGTCTTTAATTTCTATCCGCGTGACTTTTATGCCCCAAGGAGAAGTGGCTTCATCGACTACGGCTAACAATCGGTGATTGATTTGATCACGTTTCGATAGGGATTCATCCAGATCTAATCCACCAAGGACGGTACGTATATTGGTCATGGTTAAGTTGAGAACTGCATATTCAAGGTTGTTGACTTCATACGCTGCTTGAGGCGCATTCAAGACTTGAAAAAAGACAACTCCATCAACAGTCACAACGGCGTTGTCTCTGGTGATGACTTCTTGTGAGGGGACGTTTAAAACTTGTTCCATCATGTTCATTTTTCGACCAATAGCTTCTATCCATGGAACTTTCATGCCTAGGCCTGGGTCAAATGTTTTTTTGTATTTGCCAAAACGTTCCACGGTGTATTGGTAACCTTGCGGAACAAAGCTAAAGGTTTTCTTAATGGTGATTATGGCTAACACTCCTAAGATCAAAAAGAAGATATCTTGTGGATTATCTAACATTGTACTTTCCTCCAAATTTATTTATCAATCTCTAATTGTCTCACATTTTACTTAAAACTTCAGCAATCATCATGTGCCATTAGTACATTTTTGCCGTGGCTTAATAGCGGCCTCTAACAGTGCAAAGAAAAATGGCTTAGAATTTTCACAAGGGCAGAAGGGTGGGGCTGTTCTTGATAGCTTGAAAGATCTATCCATTGGCCTTTTTCTGCTAGTGGCTTAAGTGATGAAATTTGGCTTGTGTAGATGTTTAAGGTTAGTTTGCGATGGCTTAAAAGGTGCTGGATAGAAAAGAGTGGAGTGCTGGGTTTTTTGATGGATTTCAACCAGTAATTTTTGCTGTCTAATTGAGGTAAAAACCACAGATGCTTCCAAATAGTTGTTTGGATTTTTTCCAAGTAAACTTTATTGTTGTCTATTAACAATAGCAAATGCAGGCTTTGTGGCACTTGTCGAGTCGCCTTGTTTTTTTGAGGATAGAGTTCAATTTCGTTTCGGTGGTAGGCTTTGCATTGTTTTTGTACTGGACAATTTTCACAGTGTGGGTTTCGTGGTGTACATACAATAGAGCCAATATCCATTAAGGCTTGATTGTAATTTCTCCCAAAGTCTTTTGGTATTAAAGCTTCGGCCTTTTCCCAGAGTTTTTTTTCAAACAAACTGTTCTTCTCTGCTTTGATGGCAAATAAGCGGCTGTAGAATCGTTTGACATTTCCATCCATGATTGGAAATGGTCGGTTTGAGCCCAGTGATAAGATGGCTCCAGCTGTTGTTCTTCCAATTCCGGGGAGTTGCATCAAATCTTTTAAGTTTTTTGGTAGTTTTGCGGCGTACTCTTGCATGCATATACTTGCTGTTTTGTGGATGTTTCTTGCGCGATTGTAGTAGCCTAGACCAGACCAGTGAGCCAAAACGGTCTCTTCATCGGCTTGCGCCAATTGCTTCAGTGTCGGAAAGCGCCTGATAAACCGTTCAAAGTAGTCGATGACTTTGATAACTTGGGTTTGTTGCAGCATGATTTCTGATATCCAAACGTGATAGTCGCTTTTGTTTTGCCAGGGGAGGTTTTTCCTGCCGTGTTGTTGGTACCAAGATAAAATAGCTTGAATAATCATTAAGGGTGATTGTGTTTGGTAAATTTAAGACAAAAAAAAGGCAACTTTTAAGTTGCCTTTTCTGTAAGTCTAATTACTTAGTCTTATAAAACTGTTACATTAGCAGCTTGAGGACCTTTTTGGCCATCTTCTACGTCAAATTCAACAGCTTGTCCGTCAGATAAAGTTTTGAAACCATCGCTTGCAATAGCTTTGAAATGTACGAATACATCACTGCCACCATCACGCTCGATAAAACCGAAACCTTTCTTCTCGTCAAACCATTTTACTTTACCACTTGTCTTACTCATTTGGAAATCTCCATTAAATTTTTACTATATATTTTATTGGTGACAATACACCAATCATTGTTGTGCTGAAATGTTGCAGGAATTACTTACGTGGAACTTAAAAGAGAATGTAACTAAAGAGACATCAAAATTTTGTAAACATAAATATTAGCTGTTCGTCTTACCAGCGGGGCATATTATATGTCACTTCAGCTGTAAATAAGTAAGGTATTTCAAAAAAAACATCACTTTAATGCGTTTTTTAAGAATTATTTGCAAATACCCAATCCTGATATAGAAAATACGATGATAACACAAGTCCTTGATGCAGCTAGAAAATCCAAAAAAATCCTCATCACCAATAAGGTGGTCTCTGTTTTTCTTTATTTCCTATGCACATCAGTTACTTGTATTTTCTATCGTATTTCTATATCGGAATGCGGCAAATAGGTGTTTTCAATGCCTTCTGTTTGTTTTTTTATGCCTGTTAGAATTCGAAAAATTCTTGACCGGTCGGTCAGTCAGTGTATAATAAGCCATTTTAATATTAGTGTTGCCATGCTAAAAAAACCAGTAAAGTATTATTCTCCTTTGGAAGAGTCCATCAATGTCTATTCCCATGGTTTGGGGTTGTTGTTATCTGTTGTTGCTTTTGGCTTCCTCATGTACAAAGCTGTCTTGTGGGGAAATGTGTGGCATGTGAGTAGTTATGCTATTTATGGCACAAGCATGATACTTTTGTACGCGGCTTCTACGTTTTATCACTTGTCAAAAACAGATTCTAGACGACGAAGGCTAAAAATATTTGACCATGCTGCCATCTATTTGCTCATAGCAGGAACTTATACACCTTTTTGTCTGGTGACTTTAAGAGAGACACTGGGCTGGTCATTGTTTGCTATGGCTTGGGGAATGGCCTTGGTTGGTATTGTTCTTAAAGTGTTTTTTACAGGACGTTTTACGGTAATCTCGACACTGGCCTATGTATTGATGGGCTGGTTAATCGTTTTTGCTATCAAGCCACTGTCAGAAAACTTGTCCAAAGCAGGGTTGGACTGGCTGATTGCTGGTGGTGTTTCCTATACTTTTGGCGCTGTTTTGTACGCTATCCCAAAGATAAAATTTAATCATGCTATCTTTCATGTGTTTGTATTATTGGGCAGTGCTTGTCATTTTATTTCAATTTATTTTTATGTGCTGGAGCTTAAATGATGCTATCCAATAAAGAAAAAATACTTAAAGCTGCGTTTCATTTGTTTTCTGACAAAGGTTTTAGTCAAGTTTCTATTTCGCAAATTGCCAAACAAGCCAAAGTGGCAAAGAGTCTGATTTTCCACCATTTCACCAACAAATACGAACTGTGGATGGAAGTTAAAGAATCCGTGTTTGAAAGTTATGCTAATCAACAACTGGACTTGTTTGAGCAAGCAGAAACAGCAGAAGATTTGATTTCAGAGTCCATTCGCAAGTATTTTAGTTTTTTAAAAAACAATCCAGATATCTTGCGTATGTACACTTGGAGCAATTTAGAGAATGATTCCAGCTGTGGCAAATACGACAAACCTTTAATTGATAAAGGCTGTGAGCTCATCCGTCAGGCGCAAATTGCGGGTGTTTTTAGAAGTGATTTTAAGCCCGTTAATCTAATTGCTTCTTTTATATCTGCAATAAATTATTACATGAGTGCGCAGCCACATTTTTGCCAGTGGTCCGAAGAACTGTACGGACAAGACTCAACTTTTGTTGATGACTTTGTTGGTTTTATTATTCAAGGAGTTAAAGCATGAAAAATTTAAATTTAATGGGATTAATCGTTTTGCTGGTGTTTTTTACTGCTTGTAAGGAAAATCAAACGCAAGTGAATGAAAACAAAGAGATAGTGGTTATAAGCAATATAATTATCAAAGAAGACCGCACCCGTTTTCATGAAGTCCCTACGGTGTTTTTGGCTGAAAAAAGAGCTAATCTTTCATTTTTGCTTTCTGGAAGTCTGCAAAAATCTTGGGTAAAGCTTGGCGATAAAGTTGAAGAGGGAGATATTCTTGTAAGTCTGTATAATGCGAATATTGATCCAGCTCTACAGTCTAATCGTGCCAATCTTGAGTCTATCCAAGCACAAATTGTTCAGGCAAGGCGTGATGTATCTCGGTTAAAAGAATTGCGTAAAAACAACTCGACCAGTAAAAATGCTTACGAAAGCAAGCAAACTGAGTTAAAAGGATTGGTCGCCAGAAAAAAATCAATAGTTGCGCAAATAGATTTGTCCTTGGCCAATCAAGCAGACTCGATAATTAAGGCTCCTTTTTCAGGAATAATTACAAACAATCCGATACAAGCTGGAGAATTTGTAGCGGCAGGACAAGTTGTGGTATCAATGGTTCAACAAGATGTTGTTGAAGTGGAAGTTAATTTGACTTTTGAATTGTGGAAGAGTTTATCAATGGGTGATTTAATTACTGCAACATACAAGGATAAGACCCTTGATTTTACTGTGACTGAGTTGGGGCAAAATGCTGATGAAGTCTCCAAACTGATGAAGGTAATATTGCGTTTGAACCAACAATTAAAACCTGTGATTGGTCAGCATGTATTTTTGCAAATTCCACAAAAATACACCGGAGTCTATCAGTTGCCCTTGGAGGTTGTTGTGGACGATGGTATTAATAATCCGTACATCTTTGTTGTTGATAAAGGACGGGCTAAAAAAGTACAAATACAGCCCTTGTATATCGAACAAGGCTTAATCGTATTTACAACTTCTGAAGATATACAGAATCCTGTTGTTGTCAAAGGGCAAAGTAAAATTTCTCAAGGAATGAAAATTAAGGAAGTGCAATGAGTCCGATTAATTTGTTGGTTAAGCAAAAAAGATTGATATTGACCACAGCTTTATTGTTGGCTTTAGCTGGTTTGTCTTCGTGGTTTAATATGAATCGCCAAGAAGATCCTTTTTTCCCCTACAGGAATGGTTTTGTTTTGACTCAATACCCTGGAGCCAGTGTAGAAGATATAGAAAATCTTGTTCTCAAACCATTGGAACAGGAAATTTCACAGGTAGAAGAGGTAGGTGAAATAAGGGGCATCGCACGTGCTGGGTTTAGTCAAGTTATTATAGAAATGAAGGAATATGTTTATGACACCAACACTGGTTGGAATCATGTGCGTGATGCTATTGAACGAGCGAAGTTAAAATTTCCTCAAGGGGTCTTGTCTCCAGTTTTGGAAGACAGAGTGATTGATACACCTTTAGTGGTTTATGCCATTTCTGGTCACAACGATATTATGCACATGCGTTGGGTGGCAGAAGAAGTTAAAAAGAAACTTTTAACAGTGTCGGAATTATCCAAGATTAAGTTTTATTCGCAAGCTGAAGAAGAAATTGCAATTGAACCCAAAAACGATGTTTTGCGACAACTGGGGTTAAATGCTGAATTTATCGTGAGGCAAATAAACAATAAAACAGATGTAGTGCCGTTGCAATCATTGCGGTCAGATTCTCGTCAATTTATCCTCAATGCACAAACGGAATACCAAAGTATTGCTGAAATCAAAAATACTTTAATTACCTTGCCGAATGGCACTTCTTTGCCACTTTCTGCATTAGCTGATGTGAGCTATGGAGCCAAACAAGATGCTGGTTCTGTCTTTTGGTTGGATGGTCAACGGGCTATCAGTATTGGTTTATTTGTACCTGTTAATCAACTCAATGTTGTTAAGTTTGGTGCTAAAATAAAAAAAATCATGTTAGATATTGCTGCGCAATACCCAGAGGTGGATATGCAGCCGATATTTTTCCAACCCGATAGAGTGGAGCACAGAATATCAGAGTTGGGTCAATCTTTGTTAATGGGAATGGTTCTTGTTAGTCTGGTGCTGACTTTCTTTTTAGGCTTGCGCCCAGGCTTGGTTGTTGCCAGTATTATTCCTTTGGTTACATTTACTGCTTTGGCTGTTTATAATTTTTCTGGCAATGTTTTGCATCAAATGGCAATCTCAGGAATGGTTATTGCATTGGGAATGTTGGTCGATAATGCTATCGTTATGGTGGAAAACATACAGTACAATATAGATAAAGGCATGCGCAAGTCTGAGGCCTCTATTGTGGCGGTGAAACAATTGTCCTTTTCTTTGTTTTCAGCAACAGGAACGACCTTGGCGGCCTTTATTCCCATGCTGATGGCGAAGGGAAATACGGGTGATTTTACTGGAGCTATTCCTGTTGTTATAATGTTGTCTATTACTATTAGTTATATTTATTCTATTTTTGTCACTCCGGCCTTTAGTCATTTGATTTTAAAGCCATCGAAACATTCACAAACTTCAAAAATAATGGATATGGGAGGGCGGTTTGGGCAGTTGGCAACTCAAAATCCTAAAACAGTGCTGTTATTTGCAACTGTATTTATTGCTGTCTCTATGTTTTTGTTTCAATTTGTAAAAAAGGATTTTTTTCCAAGCACGGATAGAAATCAAATTATTGTCGATGTAACTTTTGCCGAAGGGACGCATTTGTCCTATAACTCAGCAATGGCCAGAGAGTTATCTCTAGACATTCTAAAAAGACCCTATGTGCGGCATGTGTATTCGTTTAGTGGCAATTCTGGGCCAAATTTTTATTATAACTTAATTGAAAAACCGCGTTCGCCCAACTTATCTCGAATTGATGTTGAACTGCAACAATCCAGCGATGGCGATGCGTTCATATCGTGGATAAACAGCGAGATAAAGCCGAAGTATCCGAATGTAGAAATTATTGCGAATCGTTTAGGGCAAGGTCCGCCAGTGACAGCACCAATAGAAATCAGAGTTTTTGCCCAGGATCGGAGTTTACTCAGTCAAACGGTGCATCAAGTACAGAAAATCATTGAAAAAACCGAAGGTACGCGTGATGTGAGGAATAATCTGGGCATAGGTTTGCCTAGCTACCAATTTAAATTCAATGATGAAATGCTCAATCAATACAATATTACTCGCAAACAAGTGGCTCAATCCATAGGTTTGGCAACAGGCGGTATTATTGTTGGTCAATACCGTCGCGCACAAGACCCAATCACGATAGTTGTGCGGGACAAACGAGGTATAAATTTCCCGCTAGAGCAGATAGAAAACATACAGTTGCAGCTCAAAAACCAAAGTATTCCCATAAAACAATTAGTAGATATCTCAATCAAGTGGTTGCCAGCGGCTATACACCACTACGATACTGAGCGAACAGCCTCAGTTTTTTCTGAAACTCAATTCAATACCACCTATGCAAAGATTTTGTCTGAATTGCGGCCAAAATTAACAGCAATGGAGTTGCCAAAAGGTGTTAAGCTCATCGTTGCGGGAACCTCAGAAGAATCCGATAAAGCCAATAAATCTCTGGGAGGAGCTCTGCCGCTTGGGATGATTTTGCTGTTGATGTTTTTACTTATCGAGTTCAATTCTTTCCTAAAAGTAGCCATTATCTTGGTCACTATACCCTTGGCTTTTGCTGGAGTTCCTATTGGTTTGTTGCTGACCAATACAACCTTTGGTTTTACTGCAATATTGGGCGTGCTTGCCTTGGTAGGAATTGTGGTTAATAATGCTATAGTGTTATTGGATTTAATCCAAAAGAACCTGGATGCAGCGATGGAATTTAATCAGGCTATTATTCAAGCGGTTAGGCGTAGAGCTCGACCCATATTGCTGACCACTATTACCACTGTTGCAGGTCTTTTCCCTTTGGTTATTACCAAAAGTACCTTGTGGCCACCTTTGGCTTGGACTATTATATCTGGATTAATGGTTTCGACCTTTATGTCTTTGCTTATTGTTCCTGCCTTGTACCGTTTGTTTTTGTTTAAAAAAGAAGGCTGTTGTGGTTGATGAATTATGTTAAAATATTCGTAACTGTTCAGTGTGGTTTTGTTAGCAACACTTTGGACAAGCTCCTAGGAGCTTGTCCGAGAATAGCGATCGTAATGAAGGAAAGCTGGGTTTAGGGCTATTTTTCGCTTTTTTGAGGAGAATAGTCGCTCTATTTGACGAG
>Ga0316208_1001336_pt1 | contig 23593 bp, 24 predicted proteins | sample 3monopyrite_MG_FD_204944 | JGI IMG/M metagenome (GOLD analysis project Ga0316208, IMG submission 204944) | Microbial mat bacterial communities from mineral coupon in-situ incubated in ocean water Damariscotta River, Maine, United States -... | ecosystem: Environmental > Aquatic > Marine >... | reverse complement strand
AATCCTATTAGATTCAATAACAAGATTAGCAAGAGCTCATAATACAGTAATTCCGCACTCAGGTAAAATACTTTCTGGTGGGGTAGATGCTAATGCTTTACATAAACCAAAGAGATTCTTTGGTGCAGCGAGAAATGTTGAAGAAGGTGGATCATTGTCGATTATTGCTACTGCTCTTGTTGAAACTGGCTCCAAAATGGACGAAGTGATATTTGAAGAATTCAAAGGAACAGGTAATCAAGAGTTAATATTGAATAGATTTATTGCTGATAGAAGAGTATATCCTGCTATTGACGTTAATAAGTCTGGAACAAGACGTGAAGATTTAATAGTGCCAATTGATGAAACTAGCAAAGTCTGGGTTCTTAGAAAAGTACTAAACAATTACGAGCCAGTGGAAGCAATCGAATTCTTGCTTGACAGACTAAGAGGTACAAGAGACAATGAGCAGTTCTTAAAAGGTATGAATTCTTAATAACAAATTTAATCTTAGTTTTGTTAATTATTAAATAAAAAATTTAGAGACAGACGTAAACTCTGTCTCTATTTTTTTAGATTTCATTAAAATTCAGTATTGAAGACATAACAAAAAATACCCACCTAAGTGGGCATTGGTATTTATTAACTAAGGTAGGAGAAAAAATTATATCTTAACTCCACAAATGCCTACCAAAGAATGAAAATACTTAAAAAAAAATTGGCAGACATTTGTAAGTTAATTATGCTACATTTTAAATAAAATTAATTATTAATAGTTAATTCACTGCTTGGAAGAGAATGGATAATTCTGAATTTTGCTTCATCTATCCCCTTGTATATTAAATAGTTTTTAATGGAATTTAATCTATTCGTTAAGAGTTCCCGGCTTTTGCTTTCGTCTTTGTAATTTATAATTACAATATCATTTGAGTTTTTGATAATTTGAAGTTTATTTTTCAGCCTTAATTCGACTCCTTCTTTAAATACATCCATCAAATTTGCAAAAATCTTGCTCTTAATCTCTACTTTAGTAAGATTATCAATTTTTTTGATTTCAATATCTTTATCGATTTCATCAAATTGATTAGTCTTAGGTGTTCTTATTTTAATAGCCACCTCCAAATAACCGGTATTTGGTGTTATTTTCATAATATATTCCTCATTAGGCATAAGTCCAGTCATATAGTACTTACCATTTTTAGAACTACTTGCTTTAGTTCTAAATTTGATTTCCCCTTCCAAATTATATAATGTAATCTTAGCACTTATTCCTTGCTCAGTATTTGCCTCCAATATTTTCCCCTTTACTGACAACACGGGTTTCAATAGTGAAGCATAGTTTTCCACTACAAAGACCATAAGCAAAATAGATATTACTATCAGGTATTTTTTAATTCTTTTTAGAGTATTCATTATTTTCTCAGGTTAGGATGATATGTTTATTTTTATTATCTTATGCTTCTTTATATAGAAACATTGTGCCATTAATGTTTTATATATTTGAAATTATAGAACAAGTGCTTATATACCAACAAGATAAAGGTGTTAAATAAATATTCTTACATTAAACAATATTCATAAAACTATGCAATTAATTTCACTATGTAAAGGGAATTACACAACACAATCCACTAACCATTGGAAACTAAGCTTACAAAAAAATTTAAATAGTCCAATACCAAATTAAATAAAGTTTCTCTCAAAAGAGGGTAGGGAGTATTAGTTAAATTGGGATTTGAACTTTACTATTAGCTACCTATTGTTAGGAAGACTAAATTCATAATAATATAAACCTATATATTATAATCATATCACGGAAATAACAAAACAAAAAAACCGATTAATCATTGATTAATCGGTTTTCAAATTTTGAAGTAAAATTACAGATGATTATCCGCATTTACCTTCGCCACATTTCATTTCTGACTTTTTATCAGACTTTTTTTCAGCCTTCTTATCAGTCTTTTTATCAGATTTTTTATCGCCACCACATTTACCTTCGCCACATTTCATTTCTGATTTTTTATCTGACTTTTTGCTTGCTTTAGTATCAGTCTTTTTGTCTGATTTTTTATCAGAAGTTTTTTTGCTGCCAGCACATTTGCCTTCGCCACATTTACCTTCGCCACATTTTGATTCGCTAACAACTTCTTCATTGTTAGACAAAAATGTAGTATTTGTTTTAATATCTGTTTTAACGTCAGCTTTTAAAACACCTTTTTTAGAGCTGCAAGATGTTGCTTTATCGCCACAGGCTTCTGCTGTAATAGCAAAAGAGAATAATAGAACTGTTGCCAGCGTTACTATTTTTATAAGATAATTCTTCATAAGAATCTCCTTGTTTGATATGAATAATAGTTTCAATTGTAATTAACACATGTATAACTATTATCTATAATTAATATTGCAAAATATTTTGAAAAAATATTTATTATTTTTTTTATATCGTTAAACAACTCTTGTTTTTATGTTTGTATTGAGCATTATCAATTATCATTTATTCATTCTATCTATCTCATCTAATTTTTTATTAAATTTTTTAGCCAGAAATGTAAATGCTATTCCTGCGAGTATCATTAAAATACTAGCAATTAATAACCATATATTTTTACTATTAAAATATACTATTAGAAGAACAAAGCCAGCCAAAAAATTTGAACCTGTTACATATAATATAGCTTTATCAACATTTTTCTTATTGTTGCTTTTATTTTCATCTACACTTACTTGCATTAATTTTTTCCATAAAAATATAATAATTATCTCAAAGCATCTTCCAAGGCGGTTTTAGCATCAGTTTTATCATCTCTATATTTTATTATTAGTGGAGTGGCTATGGAAAGTCCATTTTTTCGACCATAATCAGTATTTATAGTTCTCGAACCTGGTACTACCACTGCACCCATTGGTATCACTAATGGGCTATCTGAACTTGCTTTTAATTCTGTTTGATTAACCAAATCGTAAACTCTGGTGGAGGCATTTAGGATTACTCCTGTGCCAAGGACAACATTTTTCATCAGCCTTACGCCTTCATATACTCCACAATTCCCGCCTATCATAACATTATCTTCTACTATCACTGGACTTGCTCCCGCTGGCTCAAGCACACCACCTATTTGAGATGCAGCAGACAAATGGACATCTTTTCCAACTTGAGCACAGGTGCCAACAAGTGCGTGTGAGTCAATCATAGTACCCTTATCAACGTAAGCACCAATATTGATATACATAGGAGGCATACATATTACACCACTTGATACGTAAGCTCCTTTTCTAATCGATGAACCTCCAGGCACTATTCTAATTCCATCTTCCAAATTCATAGTTTTTGCTGGAATAGAATCTTTATCAAAAAATCCATAATGTCCTTGGGACATATCAATCATTTTAGAGTTTTTAAATACTTCTAATATTCCAGCTTTTACCCAGGTGTTGATTTTCCAACTAGCTCCATTCGGCTCTGCACATCTGATTCTACCATTATCTAAAGCGTTAATAAACTCATCTAAAATTTCATTTTTTTTAGCCTGTTCGAAGCAATTCGAATCATTAATCAAGGCTTCAATATTTTCTTTTAATGTAATCATTTTCAATTTCTTATGTATAAAACCAAATATTTAATATTGCAAATATATCTTTTATTAGACTAATAATATAAAGAAAAAAGCCAATCATCAATTGATTGGCTTTTTTCAACTTTTGTAAAATAATAACTAAATTATATAAGTTTACTTATAATATTATCTGTTATCATCATCTGCATCATCTCCGTTATCATCTTCACCATCTCTGTCATTATCTCCATGACCATCTTTTTTGTCTTTATCACCGCCACGACCATTATTATTCATGCAGTCTTTTCTTAAAGCATTAAATTCATCTTCACCATTTATCGTTTTAATTGTACCATCAGCAAGTTTAACATCAAATGGGAATTGTCTTACGCTTTTGCCATTGCTATCAGGATTGGCTCTGTGCCAAGCTTTCAATGCTCTGTCTAATTCTTCCTTACTATTTGCAGTTATTAAACTACCATCTGGCATTATATGAGTTACAGGGAATAACATTGTAAAACAAGGCATTTTATCATCACGATTTTTATCTCCATGACCATCTCTGTCTTTGTCTCCATGACCATCACGATCTTTGTCTCCATGACCATCTTTATCGCCTTTATCACCGCCACGGCCATCGCCATTATTTTTGAAACAATCCATTCTAAGGGCAGCCATTTCTTCTGAGCTATTTATTGTCTTAATAGTTCCTGCTTCTAACTCCACTTCAACTGGGAATTGCATTTTACTATTTCCTCGTACATCTGGATTAGCTTCATGCCAAGCTTTTAATGCTCTATCCATCTCTTCTTTGCTATCAGCTGTTATCAAAGAACCATCAGGCATTATATGAGTAACAGGATAGATTAGAGTAAAACAAGGTCTGTCTTGTTTGTCGCCATCTTCATTACCATCACCATCACCATTTCCATCACGATCTCTATCCCTATTGCCATCACCATTACGGTCGCCAAATTCAAAATCTCCGCCTAAATTATCAATTACATCACATGATGTAAGTGCGAAACCAAACCCGAAGGTCAAAACCAGTAACATTATGATTTTTTTCATTATGTTATCTCCTATAATTTTTATTAATTTACCGCTTATTCTACGTCTTTTGTAAATATAACACTTAATTTTAAAATAAGTAACACAATTTACAATTTATTTTTAAAAAGAATAAATAATTCTTCAGATTACTTTAATAATTTATATTAAAATAATTATTGGCATATAGATTGAAACATTATGTGAAAACAATTAAACACAAAGGATTAGACATGGAAGTTAGAAATATTAGCAGAGACCAAAACACATCTTATGACCCTTTTCTATTAGATGCACTTAATATAAACAAAGTATATGACAAAAAAACACAAGAAATTGACAAAAATGGTAATCCTGATAGTGAGCTAAATAAAACCAGTTGGCAAAAAGATATATTGATTAATGCACTGGATAAGTTGGAGAATAGTATTCAAATTGATGATAAAAGCCATCCTCTTGGTGGAGCTGAAAATGTTCCTATAGAAACTTATTCCGAAGCCTTAGATGAACTAAAAAAATTAGTAGAAAGTAATTTTTCTCAATATGCTTCAAAAGCTCAAGCGAATTTGACTCCTGGAGACATCCTATATTTGTTTGAAGATTCTTATGATTTTGTTGTTTAATAATTTTTATAATTAGACTAAAGCAAAAAAAAACTTTGCAAAGAACTTATTCTTTCCGAAGTTTTTTTTTATTACTATTGATATTCATTCTAAAATATCTTTTTATATATCATATCTTTTTATTGATACCCCCAAAAAACTAAAATCATCAGATGACTTCAATTCAATCAGTCAAGACAAAACCACAAAAATCATTCTAATATATTTTACGAAATCAAATCTTTTAAAATAAAAGCTATTCATTTAAAATAATTTAACTCCTTCATTTCCTTAAATCTTTGAGTTGTGTCGTCGCATGCCCTTACAATATACTCCTGCATAAGTGTATTATTATCTTTAATATGATAAACACCACTATAATTAACATAATCCATTTTTTTTGTTCTTTGATAGAATGTACTGTCATAGCTTAAATATAGCGAATCCTTCTTTAAAGTATATTTACCATACCCGTCTATACTGCGATGATAATACCTGAAGAAATTACTATCCAATAATGTTAAAGTATCACCAGTAGAAAGTAAAGTATTGTGAAAATAATTATAATAAACATTTTTCAAATAACTTTGATGAGAAATATAAGAACCCAATCGTAAGCTATAATGCTCAGATGTAGAACACCCAAGCATTACAAATGAAATCATAATAATACTAATTATTTTTAATATAACTAAGTGTTTTCCCATCATATAAGTTAACCATATTTAAAATAGAATCAATTATCTCATTTGCTCTAATGTCAGACGTAAGATTTTTTGATTTATTACACAAATTCAATAAATAGGGTTTATTTGAATTTGTAATCAGGACACTATCTGCATAATTTGAATTATTATAGTTGTCTAAAATTTACAAGAAGTTTGTAATACTCAAATTATAAAAATCCAAAGCAAAGTCTAAATCTATGTTTGAAACTATATGCATAGAAACATAATAATAATCGTCAATCAGATATTCAAATGTTTCATTATTTAATAAAACATTATCTCTTATACTATACATTGTTGGGATCACTGTAGAATTAAGCGACGCTGTTGTTGTATTGTCATCTAATTTATCATTTACACTTTCTCCAGTACAATCCGTACTCCTACAGCTTGCCATAGGGGGTCCATTTTGTATTTCCTTGTACATACAAAATCCAACCATATCACCGGAATCATTACAAGCAGGATCAATTTTTCTACACTCTCTTTTTCCATATTTGTTCTCTGGAACAAGAGGTTCAATCTCGACATCAATTTTGGTTTGAAATTCAGAATAATACTGATCACTTGGTATAGCAGTTTGGTCTAAGAACAATAAAATATTTTCTGTATTCAAATTCTTAATAAAGTCAATCCGAAATAAATTACTTAAAGCAATAAAATGAGAAGTTTTAGAAAACGAAGGAGCGAGTACAAATGTAGAGTTATCTTTAAACCAAACTTTTACTCCATTTTTATCGTTGACATAATAATATACAACTGCTGTAAGATTATTGTAACTAACAGTATCAATTTCACCACTGTAAAAAAGAGATAATCCAAATGATAGATCAGAATTATTATAAGGTAAATTAAGACTATCAAGTGTTTCGAAAATATCAGATTGCAAATTATTATTATCATCTTGACTTATTAACAACACATTAATATCAATGTTAATACTTGGATTTGTATTAATATTTCCTTTTGCAGGTGTTGTTTCATCAATAATTTTGGTAGCTTTATCCTTATCACATGAATAAAAAAGCATAGCCATTAAAATTAGTTTTACTATCAATATATTTTTTTTCATAGTTTAAGCCTATAAAATTTATGGTAAAATAATTTGAGAATTAAACAGAAATAATATGTCTTGATAATATCAATCCAACAAATTATTTTAATTTTACTTCTCTTTACCACTAAACTAAACTAACAGACAAGAACTTTTTTATTTTATTATAAATTAATTGTCCACATTTTATTTTTAAAAGGATTACAGAAATCTCAATTCTTCTCCTTATTTCCTAACTCTTTTATACGTTCAACAAATAAAAATATTTATTTTTTACTACTTAATATATAATCAACACTAAATTTGCCAGCACCTGACGATAATAGCATCAATAACATCACTATATAAATAACAGTAAACTCTACTCCGTTATTTAATACCACAAAGTTGCCAGCTCCTGTTAGCCACTCATAATTACCATGCTCTTTTAATATTTCCTTTGCTGCACCCAGTCTTTCAGCTACTCCAGGTGCATCACTCTCCGCAATTGCTAACCAACCATTTCCAGCATGTACTGTGGCTATTGCAACTAATAACACAATTTTTAATGGTATAGAAATCAACCTTGTTCCCAAGCCAAGGATTAATAAAATTGCTCCTGCTACTTCTGTTGTTGCTGCCATATATGCGTTTAAGGTTGGAAGTGGAATGCCCAAACTTCCGAACCACCATATTGTACCATCCATATTATCCCATTTCATCACTCCAGCTTTCCAAAATGAATCTGCCAATATCAACCGCATTGCTAAGAGCGGAATGTCTTTTAACTTACTCACAATTCTTAAAAACAATTCGTAGTATTCTTTCATTAAATACTCCTATGATTTAATAATTAAAATAATAGTTTCATCTGAGACTATTATAACTAAAAATTATTTTATTTATAAAAAAATAAATTTTTAGTAAATTATTAAGTTATTGAAATATTTTGAATTGCTCTCATTAGTGTTAATTCTTGTTCTTCGTTTAGTAAATTCAAATCGATTTTAATGCCCTTTCTCATTATAGATTGATCAGTTGTATATACATTTGCAATATTTATAAACCCACCTATTTTATTGTATATAGAAATCTCAATATTATTTTTCTCAAATATTAATTTTCTAAAAAAACTTTGAATTATTAACTTTTCGTCTTCAAATATAATTTTGGGATATTTAAAGATTAATTTAAATAATTTTCCAAGTCCAGATAAACTTAAATGAATTATTAAAACATTGTGAAGTATAAGAAAAAACTGAGATAAATTATTATCAATTGTTTCTCTATAAATAAAAGATGCCATTATAAATAAAATAATTAATTTAATTAGTGTAAAAAACAACTTCTTATTCATTTATACCTCAAATATCTTAAAAAAAATCAGGCCTGATGGATAACGTGCTTAACTATCCCCTGAATCTCAAACTGCCAAAATGGAAATATCTCAATAGGCAGGAATTTTTTGTTCGCAGAAAACAGATATGTTTTCTTTTCTATTACTCTATAAGTCTTTACTGTCATTTCTCCATTTAATGAAGAAATTATTACATCGCCATCTTTTGGACTGTTCCCAGACTTCACCAAAAGGACATCACCATCAAATATATTTTCGTCAATCATCGACTCACCATTGACTTTGACCATAAATATATTTTTTGGGTCAGGTGCCAGTATCTCATTCAAATCAATGGTATCTAATTGTTCTAATTCTGTTGCCTTATTTTTAATCTTCAATGCAGCATTGAGAATCGGAGCCTCGAAGCTGAATTTTTGTTTTATTTCGACTTTATTGTTTACTTTCATATTTTGCTTTTATTGTTATGCCTAAGAAAACATCATACAAATTATATGCCGAATTTAAAGAGAATGAATAATTTTAGTAACAGTACCTATTATCTTATACTTAATCTCATCGCCAATACTTAGGGAGGTAAATTTGCTATCGTGAGACTCAAGATACTCCTGCCCGTCTATAAATCTATAATATTTTATTGTTACTTCATCATTAAGCATAGTAAGCACAATTTTTCCATCGTTTGGCTCAATAGCTGTATCTACGATTAGAATATCTCCATCACTAATCCCTGCCATTTTCATATTATCACCACTTACTTTTGCAAAATAAGTTGCTCGTGGATGATCAACAAGATACTCATTAAGGTCTATCATTTGTTCTATATCATCATTAACAGGCACAGGAACTCCAGCCGAAACAGACATTGCGAACAACGGAATTTTGGAATCAGAATTTGGTCTGAACCCTATTATTGTAATTTTTTGCATTAAATCCCCCCGGATTTGATGTATTAATATCTACTTATTTATTGCTGCAATTGGTAATATAATAATAATTTTTTAAACAACAATGAAATAAATTAAGCAGAGAAAAATAGTAGATGAATTGCGACTTAGATTTTAGATATAGAAGAAGTTTAAAATTTTGTTTGTAACTCTTTTATAAATATTTTACCAAATAAAATAGATTTATTGCTCTTTTGCTATAAATACCAATAATTATTTCATTGCATTATTTACTAACCAAACTTGATAGGTATAAATATATAAAGCCTTCTAACTATATAATATAATTAGAAGGCTTTACTTTCATCAAATTTTCAATTCAATTAGCTATAAAATTAAATAAATCAAAGTTATTTTTGGAGAATTAAGCTTAATTATTAAATATCTTTGATTCTTTCACCTTGCCATAACCAGATACTGTCTCGCTTTTATAGTCAGGATGAGTAGTTTTAAATTTGGCTTTGAAATTAATTCTGCCAGCTTTAGTCGGAGTTATTCTTGCTTCAATATCAATTTTTGAACCTTTGCTAATAGTAGTATTTGAACCAACTTTTTTCCCAGATTCAGAAATAAATGTTAAAATAATTTCGTTGTTAGTAGAAGTTAAGTCAGATACTTTTATAGATTTATCACTGTTATTAAACATAGAGATTTTGGATATTGACTCTTTGCCAACTTCTAAGTCTTTGAAGTTGAATATTTTACGAGGTTTGAAATAAACATTTTCAAAAACATCAGCAGTAATTTTCACTTTTTTATTTGGTGTATTTGGGTCATTGGTAATAATAGTAATACTTTTACTTTTTCTTTTATTACCAGAAACATCCATAGTAACTGCAATCCTTGCTGTTTGACCAGGTGCTATTCTGTCTTTATCAACTTTTGTTGCCGTGCATCCACATGTTTTTTTAATTTCTTTTAGGATTAACTCTTCGTTACCTATATTTTTTATTACCAATTCAGCTTTCACTGGCGAGGTTTTGGCATTTACTCTTCCCCAATCATAAGTATCACCACCTACTACTTGAATTTTTGGCTGTGCAAAAACTAAAGTAGTGATTGCTAAAAATACTATCGCTGAAATTAATACTTTTTTCATAATTTTACCTTTATGATTTTATGATTTTTAATTCGTTTTATAAATATTAATAGAATTAAATCGTATGTATAAGAAATCTTATTATCTATTTAGACAAAATTAACGAATTATTTTAAAAAATGTTGCATAAAATTTATTTCTTTTTTTTATTAATATTGTTCTCACTTGAGGCTCATTCCTCTGAACTTGATGACATAAAAATATACTCTAATGAGTTCTTTGGTAAGGATACTATAGATTTTGGCGTTACTTATATTGGCGACGCTGTATTTCAAACTATTATTATTGAAAATAATTCTGATAGAGACGTATTTTTTTCAGATGTTGATCCCTCTATTTTGATTGAACCTTCTGACTATAGTCCATATCCACAGACAAATGATTCGGCATTTCAGCACGCTTTTTTAGATAATCCTACTAATTTGGGGGTAATTAGAAGTAATACATCCAAAGAAATTTTAATTAGGTTTAAGCCTTTTTATTATTATAATGATAGAAATCTTAATGAAACTGGATATTTTGAGGCGAGATTGAAGCTGGGTGTATTAGAAAAAATTGACACAAATAAAAGTATCGTTGAAAAATTTTATATACTGGTTGGCAGATCAACTGTGGGATATTTGTCGTCAGTAAAACCAATTATAGATTTTGATTCTGTTATGATAAGACCACCAAGTAAAATTATTTCAAACCTAAGAATTAGAAATAATTGGGTACAGAGCATTCAGTTAATTGATGATGATTTTGAAGTGCTAACTACCAAACAAAATTTTAATGAATTTGAAATTGAACAGAAAACAACTCCTATTGATATTGTTCAAAAAAATATACTTGAATACGACTTATCTTATTATCCAATTGATAATGGGTTTGACCATGCAAGATATTCAGCAACATATTTGACCGAAGAGCAAGAAAGTGGGAATGATTCTTTGGCTTTTTTTGATATTGATATTTATGGATATGGAGTACAGCAAAATTTACATTTGTCAAATGTTATATCTTATGATTGGATCCATAATAATGATAGGGATACCATTGATATGGGCGAGATTTATTTTGAGGATATTGTAGAGCTAAATGCAACTTTAATTAATAATGGCAATTTGAACTTTGGTATTCCAAAAACAGAAGAGATTATTAATATCAACAATGTAAGTGCTTCAATAGATACACCTCTAAATAACCGGAGTATCACTCTAGGCTCGAATGTGGAATTTTCTTTATTAGTTAGTCCAGATGATTATGGGGAATTTGAATTTACATATTCAATCCCAAGCGATATTAATCAAAGAGCAATTAGTGGTTTATTGGATTACCATAATTCTAAAGATGTTGTTATAAAGGGGATAGGTCTTGCTCCGGATATGAGAATTAATATACAAAATGATACAATTGATTTTGGTTCGATTTCATCTAATGATAACTGTACTCAGTTTACAGAACAAACATTTAAAATATACAATCAGGGGAATGCAGAATTAATACTAGATAATATTGGAATTAGATTTGAAAATTTACAAACTAATTCTTTTGAGTTCACACCATCTGTAAGTAAAATATCTTCTGGTACATTTAGTGATTTGAATATCAGGTTTATACCAAGTATTTCTGGTAATTATTCTGCAACAGTCACTATGAAAATCAACCAACCGAACGAGTATAAAAATATTTATTTGATAGGTTCAAGTACCGACGACATACAAAAAAATATTAAAGTATCAAGTATAAAAACAAGACCTGGCAATATGGTATCTATTCCAATTTTATTTAATAATAATAGTATAAATATTGCATCTAAATTCAAAGCTGAGCTCAACTATTCCTTAAGTCATCTTGATTTTATTAATGCCGAAACTATAAATACTGCTTCGGAAAATTCGAGTAATAATCCGGAAACATTTTTTATTCAAAATGAAAATGGATTAGATATTAGTATCAATATGAATACTGGTGAAACATTTAAGCGTAATGACACATTAGTAATATTGAATTTTAATACTTACCTTGGTGAGTCAATAACGAGCCAAATAGAGCTGAGTAATCCAAAGTTTGGAAATAAGGACTGCGAGGATTTATTTTTGCTCAATAGTCCAGAACCTGGCTTATTTGAGATTATCGGCATCTCAAATAAGAATAAAAAAGCATTTAAAAACCAGAGTCTAATTCAAAGTATTTATCCAAATCCGAGCCAAGGGGAATTTAGAATATTGAGCCGATCAAATATAAATGATATTAAGCTATTTAATCAGTTTGGAGAAATGATGGTGTTCAATTTTATACAAAATAACGATATTATTGTAATGAATGTGCCAAAGATTAATACTGGAGTTTATTTTTTAAGTGTAAGAAAAGGCAGTATAGTTGAAACTCAAGAAATCTTATTTATTAAATAGAAATTAATTTTAAATGAAAAAAGCAATAATTATCATATTTTTTAGTTCTTTTTTAGTAGTGTATTCTCAGGGGTTTGACTGGCATTATTCTTCGAGACTTCCATTTGAATTGCCAAAATTATATTTTGGAATCAATACTTCTTATAATTATAATATGAATTATTTGAATGAATTTCCTGTTTATCAACCAAGTCAGGACAACGAATTAGTATTTAATTATGGGAATATTAATGATCTGGATTTAAGTTTTGGTTTAGTAGGCGAGTATTGGATACTTAATAATACTGCAGTGATGCTTAAAATAAATGTAAATTTGAATAATAATGAATTTATAAATAATGAGACAGTCCCTATTGATGCTAATACAAACTGGGAAACTCAACAAGTATCTAATTATAATATGATTATATTATCATTTTCACAAGGAATTAAGAGACGCATAAATTCTACTTTTATCAATTATGGTTTTGTTCTTAATACTGAATTTATAATTAATCAAAATTTATCAAGTATTGAAAGAAGTGTTTTTCCAATAGATAGAACGTTTATCAATGGTGAAAAAGAGATAGAGTCTGACTTTCTTTTGCCAAAATTATCAACAATTAAATTTAAACCAGAGATATTTGTTTCTTATGATTATTCGATCGCAATTGGCTATTATCTTTCACCTTTTATATCAGTTGGTTACCAATTAGGATCAAATTTTGTTGATAATGAATGGACCTATGTTCAGTTTCAATTTGGGTTTAATATTTTGAGGGCTTATTAGTGGTTAATTTAGATTAATAAAAAATTAGCTTGGTGTGAGCTTTATTTCGATTTATTATATGCTTCTTTTATCCAGCTTTTTAATTCGGCATCAACTTCTTTAATCTCTGATAATTTAATCCTATGAGTACACATTGTTCCAAATGGGCCTGAGTTTTCAAGCCTGTTTGTTATTGGAACATCTTTTAATTTAAAACCTAAATCAATTCTTGTTTTTGATGCTGGCTTTATCAATACAAATTGTCTTTTTCTGATGATGCTTACACTTCCTTTCTTAGGTATAATTGTAACTTCTGTACCTAAAGTTTTAATGAAAGTAATCAATTCTTCGTAAATTGGGATTAAATTTTCTTTCCCTTTATATTGTGCTTCGATAAGCTCGTCTGAGGAATTACTTTCGTCTTTTGAAAGTGTTACTATAGTATTTGCAAATCCATGGGTTACATTATACTGTATTTTTAGAAATTTTACTTTTTCCGAATGTTTTGATAAGGAAGAATTATTTAAAATTTGTATCCATTCATCTAATGATTTCCCAGTTTTTTCAGGCATATTGCTAATCATTGTTTTTAGTGCTTGTTCCATAATCGTAGTTTCCCATAAATTGATACACCCATGCAAAAGTAAATAAAAGTTAATTGCTAATAAATATGGTGTTAAATATTGATTTTATAAATTTTTGCAACGTTATAAATGGCAATATATTTTATTATTTAAGATATTACAAAATCATAATTGTAGTTTGTATTATTATTACAAAAGAGGCAGACTACACTTATCAAACAAATATTAATTACTTATGGTTTTCTGCTTTTCAGAATATATTAAATTAACATCCAATTTTTTTGACATAGTAAAGTGGTGTAGCAAAATAATAATGTGGAATTTTATAATTATGCTTTTTGGTTAAAATAATGTAAGTTGTGCTTGTATGAGTTTTATTCATAAATAAATATTTTAAGAAAATGTTAGCAGCAATAGCAATTTGGCTTTATATAGCTTTCCTTTCAATTACTTTTGGTCTGATGACAAAGAAATTAATCGAAAAGTTTTTTTCCTTTGAATCAAATAACTCCACTTCATTTGCACTGATATTTATAATGGGACTTGGGAGCATTACTACAATCGCTAATTATTTGCATCTATTTGTAAATATTGGATTGTTAGTGAATTTGTTTTTAATAGCCTCGTCAATTATCTATTTGATTATAGATAAGGAATATATTAGTAATTATTTGTCTATTCATATAAAGAAGCTCGGCGAAATAAATATTGTTGTTGTGGTTTTGGGATTCATTTTCCTGCTTTTGGCTTTGTATCAGACTACTTCGGTTACATTGAGTGCAGACACTCCGCTTTATCACGCCCTTTCAATTAGATATATTGAAGAATATTCAGTTATTCCTGGGCTTGGCAACTTGTATCATAGACTTGCGTTTAACAATTCTTGGTTTATCAGCAATGCAATATTTAATATGTCTTTTTTTGGACTGATGCAATTTAATGTATTAGGAACTTTTTTACTTATTTTTAGTGGTTTTTATTTTCTATCAGGTGTTAATTCAATTATCAATGGTAACTATCGTATAACTAACTGGATAAAATTATTATATATTCCAATTCTTTTGTACTCATATTATTATCCTCATTTGGGTTACACCTCTTCGCCAAGCCCAGATACTCCTTCATCTATTTTTACGTGGATATTATTTATTTTTTATATAAATAAATACCTTAGAGACAAAAAGTTGATTTTCGACACTGAAAATGTTTTATTGGGTTTAATATCAATATTTTTAATCACTGTAAAGCTCTCTGTTGCTCCCATAATTATCCCCAGTATTTATATATTATTAATGGCATTAAAGAATAAAGAAGTAAAAAAAGTATTGACTACAGTTATTATGTTTTTTATATTTCTTTTGCCTTGGTTTGCTCATAATTACTATTTATCTGGGTATTTGGTACATCCATTCCCCGCAGTAAATATATTTAACCCTGAGTGGAAAATACCTGAATCAGTAGCATTAAATGAGAAGAATAGTATCCAAAAATGGGCTAAATGGCCAGGCTGGTTCAGAAAGCCACAAGTAAAAAATGAGACAACATCTAAAATGGAAAATGTAAAATTAGAGTCGCTCACTTATTCTCAGTGGTTTGATGTATGGCTTAAAAACCAGTCATTCCCTAAGTATAAATATGTATTTTATTCGATACCAATATTATGGATTTTATTTTTATTAGTATTGGGTATAAAACGGAAAAAAATATTAGAAGGTAATGCCGATATTTTAATTATATATTTTACGATGATAGTAGGGTATTTATATTGGTTTATTTCTGCTCCAGATTTGCGATTTGGATGGGGATTTATATTTGCAAATTTATTCATTTTTATAGTTGTGATTTTACACCCATTTTTCAATTTCAAATTGAATGATAAAAATAGGGTAATATTATTAACTACTATATTCTCACTTGGGATTTTATTATCATTTTATTTATATTATAATGCTATATCTGAACGATACGGATATTTCAACAAAGGATTTTCAAGTGACAGATATCTTATCCCCAAAAATATTGATATGATTTATGGAATGAAATATACTGTCGTAGATGGAAAAGAGATTTTATATACTTCCGATATTTACGATGCCCAGCTACCAGCTGGAAATAACAAAAAACATATAGAAAAAATTAAGTTTATTGGTGAAGACATTCAAGATGGTTTTATGTTGAATGCAAATAATAATAGTGAGGCAGGAAAATGAACTTAGGAAAATTAATAAATATTTCGACGATTAACAAACCAATATTGTTATTGATTGCAAGCTTACTTGTAGCAATTTTATTATTTTTTATTGCTATTTCCATTACTGATTCTTATCCTTATGAATTGAGAGATAATGTTATAAAAATTGATGCTTATTTGTCAAATTTCGAAGCATCTACCGATCAAAAAATTAAGCAAAAAGAGATGAAAAAAGTAGATTCATTATTGAAATTGATTGAAAAAGATTATAAAAATACAGTGGCATATTTAAGATGTTTGGGTAAAGCACAGATTCTCAAAGGTGATATATTAAACTCTTATAATACTCTTGTAACAGCAAGGAGCAAAGATAAGAAAACTAAGATTTATCGTGATTTGGACAGGCTGACTTATTTGTCATCTATATTCTTATCCGACATATTTTTAAACAGGAATCAATCGATGGACGCAGGAAGGGTAATAGACTATGGATTGAGAATAATCCCAAACAGCGACCAATTATTGAATAATAAAGGCAGGTATTTTCAGCAAATGAATATTGAAGACTCAAGTCTGGTTTACTTTAATAAGGCATTCAATGCAAATCCTAATAATAATAAAATAAGGAGTAACTTTTTTATGCAGTTGATTAAGTTAGGAGATGCGTCCTTTAATACCAAAAACTATAATAATGCCTTGAATATGTACATTACAGCCGAAAAACTCGACGCAAAAAATGAAGGCTTGATGATTCAAATTGCTAAAGTCTTTAAGATAATTGGTCAAATTGATAAGGCAAATATATATTATCAGAAAGTATTGAAGATTAATCCGAATAATCAATTGGCGATAAGTGGTATTCAATAGATAAGGATAATTTTATTTATGAGATATTCAATACTTCGGCAAACTAATTGTTCACTCCGTGTTGTTTTGGGTTCTTTGTAGAATTAGAAGTAATTTAGAAACGATACTTCTTTCTTGAGATGTAATTTTTTATTTGTCGTTTTATTTTAAATATAAAGGTGGCAATAAGCAGATTTATTGCGACTGAATATTATAATAGCGATTCTTTTATCATGCTATCTAAATTATTTTTATTTATCTGAGAACTTGTGCCAATAGTTTGTTTGCCTACAAAATATACATTCAAATAATTTTCTTTTACATCAAAATAACAGTAATATCCCCAATCAAATAATGTACTTTTTTTGTCCACAATAAAAGCATCATCACTTAATTCTCTAAATCTATATTTTTTATTTTTAAAAGATAATTTCAATTTTTCAAAATTAATTTTAGTTTTATTAATAGTTAAAAATTTATACTTTTCTTTTAACATTTTAGGTTTAAAAAATACTTTATAAGACTGCAAAAGGAATATAAAAATTAAAACTACGAATAAAGATAAATCATTCATTTAACAACCTGTTTTATTCAATCTTTCACCACAAACTTCACAAAGACAATTAATTAAATCTTCTTCCGCTAACATTTTCAGCATCCATACATAGGCAGAAGCAATAGCACCAGTTAATGGTGTTGCCATAGACCCTGTAGTATCTGCTGCGATAATAAGCCCATTCATAATATTATTTGTTTGTCTAATAATTCTTTCTTTTGCGGTTTCTAAAAACACATTGTTTAATTTATTTAATAAAGAATCATCATATACCTTTGGTAGCTGAATTGCATTCCCATAGTTACCATGGCTTTGGACATGGAATCCCATTTCGTTAACCCAAAATGAGTAACTCTTTTCATAAACTGATAATACTTTAAGCGTTGATATATGCTTAATAGAATCTAAGATACAAATATCTAAATCATTTAAATATTGATCTGCGGCAGAGTTTGTTATTTACTTTTTTTATAATTGTAATTAATAACACCACTAAACTAAACTAAACTAAATTAATAAACAAATACTTTTTCATATTATTACAAATTTTAAAGTATCATATGGAGTTTGAGGTTTATTTTTAGAAAGAAAGTTTTTAAGTAAAGTCTATTTGATAATTACTTCGGTGATTTGAGTGATAATGGCTTACAATCTTCGAGCTTAGTACTCTGAGTGTTAAACTTAATGCTTGCAGGATTTAATATGTTAATCACATCGCAGACTTATATAGCTGTCTGTAGTTTGCAAATTTGATAATTGATAATTGCTGAAAATTTACAATATTGCATAATTTAAAAATGAATTTTGGAAAATAGTTAAAATGAACGTCCCTTTTATAGATTTGAAATCTCAATATGCGGTAATCAAGGATAAAGTAGCAAAAGAATTTAATCATATTCTTGAAAATACTGCTTTTATTGGCGGGAATGCTGTTAATGATTTTGAAAGGCTTTATTCAGAAATGTTAGGTGTCAATCATACAATATCTTGTGCGAATGGAACTGATGCACTTTTTATTGCTTTAAAAATGTGTGGGATAGGCAGAGGCGACGAGGTTATAACTGCAGCAAATACATTTATAGCTACTTCGGAGGCTATTACTCAGACTGGTGCAAATGTGGTATTTGTTGATTGCGACAAAGATTATTACCATATAAATCCAGAATTAATAGAAGCAAAAATTACAAAAAAAACAAAAGCGATAATCCCAGTTCATCTCTATGGTCATTCGGTAGATATGGATAAAATAATGGAAATTGCAAAAACGAATAATCTAATAGTTATTGAAGATACTGCACAAGCACATTTTGCAAAATATAAAGGTAGATACTGCGGCACATTTGGAAATGCTGGGACATTTAGTTTTTACCCAGGCAAAAATCTTGGTGCCTATGGCGATGCGGGAGCAATTATTACAAATAGTGATAAGTTATCTGAAAATTTTAATCGCTTCAAATCTCACGGGTCATTACAAAAATATGACCACGATATTGAAGGAATGAATTCAAGAATGGACGCTTTGCAAGCAGCAGTGCTAAATATTAAATTAGAATTTATTAATGAATGGAGTGAGGCACGACGCAGAAATGCAGATTTATATTTAAAATATTTAAGCGAAGTAAAAGGTATTGAATTGCCAAAGATTAGAGAAAATACTGAGCCTGTCTGGCACTTATTTGTTATTCGCTCAAATGCAAGAGAAGAGTTGATGACATATCTGCATCAGAACGGAATAGCATCTGGATTACATTATCCAAAGGCATTACCATTTACTAAAGCATATAAATATTTGAGTGCTAAAGGAAGCGATTACCCTGTAGCATATCAATACCAATCTAAGATAATGTCATTGCCTATGTTTGCAGAGTTGAGCGAGGAACAGATTAAGTATATTTCTGAAAAGATTGCTGAGTTTCAATAAATTTATAGATTAAATACTCATAAAATTGCACATAAAAGCAACAATGCTAATAATTAGTTATGGTAATATGAATTTAAGATAGTTTGTAAATACTTTGTATGATATAGTATTTTTTTATACATTTGTAACATATAAATATCTTGTAAATTTGATATATTCAAGTTCTTACTCGAATTTAATTTTTAAAGATACAGCATAATATATGATAAAAAATAATATAGAAAATGTATTACATGTAAAAAATATGGTATGTCAACGCTGTATAAATTCAGTTGTTGCCATATTTGAAGATTTGAAAATTGAGATTTTATCAATTAGTCTCGGCGAAGTAATATTAAAGGAAAAAATTGAAGGAAATAAAAAGGTAAAATTAATTAATAAATTGGAAGAAATAGGTTTTGAGTTGTTAGAGGATAATAAGTCTAAGCTAATCAGCCAGATTAAGTCAATTATAATAAGCCAAGTGCATTATAACGATGAACATCTGAACTATAATTACTCTACATTATTAACCGAAAAGCTACACCATGATTATACTTATTTGAGCAAATTATTTTCATCAGTTGAAGGAATAACTTTAGAACATTATATAATAAAGCAGAAGATTGAGAAGGTAAAAGAATTAATATTTTATAAGGAATTAACTCTTTCGGAAATAAGTTATCAGATGGATTATAGTAGTGTAGCCCACCTGTCGGCACAGTTTAAAAAAGAAACTGGAATGACACCGACAGCTTTTAAAAAATTGAAAACTCCTAATTTATCTCATTTGGACTGTTTATAGCCTTAATTATGTAATACTTTATCGTAATGATATAATATAAATAGGTCTTCGAGTAGTTAAGTTTGTATAGTTGAATTTTACAAATTTTAGTAAGGAGATTTTAGAGATGATAGAGAATTATGAAATAACAGGTGTTCATTGTGAATCGTGTATGTCAAAAGTAGAGACAGCATTAGTAAAAATAGATGGAGTTAATAAAGCGACAACTAAACTTGAATATCCACAAGCCAAAATAGAAAGTGATGATTATTTGAATTTAGATGAAGTAAATTCGATACTTTCAGAATTAGGAATGTATCGAATAAAAGAAGCATGGAATAGATAATGTCTCTATTCTGTGTTTTGATATTGTAAAACATAGAGTATAAAAGTTAGTTACCACTTAAGTAGCTATATTTAGTAAATAAAAAAATATAAATCCAATAATAAAAAGAAAGGTATAATTATGAGTAAAATAATGTCAGTAATTGCATCAATAGCAGTATTATTAATATTTTTAGCTCAGACAAATAAATCTGAAGCTACAAGTATTAAAAGTGATATATTAGCAACTAACAAAGTATTAAAAAGCTATAATTTAGCATTAGAAAGTTTGAATATTAAAGATGTTTATGGATTGTTTACTAACGATTCGCAGATATATGAAACAGGAGGAAATGAAGGTAATTTTGAGAATTATGCTAAACATCATTTGGAACCTGAGTTAAAAAATTTTAAATCCCTTAAGTTTAGTAAGTACAAAGTAGAAACCAAAGTTGATTTGCCTTACGCTTTTTCAACGGAAACATATTTTTTGAGCTTGGTACTAAAAAATAGTAAAAGAGTTGAAAAAACAATAAATATCAAAGGGCTCGCAACATCTATCTTAAAAAAGATTGATGGACAGTGGAAAATTATAAAATATCACTCTTCTGGAAAAATTATTCCTAATAAGGCAAATACGAAGAATGACAAAAGAGACAAACATAATAAACATAGTGGTCATTGATAGTTTGAAATACGGACTAATTAGGTGACTAATAAATAAAAGATGAATCGAAACTTGTTAAATAATTATTCAAAATAGAAACTGCAAATTGTATAAATAGACGAGTATGAATTCATCAATTCCAAGTTAAATTAATATAAAGGTAAAAGTATGGAACACGGAAAATCAAATACTCATAGTCATACATATAAAATTACTGGAATGACATGTAACGGATGTAAAACAAATACAGAAAATGCTTTAAGTAAATTGAAAGAAATTACGAATGTAAATGCAGATTTGAAGAAAGAAGAAGTATCGATTGAGATGACATCTCATATTAGTTTAGAAAAATTGCAACAGACATTAATTAATGCTGGGCTACATTATACTATTGAGCTTCCAAGTCAAGAAGAAAAGAGTATGAATGGGCATACTTTCAAAGAAAATACTAAGCATAGTCATAATTCTCAAAGATTCCATTCCCAAAATTATAATGTTGATAAAATAGTCTATTCCTGTCCAATGCGATGCGAAGATGATAAGACTTACGATAAGATTGGCGAATGTCCTATTTGTGGTATGGGTTTAGTCGAGTCAAAAGTTCAAACTCCCATTAAACAAAACTATGATTTAAACGAATCAAATAAAGTAGTCTATTCTTGCCCGATGAAATGCGAAGATGACAAAACATACGATAAAATTGGCGAATGCCCAGTCTGTGGAATGGGACTTGTAGGAACCGTTATTCAGACTCAATCAAGTGAGACCAATTCACACAAAGGTAAAAAAAGCAATAAGATAGTTTATGCATGCCCAATGAAATGTGAGGGAGATAAGACTTATGATGAAGCTGGACGATGTCCTGAATGCGGTATGTTCTTATCAGAACAAAAACCATCAACTGAAATGGAATATACTTGTCCAATGCACCCCGAGGTATTAAAAAATGAACCAGGGTCTTGTCCAATTTGTAAAATGAAATTAGTTGAAAAGTCCGCCGATAAATCTGAGACAAATAAACACGAAGGTCATTCTCATAACAATAATTCGATAAAGCAAAAAAAAAAGAATGAGAATGGGAATGGAGTATTTTATTGCCCGATGCATTGTGAGGGAGAAAAAACTTATGAATCAATGGGTTCTTGCCCTTCCTGTGGTATGGATTTAATAGAGCAACCTACGATGGTAGAATCAGCTCAATTTACCTGCCCAATGCACCCTGAGATAATAAAAGATGAAATGGGATCTTGTCCGATTTGTGGAATGGATTTGGTAGCTATGGAACCATCGGAGAGCGAAGAGAATAAGACCTTTAAAGACCTATTAAAAAAGATGAAGATTGCAACAGGCTTTACCATTCCAATTGTTATTATTGCCATGGCAGAACTTATACCAGGAAATCCATTGGCAGATATTTTTTCACAGATAACATGGAATTGGATACAGTTTGTTCTGGCGTTACCTGTTGTATTTTATTCTACTTGGATGTTTTTTGAGCGTGCATATAAGTCAATAGTTACGTGGAATCTTAATATGTTTACATTGATAGGAATTGGTGCAGGAATAGCATTCTTATTTAGCATATTTGCAATAATATTTCCAGAGGTATTTCCAGATCAATTCAAAACAGAAAGCGGGACAGTATTCGTATATTTTGAAGCGGTAACAGTCATATTAAGTTTGGTACTATTAGGGCAATTATTAGAGGCGAAAGCACATAGTCAGACAAGCGGAGCAATAAAGGAATTACTTAAATTAGCACCAACAGAAGCAACATTAGTAACAGAAGATGGCGATAAGGTAATTTCAATTCATAGTATAAATAAAGGTGATTTGTTAAGAGTAAAACCAGGTGATAAAATCCCAGTTGATGGAAAAATTACCGATGGTCATAGCAATGTAGATGAATCAATGATAACAGGCGAACCAATACCTGTAGATAAAGCTGTGGGAGACAAAGTGAGCTCTGGAACTATCAATGGTGTTAAATCATTTGTGATGGAGGCGGAAAAAGTTGGTTCGGAAACTTTGTTATCTCAAATTATTCAAATGGTTAATAATGCAAGTCGTTCACAAGCACCTATCCAAAAATTAGCAGATAAAATTTCTAAATATTTTGTACCAATTGTAGTAGTTATTTCATTTCTAACTTTTGTGGTTTGGTATGCCTTTGGTCCAGAACCTGCAATGGTGTTTGCTTTTGTAAATGCAATTGCTGTTTTAATCATTGCCTGTCCTTGTGCCT
>Ga0316208_1001335_pt1 | contig 23650 bp, 25 predicted proteins | sample 3monopyrite_MG_FD_204944 | JGI IMG/M metagenome (GOLD analysis project Ga0316208, IMG submission 204944) | Microbial mat bacterial communities from mineral coupon in-situ incubated in ocean water Damariscotta River, Maine, United States -... | ecosystem: Environmental > Aquatic > Marine >... | reverse complement strand
ATTTCTCCAATTTCTTTTGCTGCTTCAGTTTGGACAGCCAGTACCTGCTTAGCGATTTCTTCTTGCTGAGCTAAGAGGCTTGCAAGCTTTTTGGTAGATTTAGCCATATAATGAGTACTCCGTTTTGTCTTTCTGAAGTTATGAAGATCGTTCGAACTAGTCAACTAGTCCGTCCAGTCTTTTCGAAGAAAAGTTGAAAGGCGCACTTAGCTGTTTTTTCAAAACAGATTTGGTGATATGGATCATTCCATGGCGATATATCACCTGAGTGCTAAAGCAATATCCAGGGGTGACGGACGAAGTGCGGTGGCCGCTGCGGCGTATCGTCGTGGTGCGCGAATGGAAGACCGAGCCGAAGTGCGTGTTTCGGATTATTCGAGGAAAGAGCGCGTAGCTCATTCGGAGCTTGGACTTCCTGAAGATTGTCCTGAGTGGCTGCAATCGATTGCAGATGCGCCAGGGAACCAAGCTTCAGAAGAGCTTTGGAATATCTACTCGGAGTTTGAGACGCGGAAGAACGCTCTCCTCGCCCGAGAAATGGTTCTCGCCCTCCCCGTCGAACTTTCTGTTGAGCAGAATGTAGAGTTGGTCCGGGACTTTGTCAGAGCGGAGTTTTCAGCGCATGGAGTTGTGACGGATTGGTCCATTCATGATGAGGAAGGGAACCCACACGCTCATGTAATGATCCTACCAAGACGGCCTACTCTTGAGGGGTTTGGGCCAAAGTCCATGCCGATCACAAATGGCGATGGGGAGGTTGTTTTCCGAGCAAATGGTCAGCCCATGTATCAGCCGGTGGTGGGGAGCCGATCAGATCTATCTAGATGGCGAGAGCAGTGGGCGCATGTGCAGAACGAGCATTTGGAGCGCCGTGGTCATGATGTTCGTGTTGATCACCGTTCTAACAAAGACCGGGGAATAGAGCTTGTGCCGACGCGGCATATTGGTGCTGCTGGTGTGGGGATGTGGGAGCAAGGAAGGCCAAGTGATCGATACGATCAATACCGGCAGACGCTTGCAGAGAATGGCCGCCGGATACTCGACAACCCAGATGAGATTATTCGGAAGGTCGCTCAAGGGCGGTCGGTTTTTAGTGAACATGATTTGATCAAGGAGGCAGGGAAGTACCTCAATTCTGCTCAGGAGATTGAGGTATTTCGGGTTCGGGTGATGCAATCTCCGGAGCTCGTGCAGTTGGCTGATGAGGTTCGACATGAGACCCAAGATTGGGTGTTGTCGGCTGCGAAGTACACGTCCCAGGAGATGCTTTCCATTGAGACAGAGATGGCGGGCCTGGCGTCAAAGATGGGGTCGTTAGAAAGCCATAGAATTACGATAAATCAGGGCAAGGCGTCGCTGAAAGAGTTCTCATTCCTCGGGCGTGAACAGCAGGTCGCGGTTGAGCATATGCTCATCAATAAGCAGCTTGCTTCTGTGGTTGGGTTTGCGGGTTCTGGCAAGACCACGATGGTGGAAGCAGCCAAACATGGGTGGGAGGCAGCTGGCTATACCGTCAAGGGCGGTGCCTTGTCGGGTATTGCCGCTCAAGGCTTGGGGGATGGTGCCGGGATTGAATCGCGCACCCTCGCCTCCTGGGAATATGCTTGGAAAGATGGTCGTGAGCTTCTGACTTCCAAAGACGTTTTGGTCATTGACGAGGCGGGTATGATTGGCTCACGCCAGATGCGTGATGTCCTCTCTCGCGCAAATGATGCCGGGGCCAAAGTTGTTCTGATTGGGGACGCGGAGCAGCTTCAGCCTATTGAGGCGGGCGCGGCCTTCAGGGCGATCTCTGAGCAGACTGGGACTGCTGTTATTGGGGAAATCCGCCGTCAGCATGAAGACTGGATGCGCGAAGCGTCGAAGAACTTCGCCACCCATAAAACCGAAGAGGCTTTCGCGGCCTATCAGTCGCGAGGCCATGTGGTTCATGAACTAACTGCCGACCATGCTAAGGACCGATTGGTAGCAGATTGGATGGACAGTAGCTCTTCTGAGGGTAATCAAATCATCCTGGCTCATCGCCGCATTGATGTAGCAGATCTCAATCTGAGGGTTCGCGAAGCGCTTGTTGAGGAGGGTTCTCTAAAGGGTGGCTTGGCGGTAGAGGTTGCGGGAGGGCTTCGAGATTTTGCTCCTGGTGAACAGGTGATCTTCCAGTCGAATGACCGTGCCCTTGGTGTGAAGAACGGCATGTTGGGTCGTGTCGAACGTATGGGTTCCGCTAGTCTGGATGTGAGGTTGGGGACGGCTGGCGAACCTGGGCAGCTCATTAAGCTCGACCTCAAGTCCTACAATCATGTGGATTATGGCTATGCCGCCACGATCCATAAGTCGCAGGGTGTGACGGTAGATCGATCCTTTGTCTATGGCTCCGGTTCCATGAACCGTCACTTGACCTATGTCTCGATGACGCGCCATAGGGATGACGTGAAGTTCTACTCGTCAGCAGATGAGTTTAAAGATCCAAAAACGATGGGTGCCAAGCTGTCTCGTGCGCGCCTTCAGTCCACAACACTCGACTATCTGGAACGTAGACAGTCCGCTCCTGAGAAGGACCGAGTAGCCTATCTACGGCAAGTCTATGAGCGTCAGGTGGCGCGCCTCAAATCCGCTGCAGAGCGGCTAGCGGAGATCCCTGCCCAGCTCAAGCAGCGGTTCGGTGTGGAGGTAGAGAAGCCTGCTCCTGTGGCAATACAGCCTTTGCCCGAGGGGGCGCGGAAGGGCGTCTCAATCCATGCCGGTTCTAAAGACGTGCGGCAGGAGGTATCCAGTACGACGCGATCTGTGGGGCAAGGTTCAACACCTAAGCCTCTTATATCCGCCATATCCGCTAACGAAGCCCGCAGTGTGAAAGCTGAGCTGCTGGCTGCGAGTGTGATTGAGAAAGAAGTTGGTAGTCAGCGAGCGGTTATTGGAGCGCTCAACAACTTGCATCGGGTCTCAAAGTTCGTATCGCCGGAATTCCAGTGGGAGGTGTCTGCTCTCACGCCTCATCAGGTGGAGAGCGGCGCAGTATCAAAAGTTATGGATAAGATGGGTGTGCATGATCGAGACCAAGCGCAGATTACGCGTGATGTCTCCGCCCTGAAGCAAAAAATGGAGACTGGCAGGAGACAATACGTTCAGACCGTGGAACGCGCGATCAAACGCGCTTTGATAGAAGTACCTGCCCTCTCAGGTGAAGCGCAGCAATACGCGCAGCGTCTCTCGGAGTTCAAAGAGCCAGCTGCCGCGAAGCAGTTTATCGAGAACACTCCTAGGGCCGAGGTGTTGGCCGAAGAGATCAAACAGTTTGGTCGCACGTTGAATAAGCGCTTCGGGGTTAGCTCGCTCAAAGAGATTGAGGGCACGCGGCAACTTGATCTGAAGATTTCTGGGCTGACACCTCAGCAAGTCACGCAGAAAGCCAAACCGATCTTGCAATTGAGGGAGGGGCTTAGTCGGGTCCAAGCGTTTACTCGAAGTTTCGGCCTTGGAATGTCCAGATGATCCCTTTGGGAGAGAAGGTCTAATTTAGAATACATTAAATAGGGATTATAGGATTCATATCATGGAAAAACCCTAAGTTAATATATGTAAAAATAAAGATAGAGATTGACGGAGATGTTTGCGAACTGTTAACTCGCTCGAAATTGCTGTTTCAAAGCGAGCGCAGATGTTTACCGACACTCAGGGTTCTATCAAAAAACGAGGTCTTCAGGCGATCTACACGTCTTTAGGTGTGGATTTCGTCGAGGCCCTTGAGGCCCGTGGTGTCACCGATATACACGCCAATCCAGACGGGTCGGTTTGGATTGATCGGGTCGGCACTGGGATCATAAAAGCAGATTTTAGTCTGACACCGGCGAATGTGCGGGTTGCCATCAATGCCATTGCTGCGATGGCAGGTCTCAAAATAGATGAAGCCCAGCCCCAGCTCTCTGCGATCGTGCCGGTAACAGGTGAGCGGTTTCAGGCGTTGATCCCGCCGGTTGTGGACGCGCCCTGCTTTTCCATCCGTAAACCCCCGACCAAGATCTTCCGCCTTGATGACTATGTGTCGTCGGGGATCATGTCAGCTCCTCATTCTGACTATCTCAAACAGGCGGTTATTGATCGCAAGAACATTATCGTCGCTGGCAGCACGGGGTCGGGCAAGACAACTTTGTTGAACGCGCTCCTGGCAGAGCCTGCCTTTTCCAATGACCGCATTTACACCATTGAAGACGTTAAAGAGCTTCAAGCGAATGCAGCGAACCTGGTTTCAACCTTCACAAAAACAGCGTCCCCCGCTGTCACGATGAATGATCTTGTGCGCAATGCTCTGCGGCAGTGCCCCGATCGCATCATTATCGGGGAGGTGCGCGGCGGTGAGGCTTATGAGCTTCTGAAAGCCTGGAACACCGGCCATGAAGGCGGCATCGCATCGGTTCACGCAAATGGCGCAATGGAAGCGCTCTATCGCTTTGAGGACCTGGTCGGTGAAGTGGTCGCATCCATTCCAAAACAGATGATCGGTCGCACCATTGATGTGATCGTCTTTATTCAGCGCTTCGGGACAGAGCGCAAGGTCGTTGAGCTAATGGAAGTCGAGGCCTTTGGCCAAGACATGTATGTAACAAAAAAAGTGATGAGCTAATTGGAGATGTTGAACGTGAAATTTGAATCGCTTGTGCGTGTTGTGGCGGGACTTAGCCTTTGCTTTTGGACAACACCCCTTCTTGCCGCCAGTGGTACTGGGTTGCCATGGGAGTCTTCGCTCACAACGATTGTGAATTCTCTCACGGGTCCCGTGGCTCTGCTGATCTCAACAGCAGCCATCATCATAACCGGGTTCACGGTCATGTTTTCTGAAGGGGGATCCATGATGCGCCGTGCGGCTGGTGTTGGGCTTGGCATCAGCATCGTTGCGGGATCCACAACCATATTGGCAAACGTCTTCGGTTTGACGACGGGGGCCACGTTCTAATGATCCCCATGCAGACACTTCTCTTGCCCGCACAGGTCTTTAGGGCTCATGGGCAGACTGGGAGAGCTGTTTGGTGTTTGCTTCTACAACTCTCAATTATTGGTTGGGGGTTTCGCAATGGTCTGTGTTGTTGCGCGGACGTAGCGCGTGGCTTTCGCGCACCCGACGGCATCAGTTCAGTCTGGCTGTCAGATAGGTATTCCGCGCAACAGGGCCATGGGCACCGTCATCAGACCTGCCTTGCACATATCTGGCCCGCGATGTGGCCTATGCGCTGGAGACGAGTGATGACATGCTCCCCTTCCGCCTCAAGCTGTGGCTCGGCAAAGTGTTCGCTCTTTCAGAGGGGATTCGTGACGTCGTTGCCTGCATCCTGATGCCGCGCCGCAACTCTCAGGTTCCTCGCTGCCGGAAGATGCGGAAGGCGACGAGGAAAAGCGGCGCGCCGATGGCGATCAGTGACAGCGCGCTCGGCCAGAGCTCGCGGATCCCTACGCCTTTGAGGAAAATCCCCAGAGTCACGTCCATGTAGTGGCGCAATGGGCTTGCCAGGGAGGCGATCTGAAGCACTTTCGACATGCTTTCGATCGGCGCCAGCGTGCCAGACAGGAACATCAACGGAAAGAGCCCGAAGAACGCCAGCAGCAGCGCCTGCTGAAGCGACCGGCTGACGCTGGCGATCAGAACACCGATGGCGATGGCGCTGAGCAGGAACACTGCGGTGAGGCCGAGGAAAAGAAGCAGACTGCCGCGCAGCGGGATGCCGAACCACCAGACGATCAACAGGCTGGGAAAAACCGACAGAAGTCCCATCACCAGCGTCGGCAGGGTCTTGGCGACGAACAACTCAAACGTCCGGATCGGCGTGACGCGCAATTGCTCGATCGTTCCCGCTTCCTTCTCGCGCACAATGGACGCGGCGGGATGGATCACGCCGACCATCAGCGCGGCCAGCGCCACCATCGACAGCACGATAAAGGTGGTAAAGGTCTGGTCGGGGTTATACCAGACCCGCACCATCGGCACCGGTCCGACCGCAACCCCACCGCTGTTGCCGCCATTGATTGAGAAGCGCCCGACGATCTCGAGGGCGTAGCCCCGCGCCTGGGCCGCCATGTTGGAGTTCGCCCCGTCCAGCAGCAGTTGCAGTTCAGGCGTCCGATCATTCTGAAGTTCGCGCTGGAACCCCGGCGGCACCACCAACGCCACCCGGGCACGTCCGTCCTGCAGCCAGGCACCGGCCTCGGTCGCGCTGGCGGGCCGGCCAGCATCGGCGAAGACGTCCGTTGCGAGAAACTCCTGCACCAGGGTGCGGCTTTGCGGGCTGCGGTCCAGATCGACGACTGCCAGCGGCATGTTCTCGACCTCGAAGGACAGCGCATAGGCGCAGATCACGACCTCGATCGTGTAAAGCCAGAGGATCAGGATCAGGATCAGCGGATCGCGCAGGAGCTGATCCAGCTCCTTCACCAGCAGACCTGCGAGACGTGCGCCCATCACGCCACCTTCTTTTTAAAACGCCAGACCGCGAGCGCAAAGATCACCAGCGTATAGGTCAGCAGCAGCAGCACCGACGGCCACAGCTCGGCCAGGCCCGCCCCTTTCAGAACCACACCGCGCGAGAAATCCACGAAATATTGCGCAGGGAAGAGCCGCGTGTAGAGTTGCAGCACGTAGGGCATGGTGAAGATCGGAAACAGGAAGCCGGAAAACAGGAAAGACGGCATCAGCGAGAGGATCAGTGTCAGCAGCATGGCGACAAGCTGACTGCTGGTGATCGTCGAGACGAGAAGGCCAATCCCGACCGTGGTGAAGACATAGATCATGCCGACCCCGAACAGCAGACCGAGACTGCCCTTCAGCGGAACCGCGAACCAGAGGAAACCCACCGCGATCACCATGACGATCTGCAGGAACGCGATCAGCCCGTAAGGGATCAGCTTGCCGGACAGGAACTCCACCGGCGTCACCGGCGAGGCGAATATCTGCTGGATCGAACCGGTCTCCTTTTCGCGGGTGATCGCGAGAGCGGTCAGAAGCGGCGGGAAGGCCATGAGGATAACGCCGAACAGGCCGGGCACAACAAAGTTCACACTACGCAGCGCGGGATTGTACCAGACGCGCGCCGCCACTTCGATCGGCGGTGCCGTCTGGACACCGAAACCGGTGATGATCGCGTTGGCATAGGCCGCCACCAGATTGGCGGTTGCCGAGAATGTCCCATCCACCAGCGCCTGAACCGGAGCGGGTTCCCCCCCCGCGAGTTGGTCCGCGAAACCTGGCGGAATGATCAGCGCAAGCGTGACGGCACCGCGCTGCAACGCGGTCTCGGCCTCGATTGCGCTTTGGTAACTCTCGGCCATGGCGAAATACCCGCTGGCCAGAAAGCGATCGACAAGCGCCCGGCTTTCCGCCGACCGGTCATGGTCGAGCACTCCCATCGCGACGTTGTCCACATCGAACGAGATCGCGTACCCGAACAGGAACAACATCACCAGCGGTATGAGCAACGCCACCGCGACGGTAACTGGATCCCGGACGATCTCCTTCGTTTCTTTCTCGACGATGGCGAAGATCCGCGACAGCTTCATGAGGCGGCTCTCTCCGACTGCGGCCTGGCCCGCTCGCGTTCCATGAAGGCCAGAAAGACATCCTCCGCCGTTGCCAACTCCCGCCCGGGAAAATGCGCGCGCAGTGCCGACAGGTCACCGATGGCGATCATGCGACCCATGTCCATCAGGCCAAGACGGTGACAATAGGCCGCTTCCTCCAGATTATGGGTGGTCACGAGAACCGTCATTCCCCCTTCGGCGAGGATCCGGATCAGGCGCCAGAACCGGAACCGCGCCAGCGGATCGACGCCCGAGGTCGGCTCATCGAGGAACAGCGCCGCCGGGCGGTGCAGGATGCTGCAGCCAAGCGCCACGCGCTGGCGCACCGCACCGGAAAGACGTGCCACCATCTCACCATGCTGGCCACCGAGTCCGGTCATCTCCACCGCCCAGCCGATCGCCTCGCGCGCATCGCGCCGCGACAGTCCGTATGCGCTGGCGAAGAATGACAGGTTTTCGCCAACGGTCAGATCGGGATAGAGCGAAAACCGTTGCGACATGTAGCCGATGCGCTGCCGCAGTTGACCTTGGTCCGACGTGACCTCCACGCCCGCCACCGTCGCGCTGCCTGACGAGGGCGGTAACAGCCCGCAAAGCATGCGGATCAGCGTCGTCTTGCCCGCGCCGTTCGCTCCGAGCAGACCGAAAATCTCGCCCGGTGCGATGGTGAGGGTGACATCTCCCACCGCGACGAAATCGCCGAAGCGGCGGGTCAGCCCCTTGGTTGCGATCTCTCCGGTCTTGCCTGTTGCGGCACGGGCGGCGGGCCGGGTCGCCACAGCGGTCTCGGCTTCTCCCGGTACGGACTCATCCCCGCGCAGGATCGTGAACACGTCCTCCATCCCCGGCTCCGCCAATGCGAGCTGTCCAAGGGCGTCCATACGCGCCTTCTCATCCTGCGAAATATCTGCGCCCGGCTTCATCACGAAACGCACGCTGTCGGCGCGCCACTGGATGCCCAAGACCCCGGCCATTCCGTGCAGTGCCGCCTCGGCTTCCGCTGGCCGGTCCGAGACGATGGAATGGACCAGCCCCTTCGCCTGCGCGCGCAGTTCGTCGGGTCGCCCGAGCGCCATCAGCCGGCCGCGGTCCAGAAACGCCACGCGGTCGCAGCGGTCGGCCTCGTCCATGTAGGATGTCGAAAGCACGATCGTCGCTCCCTCGCTGCGGAAGTCGTCGAGGATTTGCCAAAGCTCCCGGCGCGAGAGCGGATCGACCCCGAGCCCGGGCTCGTCGAGAAGCAGTAGCGGCGGCTCGTGGATCAGGTTGGCGCAGAGTGCGAGCTTCTTGCGCATCCCCCCCGACAGCGCCCCCTCGCGCCGGTCGAGAAAGGGCGTCAGCCCAGTCATGTCGAGCAGTCGGCGGCGTCGGGCCATGTAGTCCCCGCCCGGCACACCGCGGATCTTGGCGGCGAAGGACAGGTTCTCGGCCACGGTCAGCCGGTCGTAGAGTGTGAAACCCTGGGCCATGTAGCCGATCTTCGACGTGATCTGCGCAGCCTCGTTCACCGTGTCGTGACCCAAGACCTGGCACCGACCTTCGCTGGGATCGAGGATCGCCGCGAAAAGTTGCAGGAGCGTCGTCTTTCCGGCACCGTCCGGCCCGACCAGGCCGACGATCTCGCCAACACCGATCTCGATGTCGATGTCGCTCAACGCCAGGACTGACCGATACCGGCGCCCGAGCCCCTCTGCTTCAATGACCATGTCGTTCGTTGCCATGGCGGACCCTTTGCTATGTCGGCACGAACAGCCGGTCGGGCCATCCGGCATCGGGTTGCCACAGGATCCAGACATCGGCCGGCATCCCCGGTTTCAGCACGCCGTCGGGATTGTCGATCACGAGCACCACGCCGAAGACCAGACGCACCCTTTCGTCCGGCATGTGGATGTCACGCGGCGTGAATTGCGCGGTCTGATCGACCCTCGCGACCCGTGCCTCGAACAGCCGGTCGGGGAAGGCATCCACGCGCAGGCGCGCGGGCGCGCCGAGCTCCACCTGTCCGATCCGGCTTTCGGGAATGAACACACGGACCTCCGCGCTGGTAAGATCGAGCATCGTGACCAAGGGCTGTCCCGGTTGAACGAATTCGCCCGGTTCGACCGCCCGGATCAGCACGGTGGCGGTCAGCGGCGCGGTGATGCGGGTCTTGGACATCTGATTGTCGAGAAGGTCGATCTCGCGCCGCACGGCGATGATGCGCTTGCCCATCGCGGTTGTTCCAGCCTCAAGCGCTGTCACATTACCTTGCGCGGCGTGAAACGCATTCTGGGCGATGTCCAACGTCTGGGCCGGGACCGTACCGCGTTCCTCGAGTTCCCGCACCCGGTCCAGCTCGATCTCGGCTGTTCCGAGATGATGCTGGGCTACTTCCAGTTCGCTTTCCGCGCGCCTGAGTTCCGCCGCAAGCGCTTCAATCTCCGCTTCCGCGCGGGCTTTGTTCAGCCTGGCATCGGTGTCGTCGAGCCTCACCAGCAAGTCGCCCTCGGCAACCAACGCGCCTTCGACGAGATTGTTTTCCACGACGCGGCCGGCCACTTCGGCGGAAACCCGGATTTCCGTGCCCTCCACGACGCCATTTGCGTAAAGAACCTGCTCGGGAAGCGGTGCGGGTCGGAGAAAGGCATAAATGCCGTAGGAGCCCCCGGCGATCACGAGAAGTACGAGCGCGGTCCAAATCCAAGTATTGCGCATCGGGAACTCCTTTCAGAATAAAGACACCGGATTCCGAAGACGGCGCAAGGCGGCACCAACGGCACCTCGATCATTGAGATCGATACGTCATAAAGGCACTCGGGACAAGTTACGGGAGTATATCCGAGTAGTTAGCACGGTCAACCATCCCGCGTTGTGCAGTGTGCCATCAAACACAACATGTAGTGTGTCGAGTTTTTCACCAATATCGGCCGTTTTGGCCGCCCTGCCCTGCCCCACGCAGGATCAACCGCTTAGACGTGACAAAATCCCCCGGCAAAACCTTTGCAGTTTTGGCAGGTTTTTGTCACAGTGAACCATGATTATCGGATATGCCCGCGTCAGCACGGACGACCAAAACCTTGATACCCAGACCGATGCGCTGACAGCAGCCGGAGCTGGCAAACTTTTCGCAGACAAGATCAGCGGATCGAAGCGCCAGCGGCCAGAGCTGGACAGGATGCTGGACCAACTCCGCGACGGCGATGTTGTGACCGTCACCAAATATGACCGCCTGGCTCGGTCCCTCAAAGACCTTCTGGAGATCGTGGAGACCATCGGCGAGCGCGGTGTCGGCTTCCGGTCCCTGGCCGAGGACATCGACACGACGACACCGGCCGGCCGTCTTGTGTTCCACGTCTTTGCATCCATCGCGCAGTTCGAGCGAGAACGGATTTCCGAGCGGACGAAAGAGGGTTTGGCGTCAGCTCGCAAGCGCGGACGGATCGGTGGCAGACCCCCTGCCCTGTCAGCCGCCCAAAAAGTCGAAGTGCGGCGTATGAGGGACCAGGACCACCGCGCTGTTCCTGAAATCGCGCGGCTGTTTAAGGTCAGTGAACGGACGGTGCGGCGGGCTTGAGCGGTTGCCGAAGCAGTGCCTTGACGTTTCGTTTGGTTTTCGTATATACAAAAACTATGATAATGATTGTCTGGGATGAGCCGAAACGGCAGGCCAACCTTGCACGGCATGGGTTGGATTTTGCTGACCTTGATGAATGGTTTTTCCTCGACGCCGTGACGGTCCCTGCAAAGGAAAACCGTTACATGGCTATAGGGCGCATGAACGATGGCACCATCGCCGTGGTCTTTGCTGTTCTGGGAACGGAAGGCGTGTCGGTTATCTCCATGCGCCCTGCAAGCCGCAAGGAAAGGAGCCTGCTATGAATGCCAAGAAGCACACACCTATCTCTGACGCGGAGGAAGCCCGCATTCAGAAGATGATTGCCAGCGATCCTGACGCAGCTGAGGTGACAGACGACCAAATCGCCAAGGCAAAGCCATTCACGGAGGCTTTCCCGGCCCTAGCCGAGAACATGCGCAAAAATGTCGGCGGACGTCCACGGTCCAAGAATCCCAAAGTGCCGGTGTCGATCCGGCTGGATCAGGATGTGGTCGCAAAGTTCAAAGCGACAGGTCCAGGCTGGCAAAGCCGGATCAACGATGTGCTGCGTAAGTCGGCGGTTCAGTAAGCCAAGCACTGGCGCGGTCAGATTTGTTTTGCTGGACGCCAAGCCTCTATAGATTACACCACTGTGTCGTGATAGGATGAGTATATACTCATTTGAGTAAAAACTCATTTACACAAGGTGGCTGACTTGCCGATTATCTCGATACTGAATCCCAAGGGTGGCAGCGGTAAAACGACTATCACCACGAACCTTGCCCGTTCGCTGCACGAGCGCGGCCACAAGGTTCTGATAGTCGATTCCGATCCGCAGGGCAGCGCCCGAGACTGGCACGCGGCCAACGAAGAGAACCCCCTGCCCCTTGTCGCGCTGGACCGGGCAAACAACGTCAAAAGTCTGCCGAATGTCGCCGCCGCCTACGATTTTGTCATGGTGGATGGCGCGGCCAAGCTGGAGGACATGATCGCCGCGAGCATCAAGATCACCGATTTCGTGTTTATCCCGGTGACACCCAGCCCCTACGACCTGTGGGCCGCATCGGACCTGGTGGAGTTCATCAAGGCCCGTCAGGAAGTGACGGACGGCAAGCCTGCGGCGCGCTTCATCATCAGCCGTGCAATCGCCGGAACACGTCTTGGCGACGAGATCGTCACGGCACTCGCGGAACAGGGGCTGGGTGTGTTCACCACACATATCACGCAGCGGCAGGTCTATCCCCAGACCGCGAGCGAAGGAGGCACGGTATTTGACAGCAAGAACGCCGATGCCTTGGCGGAGGTAAACGCCCTGACAGACGAAATTCTCGCCTTCATAGACGGGGAGGGTGCGTGATGGCACTTTCGAGCAAACGACCGAGCCAGCGCGACGAGATCAAGTCGAAGCTACTGAGCGACGTGACCGAAACGAACGAGAAGAAGCGTCGTCTGAACGCGGAGATCGAGGACTCGCTCTATCGCCGCATCAAGGGGCGGGCAGCGGAAGAAGGCCGGACTATATCCAGCATCACCCGCGATCTATGGGTTGAGTATTTGAGTAAATGATCTTTTGAGTAATTACTCTACCAGCCATTACGGCCTCTCTTTTTATACCAACTCTTGCAGAACCCAAGAAACGCGGCATCCGGGTTCTTCGGAGGCTCTTTCTGTCTTGCAGCGTAGGTTCGCCATTCCCCGACAAGGACATTGATGTCCCATGTCGGCGCAAGCTCCCGCGCCCGTTCGAGTGTATCCGGTGATAGAGGCAGAATGTAGCCGCCGGTCAGCCGATCCTGTTGGGGCTTTGTCGCGTAGGTATCAAGAAACTCCGGTTTCGGCTTAACCGTCAGAATGTCGGCTTCCAGTCGGAAAGCATAGTCCGGCATGTGATTGTGTTCCTCGTCGGCTTTGCAGATCGCCTTCACAAGCCGTCGAAATTCCTTGTCCGAGGATGTCGAGCCGGTGCGGTCCTTTAGTTTCTCAAGGCCGCATTTCCATTCCGGCTGGGTGCCACATTGCTTGCGAGCCAGCTCATAAAGACGACGCTCCAGAGGTTTGCGAAGCTGAAAGTAGCGACGGTTCAGTGTCAGGACATCATCGCCAGCAATCGCATTGAAAACCCAATCGGAGACCCCCACTTTGTCACAAGCGCAATACGCCATATCCGCTACCCCCAGTATTTTGACGCTTGATTTTGACGCCTGATGTTTAACCTCGCCGAATATAGACCCGTGCAGAAAAGTCTCTGGGACTACCTTCCCTGGGCCGCGCTCATTGATGAGGGTGTTCTTCTGAACAAGGACGGCTCCTTTACGCGCGCGGCGCGCTTTCGGGCACCGGATATGGATGCAACGAGCCTTGAGCAAAAGCTCGCGCATCGGCAACGGCTCAATAACTTTCTGAAACGGTTGGAAAGCGGCTGGTGTCTTCAGGTCGAAGCGCAAAGGCGGCCAAGTCGGACCTATCCCGCGTCTCAATTCCCGGATGCCTTTTCTCAGATGATTGATGACAGGCGGCGCGCGAGCTTCGAAGCGGATCAAACCCATTTTGAGATCGACCATTTCCTGGTGCTTACCTATTTGCCTCCCGAGGATCGCAAAGAAAAAGCGGCGTCCATGTTCTACGCTAAGAACGGTGATGGAGAAGCGGAACAAGAAGCCGAAGCTCCACATAAGGAACTGTCCCGATTCAGAGAGGCAAGCGATCAGCTCTTCGGCCTTCTGAGCACGCTGATGTCTGAGGTCAGTGTGCTGGATGGTGAGGCGCTCCTGACCTATCTGCATTCGTGCATCTCAGAACGCTATCATAAAGTTGCGGTTTCAGACAATCCGGTGTACCTAGATGCACTCCTTTCGGATACGGAGCTCCTGGGTGGGTTACAACCCCGCCTTGGATCGAAGTTTCTGAAAGTGATATCTGTCCGGTCCTATCCCCCGACTACAGAACCGGACTACTTGCGCGAGCTCAGTGATCTTCCCTTTGCTTTTAGGTGGAGTAATCGCTGGCTCGCGCTTTCTCGCCCCGATGCTCAGAAAGCGCTCAAGACCCTGCAACGCAATTGGTTTGCCAAGCGCAGCGGTCTTGGTTCTGTCCTTCGCGGACAATTGATGGGGGAAGAGAGCGCCCTTCAAAACAGTGATGCGGTCAATAAGGCTCAAGAAGCTGATGTGGCGATGCAGATGGTCTCCGCCGATCAGGCAGCCTTCGGCTATTTCACAACCTCCATCATTGTCTCCGATGAGAGCCTCGAAACTGCTGACTGGCAGGCGCGCGAAGTGCAAAAGGTGCTCGATGCCCATGGCTTTGTCTCAAAAGTTGAAACCATCAATGCGGTTGATGCCTGGTTTGGCAGCCTGCCCGCCCATGCCTACGCGGATGTACGGCGGGTGCCCCTATCCTCTCAATCGCTTGCGGACATTATTCCAAGTTCAGATGTATGGGCGGGACCGGAATGGAACAAAGCCTTGAAGGGCCCTGCTCTTCTCTATGCTACGACAAGTGGGGGCACAACGCCCTTCAGGCTTTCTCTGCATAGTGGGGATGTGGGCCATACGATGATCATCGGGCCAACGGGAGCCGGTAAATCGGTCCTGCTCTCCACGATTGTCGCTCAGTTCCTGCGGTATGAAGATGCTCAGGTCTTTGTCTTTGATAAGGGCCGCTCCTGCCGGGCCACGTGTCTGGCACTAGGGGGCGCCTTCTTCGACCTTGGGGCGGCGGATGCTCTGGCCTTTCAGCCCCTCAAACACCTGGATGAAGAATCTGAGTTCGAATGGGCCCTGGAATGGATTGAAGATATTATCCGGCGATTGAAGGTTCCAGTTACGCCAGATGTAAAGAGGGCAATACGTGACGCGCTCAGCCCTATCTGCGAGATAAAATCTCTCACTTGATCAAGCTGAATGACCGGGCACTGCCTGACAGATTGGCTTCCTTTTCTCCGCCCTGGCCGAACCTTGTCACTGTCCTCGACCTCTCAGTCTTCATGACCGCGAAACGTCCTGATGAGGGCATTGAGATCTGTTCAGAAAAGCTCCTTCAGGATCTCGAAGAGCGCATGAAACGCATCACCTCGCTCGTGTCTCTTTCAACGATGGGCTTTATCGCCCTGCTCTCTTTTTGGATGTATGCGGCGGTGAATGACATATCCAAATCCGTTCAAACCACAGGACCAACAGCCATGGAGGTGATTGTTGATCAGACAAATTCACGTGTTTGAGTAAATCGAACAAATGCGTCCATACCGGGCGCTTAGTTTCAATCAACGTTTTGAGGTAACAAAATGAATAATCTAATCGGCTATGGTCTAGCCGCTTTTTTGGGGCTCGGCACCATTGCGCTTGTCTTTAATGCCTATAACACAAGCCAGAGCGACAGCTACGTCCAACAGACTTTCATCGAGATGAATGCCATTGTGGCAGAAACGGTGAAGACCTACGGGCACACACCAGCTCGCTATACAGCTGCTGCGATCACAGATGCGACCCTTATTGCTCTGGGCATCGCACCGGAATCGTCGCGCCGCTCGGCAACCCTCATCGAGAACGTTTTTGGCGGTGACTACGCCGTCACAGGGGTCACAAACACGTTCAATCTGGAGACAGATGATATCCCAGTAGCCGCTTGTGTTGATCTGCTGACACGCCTTGTGCCAAACGGCAACATCGAAGCCGTGCGCGTGGGTGCAACCCTTGCGGATCTAGGAGCAGCGACCGACATTACCTTGCCAGTAAACACGACGGCCGCTGCAACTGCCTGTGCGACTGACGTAAACGCCATTCGAGTGACAGCGGGCTAATGCCGCATTTTCTCTTGGCAATGTCAATACTATTGGCTCTGGTGGGAGGCCTCCTCGCCTCTCACCAGGTCACATCGCCTTCTATGGATCTAGGCCAAGTTCCGGGCCTTCAGGCCCATGCGCGCGCGGTCTTGGCCTGGCACGCGGAAGCTGTGTCAGTAAAGCGCGCCTCTCCTACCCTGACAGGGGTGGTCGTTCCCACCCTGCCTTCGCACTTGTCAATCAGCTTTATGTCGTCGTGTGCAGGTGCGAACAACCTTGTCTCCTGGATTTCTGATGGAGCATTCGTGCGGACTTCTGAAATCGCTAGAGAACTTCGCAGCCAAGCCAGTCCCACCGATGCCATTGGCAAATCAACTGGCACAGCAATGACTACTTCTGCAGGGGCTACTCTCACTCTGCCTTGCCCGATCCCCGCTGGGCAAATCGCCATCTTTTCGCAGCTCTAACCCATGAAGGAAGTTTTGCAATGAACCAACTGTTAGGCATGGTGTTAGCCGGAATGATCGGCCTTGGATTGCTCTCGCAAGTGCTCCCGGAGACAGCGGCATTGAGTTCTCAAGCGAGCGCGAATTATGCAGCCGCGCAGCTCCATACATTCACTAAGGCTGCGGATAATTACATCGACAATAATTATGCGACACTTGTCGCGGCAACGGCAGGAGGCGTCCAGGCCGTCACCGCGCCCATGATTGTCACCGAAGGCTCACTTGACCCGTCATTCGTTGACACCAACATTTTTGATCAGACGCATCGCCTCCTCATTCGGCAACCCTCTCCCGGCACCCTTGAGGGCCTTGTTGCAACATGCGGTGGAGATACCATCGAAGCCAATGAGTTGGCCCGCATTTCTCAATTGGCGGGACCCGATGCAGGTCTGATAAGTCCCCTGGATATAAACAATGCGCTCGGAGCCGGAGGGCACTGGACGATGGCTCTCGCAAATTATGTGCATGCTTCATGCGCATTGACCGTAGGTCATTTGACCTCGCTCATTACCGCATCCGCAGCAAGCGATGTGTCCCCCTATCTACACAGAAACGCTCACGCCGATCCGGCCGCAAATTCGATGTTCACCAACCTCCTGATGGAAGGCAACAATATCGTCAACGCCGGCAATCTGGATGTGGACAGCATCGACAATGCCAGCGGCAATGTCCGGATCAATGATGCGTTGGAAGTGACCGGAACACTATCAAACCCGACTGGAACCTTACGGATAGACGACACCTTAGAAATCACGGGTGCCATTTCTGATCCTACTGGACACCTAACTATTCAAGACAGTGTTGACCTTCAAAGTGATCTTTATGTGAACCGCGTTATCGATAGAAATAACAACGGGTTTATTGTTGATCCTGCTTCTGTGTCGCAGATGAATGATGTCCGCGCATCGATCCTTCGTGATCGCGACAATACAGGCTACTATCTTGATCTCAATAACACCTCAAATGCCAACCACATGAATGCCCAGCGGCTCTATTCATGGGGCGACACTTACTCAAACACCTTTCGTCCTAGAGTGCGTTACGCTGAGAACTCGGCTTGCTCACAAGCTAACGGTATCGGTGTGAGTACGGCCACCAACATCATCATATGTCGGGGCGGCATTTGGCGCGTCGTCGGTGGTCAACGCCTACAAGCAGGGCTCACCAGCATCCCTGTCAATTCCAACTACACCATTCCGGCTGATGGGTTTGTCTATGTGCAATCAAATAGCGGTTGTTCGCATTCCTACCAGTTAATCTACATCAACAATGTTACGCGGGCTAACCTCAAGAGTTACGTCCCAGGTGGATCTTCAGGTTACGGAACTTTCCCGGTCCGAGCTGGAGATATATTTAGGGCTGCCAACTACGTTGGGTGTAACCCTGACTTTATATACTACCAACGGTATGGGTGAGTTCGTGATGAACTGCGTATCGGATTATCGGTCGAGACTATCGCGCGAATTCAATGTGCCATTAGTCTTTGTCGACGAGAGCTTGAAGTATGCCGAGTACTGGGGCAGCCAGCGGTTGGGGAACTTGTCTCACAAGATCAACCAATGCCTCATCAATAGTGTTTTTTGGCTCACGCAAATTCAACAGACTTCCATCTTCAAGAAGGTCAGACACACTGATCTCAAGTTTGTGAGCAATGTAAATGGCCTCATCGAGTGTGAGAGCCCGCGCTTTCGTTTCAATACGGCGGTAGACCTGAACGTCAAACTTAAGATGTTCGGCCATTTCCACTTGGCTCAAGCTCGATTTTGCCCGGATCTCTGCAAGCCTCAGCGGATACGCTTTGACAGCATCAAGATGAATTTTCCGGGGTTTCTTGCTGGTCATAAATTTTTTTGCACTCTTTGGAGAATGGCGACCGTGGACCGCTAATGAAATGCGTTTGTTTTCGAGTATTACCCCCAAGAGAAATTAGTCAATCGTCGGTAGGCGTGCTTGCTTTTCATTGCTCTGTCACCAACTGCCGGAAAGTCCGTTTGCTGCTGCAGTTGTTCTTGAGCGATTTGTGTTTGATTCGAGCAGGTGTCAACCGAAACAAGACCTTGCGATTAACTAGTTATCTGTCAGACTCGCTGATGATTCATATAGTGATTCATGAGGGTGGTATGGCGGGCTCTGACCAGAAGATTGCTCAGAAATCTTATCGCGAGAAGCTAAAGCAAAAAGGCCGAAAGCAAATTCTCTTGGATTTGCCGGAAACGCTGATCTCAAAATTGGACAGCCGTAATGCTGCCAAGGTCAAGCGTTCCGCCCTTGTTGAACAACTACTAGAACAAGCCCTTGCAGGTGAAAGCAAGGAGGCAGTCTGAAACGACAAGACCCCGACTGTTGGAGCAGTCAGGGTCTCGACATAGGTAGATGGATATCTTCTGTGATTTCCACTCTACCAAAAGACTTACAGGGCGCAAGCATTATTGCTGCGACCGAATGAGGACGTGTGCTTTGGAAGGAGTGTAAGGATGACCTGATCCCAAAATAGAGAAACCCCAGCAGCTGGAACTGCCAGGGTTTCAAGAATTGAGAGGCCGCTCGGGGCTATTTCTCGCATCCGCTTCGCGAGAATAAGTCCTGAGATCCCATCTTGGCAATATCCATTGCTGAGAGCGGATTCTGTCGGCCTTGAGAACGAACTATTTGGACTCAAGCGACGGAGATTTTTCCTTGAAAACTGCCAAAAATCCTATCGATAAAGAATCATTGGCCTGCCTGACCGACTCGGACAAGCTGGGCCATTCGTGTGTAATTTTGATGAGGAAAATTGCCATTTAGGCAAAAGAAACCCCCGGAGGCCGGGGCCATCGAGGGGAGCTTCTAGCTTCAACACCATTGGCGTGGTGCCGCGAAATCAAATTAAGCTGATTTCTCGAAGCTAGATGTTTTCCAAAATTCAGTCAATAAAAAACGTGCTGTCGCACGACAGGTTTTTGCGGCCTAAATTCCAAATGTCCCTTGAGGCACAGAATTCCCGCAAAGTGGCTGAAACCGGTGTCCTGACTTCCGCAATTGCGGAGACACGCATGAGCAATCGTGTGAGTACGATCGGTATTGCCGATCAAATTAAGGCGCTCTACACCCAAGTCGCGGATGGAGAGCTTGGATGGGATGAAGCAGCCAGGCTCGAAGAGGCTTTGCATGAAACACTCAGGCCAAAGCTTGAGCCTGGATCGTCTGAGGGCACACCTCTACGCCGCTCCAGGAAGGTACAGCAGGTCAAGTGGCGGGCATTCGCCTGCCGACTGCCCTACCAGCTGAGAGGCCATTTCTCAGACGCTCAGGCCAGTGCTCTCGAAGCCTTGGTGTTTCTTTGTGGCCGAGGCGGTGAAGCTCAAATACCGATCGGAACTGTTGCCAAGCTCGCACAGTGTTCGGAACGCACCGTGCAATACATGCTGCGCACTGCGATCGGTGAGCAGATCCTCGTTCGCGAAGAGATCAAGCGCGCAAAGCACTTCAACGCCCCTTCTCTCTTTACCATTCTGGATTCCCGTCTGGCTTTCCTCGCCGAACACATGAATGAACAGTTTTGGGACCGTCAGGAGATAGAGAAACAACGTGAGCTGGATCTCCACGATGCCGGTTTTTACGAGCCCACAGAGGCCGACCAGGCAGCATACGAGGAGTATGTGATCCTCGAAGCTGACCCCTCACCAGAAGCCTCTCTCAGTGCACAAGAGCCCGTCAGTGAACAAACTATCCACAGCCCTGCAGGTGAGCCGCAAGAAGCCAAGACACTTGCTGGCCCAGTGGAGAGCAATTCGTCCTCAATTGCGGCATCTGGCGAAAATTTAACGGGTGCAAAACATTGCACACATATCAATAAAGGATTCTCTATTCCTACTTCAGGCCGCAAAAGTAGGTTTCAAAAGGACAGTCGGCCTAGTCGGCCTCCTGCCTCTAAGACGGAACTTCCGCCTAAAACGGCGGAACTCCGCCATAGCGGTGCTCACGCACCGCAAAATGCTTGGCAGGATTATCAGTCGCGCGCTTCTGAGACCCTGCGTCCTCGATGGGCACAAGCGCTTGGGGAGGCTGCGATCGGTTTAATCGAAAGTTCCGAAGGAGGCCTTGAAGCACTCGCCCAGGTTGTGGTCCGTGATGAGGATAATAACCAAGTTTTGGACATTGATGATTGGCGAGATGGAGTTGAGGCGATCCGCCGCCGTAAGTTCCCGGAGCTCAAGGAACGCTATTGGGAAAGCCGTGTGCGGATCCATGGTGACAGAGCTTATCTGGCCGTCCTGGAGACCTGGCTGAAGTCTGAAACTCATTCCGATATGCCCATTCGAAGCCCAGATAAATATCTAATTGGGATTTTGCGCCGCGCGCCGAAGGACTGCCTGCCCGAAGTGAGCTTGCGGAAGATCCTCACGAAACACGCCAAGGTGGCTCAAGGATTGGATGTTGTTCGGGGTGCCGCGGCCGGTCGTGCCGCCGCGCAGGCAGTGTATGCAAGGTAAGGTGATTTTTTGACCCTGATTTTACGAAAAACGGACCTCTTGGCGATTGCCTCACCTTTAAAATTGACTCAGAATCCAGGGATGCCAGACCTCGTGAATATCGCCTCGCCTGTTGAAAATAGTGACGTTGGGCTGGATCTAGAGCGTTCCGCCGATGCTCCAGAATTCGAACTCTCCAGGCTTTGGTTGGAGATTTGGTTAAGCGCAAAAGTTGGTGCTGATCAGCCTAGCGCCATTGCCTTGAGGGCTGCTCCTGAAGAACTTCGCGAACATCTGGTTATTCATCTCACGCGCCCAACGGAGCTTTGGTTTTCTGGAAATGAAACCAAGCTGCTCGATGTAAAACTCGCTAACGCTTATGAAACGCTCTCAGCTGCAAAACTTCAAATTGCGAGACAAGCTTTTCGGGTAACTTCAGAAGAGGTGAAGCCGACTCTGACCAAAATGATCCACCCAAAAGCCAAACTCTTTGTAGAGACGCTCACATTGCCTGCCAGGCCGTCCTTAAAAGATAGAGGCATGTGTGTGTCTTCTGTTGTTTCCAAACCGCTCACAGACGCAATGCGGAACCTTCCACCTGTTCAAGCCGTGGTGTTGGATGTCTGCTAATTTGATGCATCGGCTGGCGTCGCGAATGCGCGGTCAGCTTCCTTTTCCAAAACCCAGTATTGCATCAGGCCCAAATGTCCTCGCAAAGCAATTTGCGTTTGTTGTTGGGTTTATCGTGATTGCGGCCGTCCTCTATGACATCTTCATAAATCTGCGTCACAACTTCGTTCTCAATCTGAGCTCAAGTGTCGCGCCAGGTCTTTATCAGCGCGTGGGTCAGCCGATTGAAGTTGGCGCACTCGTTCTCTTTGCACCAGACGCTGCAACGCTCTCCTGGCACAGAGAGTTAACGGGTGTGGAGGGGGTCGAGACGTTTCTTAAGCCTGTCCATCAGCTCGGACCATTTACGATCTGTCGCGAAGCGACGGCCTTGCGATTGAATGATGTTGCCCTGCCCGTTTCGTCTCTCGACCCTCGTTTCATTGAAGATGGAGAATGTGCTGACTATGACGCGCAGAATGTTTTCGCGCTCTCAATTCGCATTCCAAACAGCTTTGACAGTCGTCATTATGGGCCGGTTTCGTTGGACACTGTAGATGATATCTATGCCCCAGCGTTTACCTGGGACTAATTAGCGACCATCCACTAAATTGATCTTCAGTCCGAACGTCGATCGGGTCTGCATAGTTCTCCACTAGGCTCCGACAAACCCCTGGCTATGGGGCCGGGTTGTCTCCGCCTGCTCTGGCAGACTAGGCCTGCTGGATAACTCACTTAATCAAAATGCAGAAATAGGAAATGGGGTGCCACCCCCCTTCCCTGAAGGTCAAGTTCGCAAGCTCGTGTCTTGGCCGTATCCCCTGCCTTCACGTCTCTTCACTTCGTTCCGATCGTTGCAGGCCGGGTGATTCCCCTCGGCCAAGCCAACCTTCACCCTTCCCCCCGGTCCTCGCCGGACAGGCCGAGGTGCATCTGTTCGATGCAACCTCAGCCCCACGGGAAGAAGATAATGACAGAAAAAGATTTCATCAAAGCAATCCACTCATTTGAACGCTCAAAGAATGTTGGGGAGCATTTTAGAAACTTCCTCACCCTCGCACACTGTAGTTATGCAAAGCAGATGAGCGGCCCGGAACGCGCTGAGGCTCTTGAAGCAGAATACATGCGGATCGTCGGAACCTATCGAGACAAGGACGATGTGCGCAGAATGCCAGAACTCATTGCGATGATCTTTGAGGGTGTTCATTCCCAGACTGATTTTCTTGGGAGTGTTTCTGGTGAGTTGAATGTCCTGGATAGCGGAGCTGGACAGTTTTTTACACCGTATGAGGTTTCTAGGTTGATGGCAGAAATCAACCTCTCAGGGATAGGTGAGAAAATTGACAAGAGAGGGTATTTCACAATTCAAGAACCAGCTTGCGGGGCTGGTGGAATGTTGCTTGCCGCCGCTGATGTGCTCGATAGGCTTGGCTATGACCCCAGTCTCACAATGTGGGTTGAAGCAATCGACGTTTCAAACATCTGTCAGCAAATGGCCTATTTGCAGCTAACGCTTAGAGGGCTATCTGGGCGGGTGCATCGTGCCAACACATTGACGCTTGATCACTATGGTAGCGATGTCTTGAAAGCTTCTGTTCTCTTCATCGAAAAGCACGGAGATCCGATGGAGGATGTGGACGCGCCCCAAAACCGAATTGCTGAAAAGATCGAGCGGCTGAGTAACCGGCAAGACCCTCAATTGACCCTATTCTAATTGTATATGGTATTGACATATATATTTCTAGAGCGTATATATACATTATGTATATGGAGGTTCCCCGAATGCCTAAAGCCAGCATATTCAAGAACAATCAGACACAAGCGGTGCGGATTCCAAAAAGCTTGGCGTTCGATGAAACCGTGAAGAGCGTGGAAATTCACCGGGAGGGAAACAGTCTCATCATCACCCCGGCTGATGCCTCGTGGGATCAGTTTTTTGCTGGGCCAAAAGTAGACGATGATTTCCTGCCCGAGCGATCACAGCCCGCGATGCAAGAGCGGGAAGCATTTTGATGCTCAGGTATCTTCTCGACACCAACATTTGCATTTTCTTGGCGAAGGACAGACCCCCTACTCTCCAGGAGAAGGTCAAATCGCGTGATGGACGGATAGCCATATCGTCTGTAGTTCTTGCCGAGCTGCGATATGGTGCTGATAAGTCCGCGCG
>Ga0316208_1001333_pt1 | contig 23682 bp, 21 predicted proteins | sample 3monopyrite_MG_FD_204944 | JGI IMG/M metagenome (GOLD analysis project Ga0316208, IMG submission 204944) | Microbial mat bacterial communities from mineral coupon in-situ incubated in ocean water Damariscotta River, Maine, United States -... | ecosystem: Environmental > Aquatic > Marine >... | reverse complement strand
TTGCGCAAAGCCATGAGGAAGTCGGGCTCGATTTTCATGAGGCCGACGCGGTGCGACATCGGGTCGAGCAAGACCGCAGCGAGATCATCTTTGTGCTCGTCGAGAATCGCAATCGCACGATCGATGTCGTTATAAGGAATGATCACGACATCATTCAATGCAGATGCGGGCGTACCGTAGGCCACCGGAACACTGCGCGGATGGTCTACCTCGCCCCAGACTTCGGGGCGCGTGGTTTGGCTAATCTCGGCATAGTCATAGAGCCCGTGATAGGCGCCTTCGACTTTGGCGATCTTCGGCCGTCCGGTGAAGGCGCGCGAAGCCTTGAGCATGCCCATCACCGCTTCGGTGCCCGAGTTCACGAAACGCAACTTCTCAAAAGATGGGCAACGTTCGCACAAGTATTCGGCGTACTCGACTTCGACTTCGGTGGCGAGAGTGAAGGCCGAACCGCGTTGCAGTTGCGCGGTAACTGCAGCCACAATCTCAGGGTGCGCATGGCCATGCAACAAAGAGGCCATGTTGTTCGAAAAGTCGAGGAACTCCTGGCCTTCAATGTCAGTGACGCGAAACCCAGAAGCATGGTCCGCATAAAGCGGGTGCGGCTTTCGCAACACCGTATTGCGGCTGACTCCTCCAGGCAGGGTTTGCAGCGCTCGTTGATACAGGGCCGCGCTTTTGGAGGTCGTATCAGGCTTGGTCATGACTTAAGTGGCAGAAGGTGTGGGGATTGGTAGCAGTGGCGCCCCGGTGCGTTCGGCAACATAGTCGAAGGACACCCCCGGACTCAACTCCACCAGCTGAAATCCTTCGTCGGTGACGGCAATCACCGCCAGGTCGGTGTAAATCCGGTCGACCACACCTGGTCCGGTCAAGGGATAAGTGCACGCTTCGACCAGCTTGGGTTCGCCATGCTTGGTGCAATGCTGCGTAACGACAAAGACCGACTTCACGCCGGCAACCAAATCCATCGCACCGCCGACGGCAGGGATGGCATCGGGGCCGCCGGTGGACCAGTTGGCGAGATCGCCGTTGTTGGCAACTTGCAGGGCGCCGAGTACGCAGAGGTCGAGGTGGCCGCCGCGAATCATCGCGAAGCTGTCTGGGTGTTGGAAGTAACTGGCTCCAGGAATCGCCGTGACTTGGCGTTTACCGGCATTGATGAGCTCAGGCTCCCCTTCGCCTTCCGCAGGAGAAGGTCCCATACCCAGCAAACCATTTTCGGTGTGGTAAATGAATTCACGCCCTTCAGGCACAAAGCGTGTAATCAGTTCTGGAATCCCGATGCCTAGGTTCACATAGGAACCATCGGGGATATCCATGGCCACGCGCTGAGCCATCTCTTCGCGGCTCAAGCCGATTGGGGAGTCGTTGGCGCTCATGGGTAGGACACTCCCGAGGCAACCAGTACGGATTCGTGTTGCGGGTTGGGCACCTGAACCACTCGGTTCACAAAAATGCCCGGCGTGACCACGATTTCCGGATCCATGTCGCCAGGGGCCACTACGCATTCTGTCTGCACAATCGTCACCGCTCCGGCCATCGCCATCGGCGGCGCGAAGTTGCGTGCCGTCTTGTTGAAGATTAAGTTGCCGTAGGTATCGGCCTTGCGGCATTTGATGAGCGTGAAGTCGGCTTTGAGCCCACGTTCCATGACGAAGGTTTGGCCTTCGAATTCGCGCGTTTCCTTGCCGTCGGCAAGCATGGTGCCCACAGCGGTTGCGGTGTAGAAAGCGGGAATCCCCGCGCCACCGGCGCGAATGCGCTCGGCGAGCGTTCCTTGCGGCACTAACTCCAACTCGATCTTTCCGCTGCGATAAAGCTCTGGGAACACAGTGGAGTTCATGGAGCGTGGATAGGAGCAAATCATCTTCGCCACCCGCCCCGCCTTAATCAGCGCGGCCAAGCCAACCTCACCGCTACCGGTGTTGTTATTGACCACAGTGAGTCCACTCGCGCCTTGATCAATCAGGGCGTGAATCAACTCAATTGGGCTACCGGCTTCTCCGAATCCGCCAATCATCACCGTGGCGCCATCGAAGATATCGGCGACGGCCTCGGCTACCGAGGGCACCTCTTTATTGATCATGGCTCTAAACCGTAATGCTGCCTTCGGGCTGAACTTTGACGCGGCTGTAATCAAACAAGCCGGCCTCGTCAAACAGCACGCGATCCTCAAAGCCATCGAACCAGATTGCGTCTGGGTTGCGGCCGACAATGCACACCTTGCCGCGGTCAGGAGCATCTGCGGCGTTGCGCAGAAGCTTGAAGATCACGACGCCATTCTCCGCGCCCTTCACCCCTTCCATCGGCTCATTGGTCACGGCAACAACCTCGGTCTTGCCCTTGTAGTGGGTGATCGACAGGCGTGCGTGGGTTTCCACGCCGGACAAACCCTTCTGCGAGTCATTCAAGATGCGCCAAGCCTCTTCAATCGAGATGTTGAAGGCCTTGTGCGCCACAATGTCACGGCCACAGAAGAAGTAGTGGTTGTTGGCGCCGACACGCTTCAGCGCACGCTGCATGATGCGCAGGGCTGCTGGGTCATCATTGATGTCTTTGATCAAGGGGCTCTGGTTCTCGACACACAACCAGCCGCGCGAGACCAAACCGTTCATGGCGCGCTTGGTTTCGGCGTGCCAAGCAAGAGCACCACCCTCTTCCTGTACATAGTTGCCGTTGTCGTCCTTGAGCAAGAACTCATCGGGGTGGTTGAAGTGCACCATGAAACGCACACCAACTTCCGGGTAAGTCTTGTGGAAGTTATCCAACATGGCCAAGAAGGTGTCATCGAAACGCTGCGGGAAGAAGGCCATTTCCTTGGTTCCCAAGCGAATCGACTCGATGCCGGCTTCGGCCAAAGCACCAAACCAGGCCGCAATCTTGGCGTTGCTCAACACCATCGGGTCACCACCGGAAAGCAAAATCTCGCGCAGCTTTTCGCGGCCGGTATCGGGGTGAGTCCCACCGTTCGCCTCGACCGCGTTGTTGTGCTCGTGAATGTAGCGCACGATGTCCGGGATCTGCGCCATGCCTTTCTTCGCCACAGTGCCATCTTGGCGTTCGATTTCTTTACGGCCAATCAGTTCTTCGCGGTAGCAGAAGCGGCAGTGTGCGGAGCAGGTCGACACCACATACATCAAGCCCATTTCGTACTTGTGCAGTAGGCCTTCAACCGGGCTGTAATCCATTTGGTTGCCCGGATCCTCGGAGCCTTCCAGGCTTTCAGTCTCGCCAGGGCTCGCCTTCACCAAGCGACGAATCGGCGCGCTCTTCTGGGCCAGTTCAAAGTAGTGGCGGGTGAGCTTTACCGGCATCCGCGCTTCGACATCGCGCTCGGTGCCCTTCAGGGCCTTCAGCTCCTCGAGCTCTACGGCGGTGTAGAAATCGCGCATGTCTTCGGGCATCTTCTCATCGAAGAAGGGGCGCAGGCCATTGATGCTCTCGCGCTCGTAGCGGGGGTTCTCCACGGTGTCGAGGAAGGCTTGCTCGCGCGCGGAAGGGACGTATTTGGAATCGTTCATGGTGCCGGGGGAGAATGTAACCGATTGGACATTTCTCTATTCCTAGTGTAACTTCCTGTTCAGGGTCCCGCCAACATGAATTTAGCCGAACTCATCGCCGCCGCGAGCGAGCGCCTGACGCCTGTAGAGCGTCGGATAGCCGCTGTCGTGCTCGAAGACCCGACTTGGCTGGCTTTTGGCACTGTTTCCGACCTGGCGACCGAAGTCGACACTAGCCGCCCCTCTATCGTGCGATTTGCCCGAAAACTTGGGTTTGAGGGTTTCGCCGACATGCGCGAACATGCCCAGCGCGGGGTCTCGGCCAAGCTTTCGCGGCCCAGCCAGCGCATCCGCCATCAGGAGGGTTCCTTGGGCCGCGCGGGAGCGGCGCTCACCGATTCGATTCGCCATTTGTTTGAGGGCCTCGATGGTCCACAACTCGCCACTCTGGGCGATCCCCTCGCCCGCGCCAAGCAGGTGTGGATCCTGTCTGGCGAAACTTCCCTGGCTGGAGCGCACGCCATGTTCAGCGGGCTGACCATGGTCCGCCCCAACGTGCATCTGGTTTCGGAGCATTCCAGCGGACGCGACCTCGGCGGCGCGGCTCCCGGCGATGCCGCCCTTGTCTTCGACTTCCCCCGCTACCGACGGCACGCCATGACCGCGGCCACGGCACTGACCGAGATGGGCGTGGATTTAGTCGCCATCACTGATGGCCCCCTATCCCCCTACGCGGCCCTCACCCAAAACTGGTTCGCTTTGGATGTCCCCGCGATGGGGCCGTTCGACAGTTCGGTACCGCGCGTGGCCATGGCCGAGGTCTTGATCGCCTACGTCGCGACGCAGCTCAAAGACGAAGCCCAAGTGCGCATCGACCGTACCGAAGCCTTGTGGACTGCGACGGACACGTTTTTGGCAGAGAGCGATTAGCCATCATTCGGCTTTTCTGAATATCCCAACGATCTTGCAATGGCCATGGTTTGGTCCACGATGCTCTTGGTAGAGGCAAAGAAGGATTGCCTTTGCTCCTGAATGCTTTGGAAATGAATGGTCGAATAGCCCTTTTGACCTCCCACGATGCTGACGTTTTCCACGAAATATTGAATCAAAAATTGCCGTCAGCAATGCGCAATGCCAAACGATTCGTTTAGTCATCCTCATCTTGAAAGCACCCGGCAATGCTCATTCCTGAGCTTTCCCTTTTCACCCACCACTCGCCTTCATAGAACTGGCATTTGAACTCGTGTACATGGAACAGAGTGGCATTCTGAATCACGCGAACACGAACCAAGCGGTCTTCCATTTTCCAGGAAGACGAAACCAAAATTTGCCCATACAACTCCCCAGATTGCGGGCGCTCTTCCAACCATTGAAAGCCCGGGCTCTTCCGCTCAAGCCAATCCTGCGGTGGGGTCAACTCTCCCCAGTCCACAAACCACTTGAGTTCTCTCGCCCGGTATTCCTGGGTCAATAGAAAAGCTAAGGCAACCTCATCGAACAGTTCCGCCCTCGCCTCGCCGGGCAGGACTCCATCTACGATCTTGGGAGCCATGAAGGTTCGCTCAACATCTTGCTGCGTTTCGCAAGCCACCAAGAGCAGGGTGAGAATTAGAAGTGTGAGGAACTTTGGCATCAATCCATGACGAAAATGCGCTGACCAGGATGGTAATACAAGGTGCTGCCCCATAAGTTTGGCCACCATCGGTCCTCACTGTGGAAGGACTCTAAATCGGCACGAACTTGCTTCCGAAAGCGGAGATCTTGAATCCCGTAATAGCCCTCTGGTACGAGGGTAGCGACAAGGAAGCCTAACAACATCATGGCGATGCGAATGCGCCAGGTCTTGGTGAGGATCATCACGCCACAACTGAGGCAAAAGAAGGCAATCCCATCCAGAACAGAGTGAAATATCCAGCCCATACTCAGGTAACTCTGAGGGTCTAGGAGGACCCAAGAAAACCCGAAGGATTCAGCGCGGTGAAAGGCGCCAAACAGCAATGCCCACCACAGAATGCCACCGCACCAAAAAATCCATCCCCACTGCCGGACCGTGCCGAAGGCCAGTTTGGTGGTGGATTTCTTTCCGTTAGACATCGCTCCATCCTAAGGGATGCCAGGAATGCTATCCTGCCCGCATGACGGCCATCGAGCTGCGGGATTATCGCTACGGGCATTTGCACCTCAGTTTTGCGGAGCAAGAAGGGGACAAACCACATGAGGTTTGGGTTCCTTTAAAGCCGGTAGAGGAACTGCTCGAAGATTGGCTCGCTGCGGGCGGCTTACTCGCCGCGCAAGCCTTAGCACCGATTGCAGCCATGCCCAAAACCACGCGCAACCGCCTTGGTTTTCTTGGCGAAGGCCCGGGCGTTGGTTTGGCAGCATGGATTGCCTTGCATCTAGATTGCCCCCGCGTCGAAGTCGTGCTGCACCCGAAAGAGATTGCGCTGTTACAAGAAGCCGTCGACAAGACGCCCCATGCCGAGCGCTTCCGCTATTTACGGCGCGTCGATGAAGCCGAGGACGGCGCCTTCTTCCAACTCGTTGCCTATGGTTGCGACGGCAATCTTCCCGATTCCTTGGCAATCACCGCACCGTTGGTGAAGCGCATGCGCCCCGAGGGCCAACTCCTGTTGTTTGGCCTTCCAGAGGCTGAGTTGGAAGAGGCTTTTGATCGCGCCGCAAAACGCGGACTATCTTTACGTGCCATGGGTGTGCACGAGAAGATGGCATTCTTTGCTGGGTCGCTGGAACAGCGCCACGACTTTCGCTAATCCGCGTCTTTCTCGGCGCGGCGGCGCGCGACCTCGGCGCGAATCTCTTCTAATCGCGCGGCAATCCGTGCTTCCACGCCATATTGGGTGGGTTGGTAGAAACGCTTGCCTTCCAGCGCGTCAGGAAGGCAGCTCATTTCGGTGAGCGCACCATCTTCATCATGGGCATACTTCTGGCCCTTGGCCCAACCAAGATTCTTCATCATGGACGTGGGTGCATTGCGCAATCGATGCGGCACCTCATGGGCGTAACCGCTCGCTAATTCCTTGTCGATGGCCTTGAAGGCTTTGTAGACGGCGTTGGATTTCGGCGCCACGGCTAAATACACCACCAACTCCCCCAAGGCCAACTCCCCTTCTGGGCTGCCCAGGAAATGGAAGGCGTCGCGCGCGGCGACCGCTAACTTGAGTGCATTGGGGTCGGCCAAGCCGATGTCTTCCGAAGCCATACGCACCAAGCGCCGGGCCAGGAATAGTGGATCTTCGCCGGAGCGCAGCATGCGCACCAGCCAGTACAGAGCGGCGTCGGGGTCGGAACTGCGCACCGACTTGTGCAGGGCCGAGATTAGGTCGTAATGCCCTTCGCCCGACTTGTCGTACAACAGGGCGCGCCCGGCAAAGACTTGTTCGAGGACATCGTCACTCAAAGTCGCGCCGACATCGCAACGATGCATGGCGGCTTCCAAGGCGACATAAGCGCGGCGGCCATCTCCACTGGCATAGCGCGCCATCGCCGCCAGCTGTTCATCACTGACTTGCACCTTGCGCGCCGCGTATCCGCGTTCTTCATCTTCCAAGGCCATGCGCAACATCTGCACCAAGGCTTCTTCGGCGAGTGGCTGGAGCACATGCACCGTCAGCCGTGACAACAGAGGACCGACGACCTCGAAAGATGGGTTCTCCGTAGTCGCACCGACCAGCAGGATGTCGCCGCTTTCGACAAAAGGCAGGAAAGCATCTTGTTGGGCTTTGTTGAAACGATGGATTTCATCCACGAACAACAGCGTCGGTTTGCCACTGGCCCGACGCAGCCTTTGCGCTTCTTGCATGGCTAGGCGCACTTCCTTAATCCCGCTCAGTACGGCTGAGAAGGGGCGGAACACCAGGTCTGCCCGCGCCGCCAACATGCGCGCCAAGGTGGTTTTTCCGGTGCCCGGCGGGCCCCACAGAATCATGCTCGACAATTCACCGCCGGCAAAGATACGCCGCAGCGAACCGTCTGCACCAACCAAATGCTCCTGCCCGACGAACTCTTCCAAAGTACGCGGGCGCATGCGCTCGGCCAAGGGAGTGTGCTGCAGCGAAGCCGCCGAGGTCGTCGGCGAAAGTTCGTGCGCAGGCTCTTCGCCAAAGAGGTTGGGGCTCATGCTGTCCCCCCATCGACTTGCTGAGTCTGATTGCGCAAGGCCCACGCCACCACGGCGGCGGCCGTCGCCACATTCAAGGATTCGACCTGGCGCGTCAAAGGTATCCCGACCCGGCGTTGACAAGCTTGTTGCAATTCGGGAGCTAAACCACGACCTTCTTCGCCCATCCACAGCGCGACGGCTTGGTTACGGGGGCCAGACGCCATGACTTCCGATAGGTCGTCGCCATCGACGGCAGTTGCCCAACTGGTGACATGAGCATCGGCAAGGGCAGCGAATAATTCCTCGGCCAATAGGCCTTCGGCCACCGGTAAGCGAAAGGTCGTGCCACTGGCGCCACGGAGCGCGCGTGGATGCCATGGCGAGGCCCCTCCTTTGAGGCAAAGCATGCCCTTGGCGCCAAAGCCTGCAGCGACTCGTGCCAAGGCGCCCAGATTGCCGGGGTCTTGCACGCCAGCGGCGATCATCCACCACGAAGAAGGCGCCGATTCTCGCAGCAAAGCTTTCCAGTCCGCTTGCGGGCGTTGCGCCCAAGCGACCAAACCTTGAGGGGCATCCAAGCCGCTAGCTTCTTTCAAGAGCGAGGCCTCACAGGCCACAATCTCGGTGCCATTGGCAGCCGCCTGCTCAAGCAGTTCCGCTTCCTTCTCCAGGGTTGGCTCATCGACCAAGATCCAGGGCATGCCCACCTTGGCGGCCAAGGCCTCTTCGAGCAAGTGCTTGCCTTCTAGGGCCGTGTGCGCACGCTCCTTCCCTGCACGCAGCGCGCGCAAAGCTTTGAGGCGCGCATTTTGCGCCGACTGCACGGGTTCGGCAGGCATCACCCACCCATTCTAGAATGCGCGGCATGAGCGAGCTTCCGCCCCCAACGGCTTCGACTCCTGGCCCAGAAGGCCAAGAGGCGCTGGTGGTGCGCGTGGATTCCCGCCAATGCGACATTCGCCTCGATGACGGCGACATGGCGCCCGCACTTTTGCGCGGCAAGTTGTTCGAAAACCGAGGCCGTGACAAGCATCCGGTGGCTGTGGGCGATCGCGTGCGGCTGGCTCGAGATAGCGCTGAGGAAGGCTGGGCGATCGAAGAAGTTTTGCCACGACGCAACGCCTTTGGCCGACGCGTCGCCGGCGAGGACTATGACCTGCGCCAGGTGCTCGCCACCAATGTTGATCAAGTGGTGGTCGTGAACTCGCTCGGCTTGCCGCCCTTTTCTTCGATTGTGGCCGACCGCATTTTGGCGACTTGCAGTTTCGCCGGCATTCCCTCTGTCATGGTCTTGAACAAAATCGACAAGGCCAAGCGCCGCAAGCTCGAGAAGATTGTGACGAGCTATGCCAATGCCGAGTCGCCGGTCATCCAAACCTCGGCCATCGAGGGCGACGGTGTAGAGGAACTGCGCGAGTGCCTGGTCGGCAAGACCAGCGTGCTATATGGATTGAGCGGCGCAGGCAAGTCGACCTTGATGAATGCCTTGGACCAGAGTCTGCAACTCGAAACGCGCGAAGTTTCTGCTTCGCTTTCTTCTGGCCGCCACACCACCACTTTTTCGCGCTGGTATCCACTGCAAGCCGGCGGCGCGGTGATTGACACCCCTGGAGTGCGCAAGTTCCGCCCCTTTGGCATCCCGCCGCATGAGTTGCGTCTGCACTTTCCGGAACTGCGTAAGCGTGGCGCCGAATGTCATTTCCCTGCGTGCATGCACCGGGGAGAACCCGATTGCGCGGTCGAAGCCGCCCTGGCCGAAGACCTCATTCCGGCCTCGCGTTACCGCAGCTACTTAGAACTGCTTACCGAGCTCGAAGAAGTGTACGGCGGGACCGGCAGCAACGAACCGAAGTCGGGACCAGACCACAAAACCCGGCGCTAGGCGTTCTCGCTTTGGCTAGCTTCGAGCCTAGACTTCGCTCGCTGGCAAGGATTCGCCGCAAAGGACGACGAGGCGTTCGATGACTTCGCCAAGCAAGGCGTCGGGCGTGCTCGCGCCGGCACTAAAGGCCACTTTGAGCGGACGCTGGCTCGGCAACCAGTCTGCTTCATGTTCGATTTCGCCAGTGCCGCGGTGGCGGAACTCGAGTTTTTCGCCGAGGCAATGCGGGCCTTCAATGTGGAAGGCACGCACACCAAGACGATGACCCACTCGCGCCAGGTTCTTGGTGTTGGAGCTGTCATAGCCGCCGACCACCAAATACAAATCGGGTTGTTCCTGGGCAACGGCGGCAGCGGCATCTTGGTTGTCCTGAGTCGCGCGGCAGATGGTGTCAAAGTCGCGGAAGGTCTCGGCAAGAGCTTCTTCGCCGTCGCGCTGCTTCAAGGACTCCAGCAAGCGATCACCAATCGCGCGCGATTCACTCGCCAGCATGGTGGTTTGGTTGATCACACCAATCTTTAGCAAGTGTTCCTCGGCATCGAAACCGGGCGAGAAGGAGCCACAACGCAAACCGCTACGCAACTCTTCGGCGCTGGCATCTCCTTCGAGATAAGAAGCCAACACCTCGGCCTCTTCGATCGAATAAACCACCACATAGTGACCGCCTTCGTGCTCAATCAAGGAGCAAGTGGCTTCGGTTTCTTCATGGCCGACAGTGCCATGAATGATCGTGGTGAAACCTTCCTTGAGATACTTCAGCGTGCGCTTGTGCGGCTTGATCACCCAAGGGCAGGTGGTATCGACGATGGTCACCCCGCGCCCGCGCAGAAATTCCATGTCTTCGACGGTCGCGCTGAACGCAGGAACAATCACGACATCGTTCTCGCCGAGAGCTTCTAAGGCACCTTCGGTGGCATGCTCCCCGCGCAAAAAGCCAATACCCTTGGCGCGCAAATCGGCGTTGACGCGCGGGTTGTGGATGATGCTCGAGATCAACCACATCGGGCGGTCGCCATAATCCTGGCGTGCCTCTTCGACCATGGCCAAGGCGCGGTCCACGCCCCAACAAAAGCCGAAACTCGCAGGCAATACGAGTTCTAGTTGGCCCACCGTGGCGCGACCGGTTTCGCGCAAACGCTCCACCAAGGGGCTGCGGTAGGTCAGGCGGACTTCAGGGACGAGGTTCATCAGTGAGTGGGCGTAAGGCGCCGACGAGGTAGGTTGAGCCGGTAACGAGGAAGCACTGCGGTCCTTCCGGGAAGGCGACTTCTGGCAGGGCTTCGGCATCGAAGTAAGGGGCGATTGTATCCGGGTCGGCGCTGCGTGGATGGTCTCCCGCAGGCATGAGGAACCAAGATTCTTCTTTAGGCCGAGGCCCATGCTCTGCCAAGGTTTTTGCCAGAGCTGCGGCGTCTTTGTCGTCACGCAGGGCGAATAAGACGGCCGAAGGGGCGGTGGCTTGCGCGCGGAAGGCCTGGAGCACCGGAGGCAAGGAGACTTCGGTGTGGGCGACGTCGAACAGAACCGGGCGGCCGTCGGGTAGTTGACGCAGCTCGAGGCGCCCAGGCAAGACCAGTGCCTGCGGCGGAAGAGATTGCAGGGCGAGGGCGGAGCCGGGAAAAGTGTGGTTCACCGAATGCAAGACATCGACCGCGAGATAGAAGTCTTCGCGCACATGGCGCAAGGGGTGCTGCATGGGCGTCGCCAACGGACGTTGGCTCATGTCCTGCTCGGATCCGCCGCGCCGTAACTCTTGCCCCACCTCTTGAGCTCGCTGCTGGAGCACGGCCTTGACTTCGGGGGCCAAATCGGGACCTGCCCATAACTGCGCATGGCCGTGAAAGATCCCTGCCTTCTCCAGCGCAATGCCGGCAAGATCATGGCCGAGGACATCGGTATGTTCTCGCTCCACCGTCACCACCACCGCGGCTAAAGCGTGGAGCACGTTGGTGGAATCAAAGCGCCCACCTAAGCCGGTTTCGATGACTTGCGCCGTGCACCCTGCTTCGCGGAAGACCACGAATGCCAATGCCGTCAGCAAATCGAAAAAGGTTTCGCTGCCATCGGAGGCTTCCAGCACTTGGCGCATGCCCGAGATCAGCTGCTCTTCGGTGGCGAACTCGCCGTCGATCATGATGCGTTCACGCCAGTCGCTCAAATGCGGCGAGGTATAGAGCCCTACCTTTTGCCCACTCGCCTGTAGACCGCGTGCCAAGTAGTAACACACCGTGCCTTTGCCTTTGGAGCCAGCGACGTGCACAGCTGGCACCGCCCATTGCGGATTGCCAAGGCGCGCGCACAACCCGCGAATGGTGTCGAGCCGGAATCGGGCAGCTCGCGGCTTCGCGCACTTCTCATAGTCCGTGCGCGCGCAGAGGTCCTGCCACAGCCGATCCAATTCGCTCATCCTCAGATTGTCGCTGAGCGCACCCTCAGCCGTCTAATCAAGGCTCTGGCCTTGTATCGCTTGAGAAAGCCCCTAAACCAAGCCGATAAAGCAGCGTAGTCTTCAGTAGAGCATGAGACATCCACGCTATCGCCCCGCCGAACTCGGCGACCTTGGCCTGCGCCACGAGGTGCACGTGTTTTTGTATCGCTTTCAGCGTCAGACCCCGGAGTACCTATTGCTGTCCACAGCTCCACATGCGCAATCGCACTGGCGACCTGCCGTCGGCCCGGTTGGCTGGGAAGAAGATCTGCAACAAGCGGCGCTTCGCGTGGCGCATCGGGATACCGGTTTGTCGCAACCTTACGACTTGATTGCTCCGCCAACCGGATTGCACGAAGAGGTCGGCGATTTGCAGCTAGTGCAATGGCCTATTGGCATGCAAGTGCCGCACCCACAAATGACGCCACGGCTTTCGCAGAATGTACATGCCGCCGAATGGTGCCCCTTTGAACAGGCGCTCAAAGCTTTAGATGCACCTTTGCAAAGGCAGAACCTGTTGCAACTGCATTTGCTCTTGGCGGCCTAAGCTGGCAGCTGTTTTAAGACTTGCGGCCTTTGGCCAAACGGCGCAATGCCGCTTGCATGCGATGGTGCAAACGTATGTCCACCGCAGGAACTCCGGAGACCACCAGACCCGGTCCAATATCCGCCGTGGCACCGCCGCGGGCCGCGATCTGCGTACCCGTACCGACGCGCAAATGTCCACCGCTGCCGGATTGTCCGCCCATGACCACGCCATCTTCCAAGATGGTGCTGCCACTGAGTCCGACTTGCGCGCAAAGGACGACCGCACGGCCCAAGGTGCAGTTATGCCCGACTTGGACAAAGTTGTCCAAGATGCAACCGTCGCCAATCACGGTCGGCTCCATCGTTCCGGCATCGACCACCGAGTTGGCGCCAATCTCCACACCGCGACCGATGCGCACCCCACCCATTTGCGGCATGGGTTGATGCTGCTGGCCATCCCAGACATAACCGAAGCCAGGGCTGCCGAGCACCGTGTTGGCGTGAATCGTGCATCCATCGCCGAGGTGCACTCGTGGGTACACCACCACCCCAGGGTGCAAATGCACACCCTCGCCAATCACACAATCAGCACCCACCACGACTCCCGCGGCAATCGAGGCCGATGCCGCGATTTGTGCACTCGGGTCGACTTGTGCCGCTGGGTGAACCCCGACGGCTATCGGAAAATCGCGACCGTGCCAATGTTGTTGCAGGCGCGCGGCGGCCAAGCCGGGATTCTCGACGCGAACCGTGGCACGCTCCGTTTCCGGAAAGCCTGCATCGACCACCAGTAGACCAGCAGAGGTGGCCAACACCGCCTCTAACAATTCTGGTTTCGGCGTCGCGCCACGCTGATCGGGACCGCTACGGAAAAACACCACTTCGTCTTGGGAGGCGCTTTCGACCCCAGCCACAGAGCGAAAAGGACCCGATGCCGAGCCAATCAACTCTCCACCGACGAAGGAGGCGATTTCCTCCGCGTTAAGAGCGGAACCGGGGGCAGGCATCGATCCGGACATGGGCGCAGTGTAGCTCCCTAGGCCTGAAACACCCACCACGCCGCGCCTAGCCAACCAAGGGCGAGTGCGCTGCCCATGGCTTGATAGGCACGCACCGAAATGGGCCGCGCGGTCGTGGGCACGATGGCCGGGATAAACAGCACCAAAGTCACCACCATGTTGACCCAAAGTTGACGGTCCAGGGAAGTGAAGTCGTTGTGAGGGTCGGCAATCAGACACACCGTGCCGCCTGCGATCAACAAGTTGAAGGCATTGGAACCAACCACATTGCCAAAGATGGCGCCCGCATGGCCCAGGCGCAGCGCGCGCAAAGACGTGAACAACTCAGGAGCACTCGTTCCCGCAGCCGTGATCACAAAGCCGGCAAAGCCTTCGCCCCACCCGAACTGATCGGCTAAACCTAAAGCACCATCCAAGAAGAAGTGCGCCGCAACCGCCAACAAAGCAAAGCCGCCAAGCGTGGCGAGGCTGGCCAAAGGCAACGCCCAATGCATGCCGGGGTCGGCGTCGTCGTCGATGGGTAACTCGCCACGGCCCATAAAGGCCATCGCGGTCATCACCACATAGGTGAGCAACAACACCACTCCGATGATGCGCAAGGCATCGCCGGCATACTCGACTAGGAATACCAAAATGCTGCCAAACAAGAGCAGCAACAAGCTCGGTAGGCGCACCGATTTCGCTTTGAGTTGTGCTTGGCCTTTGAACAGCAAACCCGCGGCGAGCACTAAGCCAACATTGAAGGCATTGGAACCAAAGAGGTTGCCGAAGGCGAGCTCACTATGCTCGACTGCGCTGGTGGCACTCACGAACAACTCGGGCAGCGAGGTGCCAAGTGCCAACAGCAGCAGGCCCGTCAACCAGCTTGGCCAGCCAAAGCGGTGCGCCACCGAGACCGAACCGCGAACGGCAAGATCCGAGCCAAGCAAGAGCCCGAGCAGGCCCAGAATGAGGTACAGATAGGCCATTCGTGGTCGTAGTATAAGAGCAATGAAGCAGGATTCTTCCCAAGGCGCAGCGGCTTTCGCGCAAAACGGACCTAGCCCTTTGGTGGTCGGCGTTACGGTCGAGTTGTTGGAGCCGCCGCAGTACCAAGGGAAACGCCGCATCCAACTGTTTCACGCCTATCTAGAGTGCATGCGCCGCGTCGGGCTGGTTCCGCTGCTGTTTCCGCCAGACGCTTCCGCAGAGGAATCGGAAGCCCTTCTCGCGCGCGTCGACGGCATGCTGCTGACCGGTGGCGACGACGTCGATCTCTCGCGCGATGGTGGCCCTCCGCCACCAGATGCCGGCGGCGTGATCATGCCTCCCGGCCAACAGCGCTTCGGCCTCAACCTGGCGAATACGGTGCAGGAGCGCGGCATCCCGACTTTAGGCATTTGCCTCGGCATGCAGTTCATCGGCATGGCCTTTGGCAGCAAGCTTGTGCAGCATTTGCCTCAGGCCGAGAACCACACCAAGGGCATACTCCACCCGGTCAAGGTCCGCGAGGGCACGCAGCTCGCGCAGCTGGTGGGTGCGGGCATCCATCAAGTGCCCAGCTTCCATCACCAAGCCCTCGAAGAGATTCCAGAATCCCTCCAAGTCACGGCGCATAGCCCAGATGGCGTGGTCGAGGCCTTTGAAGACCCTACCCACCCCTTCCTCATCGCTGTGCAGTGGCATCCTGAGCGCGATGCCGATGGCGCCACGACTCGCCAACTCTTTTCTGGTTTCGCAGCCGCCGTGCAACACTATCGTGAACAGCGCTTGCCGCGCCAAACCCTGTCTTCATGAGTCGCCGCCAAGAAATCCAACGCAAAGCCGCTGAAGCGGCCATCCGTGACCGCCGCCGCCTTGTGGCTGCCATCATTGGGTTGGTGATGTGCCTCGCGGCCTTCTATGCCCTGGCACTGAAGAAACAATCCGATGAAGCGGATTTGGCCACGGAACAAGAGGGTGTCAGCACCGATTTGGCCGAGGGCATTCCCCAGCCTGACCGTGCGAAGTTGGTGGGCATTCGTGATTCTTCGGAAGCCGAGCAGGTCATTCTCGAGCCAGAAGCTTTTGAAGAGCTGTCTCGCTTGGGCCGATCGCTCGTGGGTTCCTGGCTTTACGTCATGGGTGAGCCGGCATTCCCCTTTGACGCCAGCCCGGAAGAGCAAGCGCAGTTGCGCGCCGAACCTTTCCGCTTACGCGCCACGCTTCTCGATGGCCAGGTCGTTCGCCGTGGCGTTGGCCTCGCCGAAGAGTATTGGTGCTTGTTGCGCACCGAAGATGGTCGCTTGGTGCATTACGTGGCAATGAGTCCGCCGGATGAGCTCATGGTCAACGAGAATTTTGTGCTCGCCGATGGCTACTACTACAAGCAGTACCGGAAACGCGTCGACGATCAATGGGTTTCGGCGCCACTCTTTGTCGGCCGAGTCTTAGCACCAAGCTTCCGCAAGTCGGAATCGATTACGCAGCCAGATCCCGAACTCATGGCGCGCATTGAGGACCATCCTCTTGGCACCAACAATGACCCGCGCAAACTCGACCAGCGCGAAGAGTTGTGGCACTTGATGAACCTCGCGCAATCGGTCAACGCAGAAGGTGGGGTCAATCGCGAAGACGCTATCCTCCTCGATTACGACAAGCTCGTCGCCCTTTCGAAAGACCCCGAGGTCTACCGCGGGCGCCTATTTGAATTGGGTGGTTTGGTGCGTGAAGCCGCCACCGTACGCGCAGAAGAGAATCCTCTCCGTGTCCGGGAAATTTCCTCCGCCTGGATTCGCAATGAATCTTTGGGTGACACCCTAATGCACCTAAAGGCACCTGGAGAGTTCAACTTCTACCCGAACAAGGGGCCGGTGATTTACCACGGCTACTTCCTCATGCTGTGGGCCTATGTCGACACGAAATCGGTCCCCCGCCGCGTTCCGGTGTTCATTGTCACCGACGCTGAAGTGCAAGTCGTTCCCACGCCACCCTTCGCTGGACAAATGGCCTTCATCTTCATCGGCATCGCCGTGGTGTTGGGCCTGATCATGTTCGTCGTGGTACAACGCGACCGCAAGCGCAATGCCGCGGCCATGGAGGCCATGATTGCCAAGCGTGCCGCGCGGCGTAAGCAAGGCGACCAAACCTCCACTTCATGAAAACGCCCGATTGCGGCAAAGGTGCTCTCCGCGCCACGCTGACCCGGCGCTTGCAGGGATTGCGCCCCAAACCCACATCCCTATTCGTGGTCCTGGATCCGGGGGCAACAGAGGTAGCCGAACGATCGGTACGTTTGGCCGCGAAAGACGCGGGCATGACCGCGACCTTTGTGCGCGGACCTCATGGCGAAAGCCGTAAGACCTTGGCCAATGCAGAAAAACTGGCGGGCAAGCTCATCCGCAAAGGACTGGACCGCCGCGCTTTCGTTCTTGCCGTCGGTGGCGGCGTGTGCACCGATGTCACCGGCTTCGTCGCCGCCTCGGTCATGCGTGGCGTGCGCTGGGGCGTGGTCCCTACAACTTTGTTGGCCATGGTCGATGCTGCAGTCGGCGGAAAAACCGCCGTCAACCTAGAGGAAGGCAAGAACCTTTTCGGCGCGTTTCACTTCCCCTCCTTTCTCATTATCGACACCAACCTCCTGCGCACTTTGCCGGCGCGCGAATGGCGGTCGGGTCGCGGCGAGTTGGTCAAAACCGCCATGCTTTGCGGCGGCGCCATGTGGCGCAGTCTGTGTGCGGCCTCGAGCGGGTCCCTAGCACGACGCAGTGAAGCCTTGACCACCTTGGTGCACAAGGCTGCCCGCTACAAAGCCAAAGTCGTCGCCCAAGATCCGCATGAGAATGAGGAACGCAAGTTGCTCAACCTAGGCCATACCTTTGGCCATGCCTTGGAAACCACGATGGGTCCGCGTCGACTCCGACACGGAGAAGCCGTCGCCCTGGGCGTACTGTGTGCGGTGAAAGTGGCGGTCGAAAATGAGTTGGCGCCTGCCAGCACCGAGGCCGATATGCGCACGCTATTTGCGCGCCACGACCTCCCCACCGAGTTGAAAGGACCACTGCCCAATGCCACCACGCTGCGTCGGCTCCTTTCGCGCGACAAGAAGGCCGATGACGGCCTCCTTCAGCTCGTGGTGCCTCTGGCCCCCGGAGAAGTGGTGCTGGTGAAGGGCGTGGCGGTGCAGGATGCCGTCGGTGTGCTCCGTCGCACACTCGGGTAGGGAGTCACAAGCCGACGCGGGCGGGCGGAATCCCGTGGAAAAGAGGCAACCTCGGCGATATCGCGCCGTAGGAATAGACAGCTTTCCGGGAAAATCCCCGGCGCTTGCTCCTTAGGAACATCATGAATTCACTCGTTTTCTCCTCCCTCCTTCTTTTTTCCGGCCTCACAAGCTCGCTCGGCGCGCAACAGCCACTCTTGGCTGATGATTTCGAGGACGACGTCATCGGCGCGGAGTGGTCCATCGGCATCACACTGGGAGCCTGGGTTTTTGTCGAAGAAACCGGCGGTTCTCTGCGCGCCACGGGCAGCCTGCTCACCCAGGCGCAAAGCGGCAGCTATTTCCTGTCCCAGCAAATCCTGCCTCACGCGGGAGCCTTCCAACTCGATGTTCCCCTGGACTGGACTGCGGACCCCTTCGCCGGTGTGCTCAGCACCAGCTCGGTGTTTGTGCGACTAGTCGCAGGCGACCAAACCACGATTGCGGCGTGGGAGCTCAATGACTCCTCGCAAAGTGGCGGCGGCGATTTGGAGTTCGGCGGCGCCCTCCAGGTGCAAACGATTCCCAACCTGCCGATAGATGGCGAAGGCCTGGTGCGCTTGCGCCGCTCCGCAGCTGGCGAACTGAGTTTTTCCTACAGCGGCCCACTCGGCCCTGAGAGCGGAACGCTTGGCTTCGACGCCCGCCCGGTTAGCGGAGTGGAGATTTCCTTTGGGCATAGCGGATTTGGCTCCCCTCCCTTCACCGAGATTGCCTTGCAATCGCTCACTCTCGAGAACACCCTCACTCCCTTTCTGGCCCTCTCGGAGCTGCAATCCGGGCTCCCCGCCACGCTGACCATGCTCGACGCCACGCCTTTCCTTCCCGTGGCCTTTGCCTACTCGGTCACGGGAGCTGGACCGACCCCAACCATCTTTGGCGATTTGGCACTGAGCTCGCCGATTCGAGCCTTGCCGCCGGTGTTTAGTGACCTCAGCGGCATGGCCCAAGCCACGCTGCCGATTCCCTTTCAGGCCAGTGGACGGCAGGTTTGGTTCCACGGCATCGACATCGTGACCGGCGAGCTGAGCAACCCGGCGACGACCACCGTGCTGTAGAAGATTCGGCGGCAAAAGCTGGTGGAGCATCGCGACTCCACCAGCGCATCGCTATGATGGCGCAACCCTGAGCGCCTCATGCCTCGCCGGACCGACCTCGAATCCATCCTCATCCTCGGTTCAGGCCCGATCGTCATCGGACAAGCCTGCGAGTTCGACTATTCCGGAACGCAAGCGATCAAGGCGCTGAGGGAAGAAGGCTTCCGCATCGTCCTGGTCAACAGCAATCCGGCCACGATCATGACCGACCCGGAGTTGGCCGATGTCACCTACATCGAGCCGATTACTCCTGAGTTCGTTGCCAAGGTCATTGAGAAAGAACGCCCGGATGCCATCCTCCCCACTCTTGGTGGGCAAACTGCGCTCAACGTTGGGCTTGCACTGGCCGACAACGGCACGCTAGAGAAGTTTGGCTGCGAAATGATTGGCGCCGAGGCTGCGGCCATTCGCAAGGCCGAAGACCGCGACGAATTCCGCCAAGCCATGACCGCGATTGGTTTGCGCAATGCTCCGAGTGAAATCGCGCACACCATGCATGAGGCGCGCGTGGCGCTAGAGCGCATCGGTTTGCCTTGTGTGATTCGCCCAGCGTTCACCATGGGTGGTTCCGGCGGTGGCATTGCGTACAACATCGATGAGTTCGAAGAAATCTGCTCGCGCGGCCTGCGCTTGAGCCCGGTCGACGAGATTCTGGTCGAACAGAGCATGCTCGGCTGGAAGGAGTACGAAATGGAAGTCATGCGCGATCGCAAAGACAACTGCGTGATTGTGTGCTCGATTGAAAACTTGGATCCGATGGGCGTGCACACCGGCGACTCCATCACCGTGGCCCCTTCGCAAACGCTGACCGACATGGAGTTTCAGCGCATGCGCGACGCCAGCTTCGCCATCATGCGTGAGATTGGCGTGGAAACGGGCGGTTCCAATGTGCAGTTTGCGGTCAACCCCAAAGATGGAGAGTTGGTCGTCATCGAGATGAACCCGCGGGTGTCGCGATCCTCGGCTTTGGCCTCGAAGGCCACTGGCTTCCCGATTGCGAAGTTCGCCGCCAAGTTGGCGGTGGGTTACACCTTGGATGAAATCCAGAACGACATCACCAAGGTCACGCCTGCCTGCTTCGAACCTTCGATCGACTATGTCGTGGTCAAAATGCCACGCTTCGCGTTCGAAAAATTCCCCTTGGCCGACAGCACCTTGGGAACGCAAATGAAGTCGGTCGGCGAAACCATGGCGATTGGCCGCACCTTCGAAGAGGCCTTCCAGAAAGCCTTACGCGGCCTCGAAGTCGGTCGCTCCGGCTTCTCCGGCAAGAAGCGCGAGTTTCTGCCAGAAGAGTTGCCGCAGAAGATTGCGCGACCTGCACCAGGCCGACTGTTCGCCATCTACGATGCCTTCCTCCATGGCCAAAGCGTGGAAGAGGTGCACCGTTTGTGCAGCATCGATCCATGGTTCCTGACTTATTTACGCGACTTGGCTCTCACCGATGGTGCTCTAGAGGGCTATCAACTCTCTGAGATCACTCCGGAACAAATGAGCAGTTGGAAGCGCCGCGGATTTTCCGATGAGCGCTTGGCCGAAGCCTTTGACATTTCCGAAGCGGAAATTCGCGCGCGTCGCCAAGAGCTTGGCGTGACACCCGGCTACCGCCTGGTCGATACCTGCGCGGGTGAGTTCGCCGCCGCCACGCCCTACCTCTATTCCACCTACGACTGCAGTTCCGATGAGGTTCCAGTGCACGCTGCGGACAAGGTCATCATTTTGGGCGGTGGCCCAAACCGCATCGGCCAGGGAATCGAGTTTGATTACTGCTGCGTCCATGCCTCGTTGTCCCTGCGCGAAATGGGCATCGAATCCATCATGGTCAACTCGAATCCGGAAACAGTTTCGACCGACTTTGATATTTCCGACCGCCTCTACTTCGAGCCACTGACGCATGAAGATGTGCTCGAAATCTGCGAACGTGAAAAACCTCGCGGCGTGATTGTGCAGTTCGGTGGGCAGACCCCATTGAACCTAGCCGATGGCTTGGCCGAGGCTGGCGTGCCGATTTTGGGCACTCCGGTGGAGGCGATTGACCGCGCGGAAGACCGCGGACGCTTCTCCGAGATGCTAGACAAACTGGGCCTGCGCCAACCTTCGAATGGCATCGCCACTAGCCCCGAAGAGGCTGCCGTGATTGCCGATCGCATTGGTTATCCGGTGCTGGTGCGCCCGTCCTATGTCCTTGGCGGCCGCGCGATGGAAATCGTGTATGACGCCCGCGACCTCGAGCGTTACATGAATGAAGCCGTGATGGCTTCCCCCGAGCGCCCGGTCCTGATTGACCGCTTCCTCGAAGATGCCGTCGAGGTCGATGTCGATTGCCTATGCGACGGCGATGAAGTCGTCATCGGTGCGATTATGGAGCACATCGAAGAAGCCGGAATTCACTCCGGCGACTCCACCTGCGCGATTCCCCCCATCACCCTGTCGGAGTACATTCTCGACGAGATTCGGGAAGCGACGGCAAGCATGGCTTTGGAGCTTGGTGTCATCGGCCTGATGAACGTGCAGTTCGCTGTGCGCGGGGAAACGGTCTACGTGATTGAAGTGAATCCACGCGCTTCGCGCACTGTTCCCTATGTTGCCAAGGCCACGGGCGTACCGCTCGCGGCATACGCCACGCAGATCATGGCAGGGCGCAAGATTGCCGATCTCGGGATTGAAGAAGTCATCCCCGACAAGCACATCGCGGTCAAAGCACCGGCCTTCCCCTTCGCCAAGTTTGCTGGCGCACGTGCCGACCTCGGTCCGGAAATGCGCTCAACTGGCGAAGTCATGGGCATCGACCGCAACTTTGGCCTGGCATTCGCCAAGGCTTCCGACGCCGCAGGACGCAAACTACCCACCGAGGGCCGCGTGTTCCTAAGCGTGAAAGATGCCGACAAGCGCAACGTGACCATGGTCGCCCGCAGTTTGGTCGACCAAGGCTTCGGTTTAGTCGCCACCGGTGGGACCTACCAAATCTTGCAGCGCCACGGCATTCCGGTGGAACGCGTGAACAAAGTGCATGAAGGTCGTCCTCATGTCGTCGACCTCATCAAGAACCACGAAGTGGACTTGATCATCAACACGCCGCACGGCAAGGTCACGCGCCACGACGACGGCATGATTCGCTCCGATGCTTACCAAGTTGGCATCCCCTGCCTGACCACCATGTCGGCAGCGATGGCAGCGGTCGAAGGCATCCAAGCACTGCGCTCTGGTGCCACCGACGTGCAAAGTCTGCAGGCTTTCTACGCCCAGCCGGAACCGGCGACCACGGAAGCTTAAGTCGGCGGATTTCCTTGCGCGCAGGGCAGGACTCTGCTCCCATAGGGCATGTTGCGCCTGCGCATTAATGGAGAAGAGCGCGAACTGCCCGATGCAGATTCGCAAACCCCACTGTTGTGGATTCTGCGCGATCATTTGGCCATGACTGGCACCCGCTACGGTTGCGGCAAAGGTTTGTGCGGCGCTTGCACCATTCACCTCGACGGGAATCCCGCCCGCGCTTGCCTGACACCAGCGTCTGCAGCCGAAGGCAAAGAAGTGACCACGATTGAAGGCCTTGGCGGCGCCGTAGCTGCGGCATTGCGCGAAGCCTGGACCGAACAACGCGTACCGCAATGTGGTTTCTGCCAAGGCGGTCAACTGATGTCCGCCGAGCACCACTTGCGCACCAATCCACAGGCAAAGGAGCAGGCGCAGCATGGCGCCATGGCAGGCAATCTTTGCCGCTGCGGAACCTACACACGTATTGACGCCGCCATGAAGCAAGCGCAAACAGCGCTGAACCAGGAGGAAAACTCGTGAGTCAACCCCGCAATCCTCACTTGGTCGACCGCCGCACTTTCCTGCGCCAAAGCTTGGCAGGTAGTCTCACGATTGGATTCAGTCTTGGTGGCTCACAATTGCTCGCGCGCGCCGCATCCAGCCTCAATGACAACCCACAGGATGACTCTTCGTGGAGCCCGGACCTATTCCTGTCACTGGCTTCCGACGGTCAACTCACCATCATCTCGCACCGTTCCGAAATGGGTACCGGCATCGGCACCGCGCTACCCATGGTGTTGGCCGATGAAATGGAAGCCGATTGGGAGCGTGTACAGATTGTGCAGGGCGACGCCGATCGTCGTTACGGTTCGCAAAACACCGACGGCTCGCGCAGCATTCGCAACTTCTACGAGCGCATGCGCCAAGCAGGCGCCTTGGCGCGCACCATGTTGGTCGCGGCCGCTGCAGAAACTTGGCAGGTTAGCATCGATAGCTGCTCTGCCGAAAAACATGAAGTGGTCCACAAGCCGTCGGGCAAACGCCTTTCTTATGGTGAGCTAACCGGCTTGGCTGCCACCCAAACCCCTCCGCAAGTAGAGAGCCTTGAGCTCAAGCCAGCGAGTGAGCGCAGATATGTTGGCCAGGACATTCCGATTCGGGATATGAGTGACATCCTGCATGGCCGTGCTCAGTTTGGCTTGGATGTTCGCTTGCCTGACATGTTGGTGGCTGTCATTGCTCGTCCACCTGTACTGGGTGGTGCGCCGAAGGCCTGGAATCAAGATGCCGCCTTGGCAGTTTCCGGTGTGCAAGAAGTTGTGGCCATGCCAACGCCCTCGGCGCCCTTTGTGTTCCAAGCCTTGGGGGGCATCGCCGTCTTGGCGAAAGACACTTGGTCGGCCATGCGCGGGCGTGAAGCACTCAACTGCACCTGGGACGATGGCGAGCACGCCGTCTTCGATAGCGAACAACAACAACAGGAGCTGCGCGCTAATGTTGCCCAAGCCGGGCGCAAGGTCCGGCGCAGAGGCGATGCCGAATCCTTACTGAAGAAGGATGGTGAGCACCTGCAAGCGAACTACGAAGCCCCCCATCTGGCACATGCCCCGATGGAAACGCCCTGCGCCACG
>Ga0316208_1001332_pt1 | contig 23683 bp, 20 predicted proteins | sample 3monopyrite_MG_FD_204944 | JGI IMG/M metagenome (GOLD analysis project Ga0316208, IMG submission 204944) | Microbial mat bacterial communities from mineral coupon in-situ incubated in ocean water Damariscotta River, Maine, United States -... | ecosystem: Environmental > Aquatic > Marine >... | reverse complement strand
TTTTCAAGACTTCTGGGAACTGCACAACCATATTGGCGATTTGTGTATCCTTTTCATCCAACTCCGACAGAACATCTTTTAGCTGTGTATAATAACTTTTAAAAACAGCTTTGTTTATATGATGACTAGCCTTTTCTTCTGTTGCTTCAACATTAAGGTACATTTCTATTTTCCCACGTCCAAGGGCATCGCTGATACGTTTTCTAAAATTCAGTTCAAACTCCTTGAACAAGGACGGTAGTTTGATAGAAATGTCGGCCTGTTTGCTGTTGAGTGATTTGAGTTGTATGCTAATTTTTTTTCCAGCAACTTCCCCTTTAGCATTGCCGTAACCTGTCATGGAATGTATCATACCAAAATTTTAATGTCCAAATTTAGGCATTTGTGGAGGCTGCTTTTTTACGAATACTTACAAGATAAACCCCTATAAAAATCAAAGTGGCTGAAATGATTTTAATTGCATCAATTTCATCTTGCTGCATGATCAAAGCAACCACGGTTGCAATTAGAGGTTGTGAGTAAATATAGGTACTCACCACCGAAGGGTTCAATTGCTTTAACCCATAAATATTGAACAAATAGGCGAGAAAAGTAGTTCCAACAACTACGAAGATAAATGCCCACCAGATGGATGGGGTGAAATTTGCCCATTCGATGGTTAGGAATTCATTGAATCCAAATGGAGTAACAATAAAAAACCCAAACAAGAACACCCATTTAATCACAGTGGTTGCCTCGTATTTATACATAAGTGGTTTAACAAGCACTAGATAGATGGCATAAGAAGTGGCATTTAAAAAGATGAACAAATCCCCGACAAAATGATCTTCAGAAACACTCAATTGATTGCCATGCAAAATAAGACCTGCGGCACCAGCCAATCCCAAAAAGATACCACTCACTTTTTTGGGTGTTATCCTTTCTCCAATGAGTGAAGCCGCCATGATGAGCACTAGAATAGGATTGCTGGTCATAATTATTGCTGCATTGATTGGTGTGGTAAGATTCAATCCATAAAAAAACATCAATTGATTGCCTGCTACCCCAAATAGTCCACACAGTAATAGAACTTTCCAGTCTTTCTTTTCAATTTTCTCCTTTTTCATCCACAAACTCAGCATCCAAAAGAGCAAAAGCGCGCCAAGTACTCGACAAAAAATAAATCCAAATGGACTGATGTATTCAGGCATCACCTCTTTGGCGATGGAATAGTTAATGCCATAAATTAAATTGGCTCCAAGTATGGCCAGGTGTGCAAGAAGAAAGGCTCCCTTTTTCAATTCCCGAGGGTTGATTTTATTTCCTCAACTGTCTTTTTTGCAGAACCAACAAAAATCCGGCCCATCAATAGGATAACAGGACGTTTTAAAAAGGTGTATTCTTTAAGAATGAGATCGCGATAATCGTTTTCATTCAATCCCTTTTTGTCTAGCCCCATGCTTCTATACTTCAGAGCCCTTCGGCTGAAAAGTCCTTCGTATGAGCCCAAGAGGTTCTTCATTTCATCCAATTGAGTAGTTTCAATTTTTTCAAATTTTATGTCCTGAAACAAGGTGTCTTTTGGTAAGTTCAAATCGCTTAGTATTCGCTTGCAAGTCGAACATGTGGATAGGTGATAGACTTTATTCATTGCTAAATGTTGAATTAGAACTTAACTATATCCAAATGAATGCGGATATTCGGACAAAATTAAGAGATTGAAACATGACTGACGCGCCCAGAGCACTTCAATTATTTTCACCCAAGCGTATTGCTTTTACAATGATAATTGGCCTATCTGTGGCCACGTATTTTTTTGTAAAAGGGTTTGACAGAGAGGCATTCTTAAATTTAGAATGGACATGGCAATCAAGCTTATGGATGTTCGTAGCGATCTTAATGATGGCCTGCCGGGATTTGGCGTATATGTATCGTATAAGGGTATTGACAGATTATCAAATCAATTGGAGAAACAGTTTTGACACTATAATGCTTTGGGAATTTGCATCTGCCATCAGTCCTTCTATTGTAGGGGGGTCAGGAGTCGCAATTTATATTGTGAACAAGGAAGGCGTTAAAATTGGCAGGAGTACGGCAGTTGTAATGACTTCGGCGCTCTTAGATGAACTCTTTTACATAATCACGGTACCGGTAGTGGTATTAATTGTTGGCTATTCAACGCTTTTTAATGTGCAATTACCTTCTGAGGCTTTGCAAGGACCGATTGCGGATTACGGAATACAAGCAGTTTTTATTGCTGGTTATTTCTTCATTGTATTGCTCACAACAGCTATTACTCTGGCCATTTTTTTCAGGCCTCGTACTTTCAAGTGGATATTGTTGCAAGTTTTCCGTTTGCCTTTTTTGCGGAAATGGAGGCATGATGCAGGTGCAACTGGTGATGATATTATGGTTACGTCAAAGGAATTGAGAGGAAAACCTTTCAGCTTTTGGGCCAAATCGTTTGGAGCCACGCTTGTGTCGTGGACCTCAAGATTCTGGGTAGTTAATTTTTTAATTATGGCATTTGTAAGTTTAAACCTTCATGAGCATTTAATGGTGTATGCGCGTCAGTTAGTGATGTGGGTCATCATGCTGATCAGTCCCACACCAGGAAGTTCTGGAGTAGCTGAAGTAGCCTTTTCAAGTTTTTTGAATGAGTTTATTCCCATCGCCTTCATCGGAACATTGATTGCTCTATGGAGGTTGGTTAGCTATTATCCATATTTATTTATTGGTGCCGTGATCTTGCCAAAGTGGATTCGTAGAACCCATATACCAAAAGAGACAGACAAGTCCGCTTAGCCTAAAACGATTGATTAATTTCGTCTTTCCAAAAAAAAAAGTAATGAAGAATTCTAAAATGAAATTCGGGACCAAGGTGATTCATGCTGGACTCGAGGCAGACCCGACAACAGGTGCCGTAATGACACCCATCTATCAAACTTCAACCTACAAGCAGGCAAGCCCAGGGGATCATAAAGGATATGAATATTCAAGAACAGGAAATCCGACAAGAAATGCCTTGGAAAACAACATTGCAGCACTGGAAAATGGAAAGTTTGGTTTGTGTTTTGGCAGCGGGCTAGCTGCTATTGATGCGGTGATCAAGACGCTAAATCCTGGTGATGAGGTATTGTCAACCAATGATTTGTACGGAGGGAGCTACCGTATTTTTACAAAAATATTTGAGAAATATCAAATCAAGTTCACCTTTATAGGTATGCAAAACATGGCTGATGTAGAAAAGCACATTTCTAAGGCCACCAAATTGCTATGGATCGAAACCCCAACCAATCCAATGATGAACATCATTGATGTCAAAGCGGCTTCATTACTTGCAAAAAAGCACAATTTACTACTGGCGGTGGACAATACTTTTGCTACACCTTATTTGCAAAGGCCACTTGATTTAGGTGCCGATCTTGTAATGCATTCCATTACTAAATATATGGGAGGACATTCTGATGTTGTAATGGGTGCATTGGTTTGCAAAGACGAAAAATTGGCTGAAGAATTGTATTTTATTCAAAACAGCAGCGGAGCTATATGCGGACCTCAAGATAGCTTCCTTGTACTTCGAGGAATAAAGACATTGCACTTAAGAATGCAACGTCATTCTGAAAATGGAAAAGCTTTGGCACATCATTTAAAGAACCACCCCAAAGTTGATAAGGTATATTGGCCAGGATTTGAAGACCATCCTAATCATGATGTCGCCAAGGAACAAATGGATGATTTTGGTGGAATGATCTCATTTACAATTAAAGGCAATGATGTAAAAGATGCAAATACTGTCATGTCTAGCTTAGAGGTATTTACACTCGCCGAATCGTTGGGTGGAGTAGAGTCTTTGTGCTGCCATCCTGCAAGTATGACGCATGCAGCAATTCCGAAAGAAGAGCGAGAGAAGTCTGGAGTGCTTGATTCTTTGATTAGATTAAGTGTTGGAGTGGAAGACATTGATGATCTAATTGCAGACGTGGATCAATCTTTAATGAAGATAAATCCTTAAAATGTCGTCAATACGTCTAATTTGGCGCAACCTTTTCAGCATTTCAAGCGTTTCTTTGAAGAATAGATATGTATGCAAAAGGCAATAAGCTTTACTTTTGCTCAATCTATCACGATTAAGTAATTTAGCAACTGCCTTAAAAAAGGCGATTAAAATAGAAATACTATGAATAAAATATTATTGTTTTTTACTGCCATGCTTTTCATTGCAGTGAGCTCTTTTGCACAAGGAGAATGGTGTGGGACAGACAAAGCCACGGAGGAATACTTTAAGGCTCATCCTGAAGAGAGAGCCGAGTTTGAATTTAAACAAAAAAACCTGAACCTATTGGCCGCGCAAATGAGAAAAGGCGCCAACAATCAAAAGTCAGCTAATATTACCGTTCCTGTTGTTGTGCATGTGATGCACTACAATGGTGATGGAAATATTTCAAAAGCCCAAATTTTGGATGGAATAGATGTGTTAAACGAAGATTTTCAAAAGCTCAATTCTGACACATCGAATACAAGAGCCATATTTAGTGGAATTGCCGCCGATACGCAAATCGAGTTTAAATTAGCTCAAATTGCACCAGATAGCTCTTGTACCAATGGAATCAATAGGATAAACACTTTTGAAACTTATAATACATGGAATGATGTAAAATTTGTACCGGGCGCTTATTGGAATGCCCGAAATTATTTTAATATTTGGTTGGTGAAGTCTATTTCAACACCTGGTGTTCTTGGCTTTGCACAATTTCCTGGTTCTCCTAATTTATCAACCTATGGTTTTGTTGCCTTAAGCAACTATTGGGGTAGAATAGGCACATCCATTAACAATATGAAAGGAAGGGTTGCCACACATGAAATGGGCCATAATTTTGATCTCTACCATACGTTTCAGGGAAGTTGTGGTAGTAACTGCAATAGTTCAGGTGATTTTATTTGCGATACTCCACCTGCATTACAAAGGGGAGGATGCACTACTAGCTTAAATACCTGTAGCAATGATGCTACGGGAGGTACTTCGGCTAACTCAAATCCATACACAAGCAATGTGGTAGACCAAATTGAGAATTTTGAAAGCTATAATTTAGGCTGTCAGAATATGTTCACGGAAGGTCAAAAGGATAGAATGCGAAACGCCTTTGTGGTATATGGTAAACTTAGGAATTTGGTTTCCTCGTCAAACTTGAAAGCTACAGGTACAGCTCCAGGTGATACGGTAACAATATGTGCTCCAATTGCAGAAATCATCGACAGGGCTCCGAAATTTGTATGTCAAGGTGAAGTGGTTTCTTTTTCTGATGATTCTTATGGTGGTCAAGCGACCTCTTGGAATTGGAGCTTCCCTGGAGGAACTCCATCTTCATCAACAGACTCTATGCCGAATATACGTTACGATTCTGCTGGAATCTTTAATGTAACATTAAGGTTGTCGAATTCACAAGGAGCAGACACTTTAAGGTTATCTAATCTTGTAAATGTTGATGACACCCTGCAGGCTATGAATGGGTTTCAATTTAAAGAGGATTTTGAATCAACTACAACTATTGGAACAAATTGGACAGTTTTAAATCCTACAGGTACTCCAAAATGGCAAAGACGTTCAAGTGGAAGCTTTTTTGGTGGTCGTGCATCAGTTTTTATTGACAACACCTTAAACAATACTGAAGGTGAAGTTGACTACTTGATTTCTCCATCTATGGATATGACAAGAGTGATTAATCCAAGAATAAAGTTCAAGTTGGCATACAAACAAAAAAATATCACAGATACTGATCGATTGAATGTTTCAGTCTCTACCAATTGTGGCCAATCATGGAGAACCAGATTGGTCCTGACTTCAGGGACCATGAGTTCAGGAACTCAATCTACATGGTTTACACCTTCTGTTGCCTCAGATTGGAAGGACTACAACATCATTTTGACAAATGCGATGAAGCAAAGCGATAATCTAAAGGTGCGATTTGAGTTTGTTGCTGGAGATGGGAATAACATTTACATTGATGAATTTTTGGTTGACGGGGCATCCTCAACAGTAGGAATTAGTGAACTTTCCCAACTTCAAACAGGAGTGAATGTCTATCCTAATCCTTCAAGTGGAGGACTCACTACACTTGAAGTGAATGCTGGAGCAGATGTTACAATGGCGAACATTTATTTGACAAATATTCTTGGGAAAAGAGTTCAAGAAGTGTACATTGGCAACTTCAGCAAGGGAGAAAATAGATTTGAAATCAATACTTCTAGCCTAGGAGCAGGAATTTACTTCCTTACAATAGAACAAAATGATGAACGTATTACTAAGAAGTTAATACTGAACTAGAAACTTTAATTAATAAAAGAAAGCCAAGGCATCTGATCGCCTTGGCTTTTTTGTTCAATGACTTGGTAGTTTGAATTTCGCAACTACCTTACAATCATACTTCGTATTTCTGAAATACGTTCCTTTATTACTTGTATATTGGAGTCTGTTAATAAGGCGGAGTCCTTTTTTAGGGTGTTGCCCAAGGGTGTTTTATTTAGTAACGAATCTTGTTGAAGAGGGATATTTATGAATTCTTTTTCAAGTTCTACTATGCCATCAATGATGTGTTGCACTTGACGTGTATCTTTTAGTTCTGATAGCATTAAAACAAGGTTATGCAAAGAATTTCGTTGCTCCGAAATTACCTTTCGTATTCCATTACGGTCTGTGTCTTCTACAAGCATATTGGCGCCCAAATGCATGCCTTCTATCCAACCACCTGCAAGAACATAAGTAGATATGTTTTGACTTTGTTCTTCTCTTAGATACTGATCATTTTCAATAAAGAAATCGCTGATGACAGCAAGTAAGGTGTCACGATCATTGGGGTTAGCCTCTAAACGAAGAATGTATTTCTTTTTAAAGGTTTGGCCTATTCCTAAGTCATCAGCAAGTAGTTGAGCAGCAGAAAAATAAGCAAGAGCATCTTCGTGTCTTCCAAAAAGGCCAGCATAACTTAAATCTGCTCCATATACACCAAGATTAAACGCCTTTTTAAACGAAATTGTATAAATGTCTTTCTTTTCTACAGGATGCAACTTATCGTTTTGGTATTCAATGCCTTCTTCTTTAAAGAGCATACTTAATTCCATAGGTGAAGGAAGCTCGTAGAATACTTTTTTTATTTGTTCTACCTTATTTTTCAACGAATCGTTCCCAATGATTTCTGTGTTCACATTTTGAACATTCTGTCTTTTATCATTAGAAATGCATGACGACAAAGCTATTGCAACTGAAATGGGGATTAGTATATTCTTAGACATTGTAACGAATAAGTGTTCAAAATTAGTAAAACAGTATGATTAGTGAGCATCTAGCCAATTGCTGGCATAATCCATCTCAACAGTTAATGGTACGGATAGCTTAACGGAATGTTCCATTCTGTTTTTTACCATGTTCATTAGGGTGTCAAGTTCTTTTTTATGAGCATCAAAAATCAATTCATCATGCACCTGCAATAACAGTTTTGATTTAAGTCTTTTCTCTTTGATTTCTTGGTGTATTTCTATCATTGCCTTTTTTATAATGTCTGCAGCAGACCCCTGAATGGGTGCATTTATGGCGTTCCTTTCTGCGAATCCTCGCACAATTGTATTCTTTGCATTAATGTCCTTTAAATAGCGCCTTCTTTTCATAATTGTTTCTACATACCCATGTTTTTGAGCAAAAGCAATACTCTCATCCATGTAACTTTTAATTTTCGGATACTTGATGAAGTAGTTGTCTATAATTATTTTGGCTTCTTTTCTAGGTATGCCCAATCTTTGAGATAAGCCAAAGGCTGAGATGCCATAAATGATCCCAAAATTGACCATTTTCGCCTTGCTTCTCATATCGCGGTTGACCTCATCTAGATCTACATTGAATACTTTAGATGCGGTGAGTGAATGTACATCAATGTTTTGTTGAAATGCATCGATCATACTTTCATCGCCACTTAAGGCGGCTATAATTCTCAATTCTATTTGAGAGTAGTCAGCTGCCAATAAAACATAATTGTCATTTCGAGCAGTAAATGCCCTTCTTATTTCTCTTCCTTTTTCGGTGCGTATAGGGATGTTTTGGAGATTGGGATGGTTTGAACTCAATCTTCCTGTTGCTGCAACCGCCTGCATATAATTGGTGTGAATCCTATTGGTCTTTTTGTTAACCAGTTCAGGCAATGTGTCCACATAAGTAGACTTTAATTTTTTGAGCGATCTGTATTCAAGAATTAACCCAATAATTTCATGTTTGTCCTTTAGTTTTTGGAGAGTTTCTTCAGAAGTTGAATACTGCCCAGTTTTAGTCTTTTTGGCCTTATCGTCAATCTGTAATATGTCAAAAAGTACTTCGCCAAGCTGTTTTGGAGAATCTACATTAAATGAAGTTCCTGCATATTCTAAGATAGAGGTGTTCAACTCCTCTAGAGAAGAGCCCAATTCCTTTGAGAACTCCTTCAAAGTTTTTGTATCCAATGCAATTCCTTCGTTTTCCATGTCTGAAAGCACCTGTATTAGTGGCATTTCAATTTCATCAAATAACTTTCGCAAGGGCCCATCTCCTAATCTTGGATCAAAGAGTTGTTTTAATTGAAAAGTGATGTCGGCGTCTTCTCCCGCATATTCTTTGACCTCCTCAACAGGCACATCAAGCATGCTTTTTTGATCTTTCCCTTTTTTGCCAATTAGTGTTTCAATGGAAACTGTTTTGTAATTCAATAAATTTTCCGCCAATATGTCCATGCCGTGCTTTTGATCAGGCTCAAGCAGATAGTGCGCAATCATAGTATCAAAAAACTTTCCTTTTAACTCAATATTGTGGTTTTTTAAAATAGCATAATCGTACTTCAAATTGTGGGCAATGACCTGCTTTTGATCATCTTCAAAGATATCTTTTAAGCGCTCTAATTGCTTAGTTGAATTAGCTTTATTTGAGATCATTGAAATGTAAAAGGCCTCACCTTTTTTTATAGAAAACGCAATTCCAACGAGTTTGGCCTCCATGGGGTTTAAGCTTGTCGTCTCTGTATCAAAACAATATGAATCGACAGATTTCAATTTTTTAATTAAGTCTGCCATCTCTTTATCACTTTCTACTAAGATGTATTTATGCTTTGTACCTTCAATGTCTTTTAGAGTTACTAATTCTGTCTGATGAAGGTTTGCGTCTACAGAAGTGTTTGCTTTATCATTGCCTGAACTGAAAAGGTCCATTTGACTGTTTTGAGGAGCAATAGCTACTTCCTCTCCAAGTATTCTTTTACTCAGAGTTCTGAATTCTACCTCGGCGAAGACCTCTTCTAATGCCTTCTTATTTAGAGGGTCTTTTTTCAATTTGTGTGGATCGAATTCAATAGGCGCATCAATAATAATGGTGGCGAGTTTCTTCGATAGCAAAGCCTGTTCTTTATTGGCATCTACCTTTTCTTTCATTTTGCCCTTGAGTTCATGACTGTTTTCCAACAAACCTTCAACGCTTCCATAAGATTGAATAAACTTTTTTGCCGTCTTGTCTCCTACACCTGGAATTCCTGGGATATTGTCTACAGCATCTCCTCGCATTCCTAAATAATCAATTACTTGGGAAGGATGTTCTATTTCAAATTTTTTACAGACTTCTTCTACACCCCAAACCTCTGCTTTATTGCCCATGCGTGCAGGTTTGTACATGAAGATATTTTCGCTTACCAACTGAGCAAAATCTTTATCAGGAGTCATCATATATGTAGTATATCCTTCTTTTTCCGCTTTTTTTGCCAAGGTTCCTATAAGATCATCTGCCTCATATCCATCTGCAAATAAAATAGGTATTTCAAAGCCTTCAATGATTCTCTGTATATATGGTACAGCCAATCTAATGTCATCAGGCATCTCTTCTCTATTGGCCTTGTATTCTTTGTACTCTATGTGCCTTGTTGTTGGTTTCTTAGTGTCAAAAACAACGGCAATATGTGTTGGTCGGTGATTGGTTAAAACATCGTAAAGCGTACTTGTAAAGCCATAGATAGCTGAAGTGTTTAAACCTCTGGAATTTACCATTTGATTTTGACTAAAGGCAAAATATGCACGATAAATTAATGCGTAAGCATCTAGAAGCCAAAGAGTTTTAGAGTCATCTTTCATAGAAGCGAATTGTTTTTAGGGATACTGAAATTAGAGAAAAGAGAAGGAATAAAAAAGTCTATTGAAGAAGTTTTGCCTCTTGCAATACAGTTGCCAATACGGTCTCACCGACTGCCCCTAAGGTATTCTTATCAATGACATCCATATTGTCTTGATGTGTATGCCAATGTGGAGCAAAAGCTTTAGTATTCGGATCATACTGGATGATGTCAATGCTCGGGATGCGTCGAATCTTATTTACATAAACATGGTCGTCCACACCTACATGTTCTGATTCATTAAAAACAAAATGATTTTGATGGCCTAAAGTTGATGCAATGTTCCAAACCTTTTCAAGTACGTGTGGAGCATATTTCCTAGAATAGGCTTCTTTTGTGAAGTAGGCATTCTTTGCTCCAACCATGTCTAACAATATTCCAAAATTGGCACTGTAGTTTGGACGGTGAGGATTGTTGCTCCAATATTGACTACCAAGGCACCATGAGTCCATGCTGCTGTATTGGCCTACATTGCTGGGTTGACCATAATCTTCTCCATCGAAAAAGACAATGTCAACCCCTATATTTGGTCGAACAATTTGAATTTGTCGCGCAATTTCTAAGAGAATACCCACACCACTGCCCCCATCATTGGCACCGAGGATTGGCAACTCAGTGTCTATTGTGTCATGATCAGCTAGATGACGACTGTCCCAATGTGCAAAAAGCAAAATCCTGTTCTTTAGCTCCGGTAAATATTCTCCAACAATGTTAGTGATTGCCAAGGAGGTTCCATCATAAGCTTTAACCTTGCTTTGTTGTTCGATTACATTCAGCCCCCATGCCCTTAATTTAGACACTAGGTATTTAGCAGCTTTTCTATGGGCCTTCGTATTGGGCACTCTTGGTCCGAAACTCACTTGCTTTTCAACAAATTGGAACGCTGAGTCCTCATTGAATTCAGGACGTTCAACAGCAACGACTTGTTTTGATTTCTTTCCAATACTTTTTTTCTCAACAGGCTCTTCACAGCCCATAAATACAATGCAGAGTAAGCACACAATTTGAGGAGACTTAATTTTCAAAACTCCAGCTAGCTCCTTCTTTTTGATCCTTGATTTCAATGTTTAATGACTTTAATTTATCTCTGATTTTGTCTGCAGTAGCATAATCTTTCTGAATTTTTGCAGCGGTCCTGAAATCGATGATTAGATCCATTAACTCATCTGTTAATTCATTGCTGTTACCAATGCTTTCTTCAGTTTTTAATCCAAGAATGTCAAAGAAGAAAGTCGCATAAATGCCTTTTAGCCTTTCTATATCTGCCTCACTAATTGTTGATTTTCCAGTTTCTAAATCTGAAACAATTTTCAATCCGTCAAACAACTTGGCGATCACAATGGGGGAATTAAAGTCATCGTTCATTGCCTGATACAATGACTTTTCGAATTCTTCTAGATCAATGGAGCTTTTGGATGAACCATCAATGGAGTCTATTCTTTCCAAGCCTTTTTGAAGTCTGGCAAACCCTTTTGAAGCCGCTTCTAGCGCCTCATTTGAAAAATCCAATGTGCTTCGGTAATGCGATTGAAGTATGAAAAATCGAATTGTCATTGGAGAGTAAGCCCTGCTGAGTTGATGGTTTTCCCCACTGAACAACTCATGGCAAAAAATCCCATTGCCTAAAGATTTGCCCATTTTTTGTCCGTTGATTGTCACCATATTATTGTGCAACCAATAATTTGCAAAGGGTTGATTGGTGGATGCTTCTGCTTGAGCAATCTCACATTCATGATGTGGGAATGCATTTTCTAATCCACCTCCATGGATATCAAAGTTATTTCCCAAGTATTTTTGACTCATCACTGAACATTCAATGTGCCAGCCAGGATATCCTTTTCCCCAAGGAGAATTCCATTGCATCAGATGAGTTGTATCTGCTTTTTTCCAAAGTGCAAAATCGATGGCATTGCGTTTATCAGATTGCGCATTAAGTGCTCTGTTTGCAGATCCATCCATAAGTTCTTCAATGCTTCTGCCAGACAATTTCCCATAATTAAAGTTAGCGTCGTACCTACTTACATCAAAATAAACAGAACCATTCACTTCATATGCATACCCTTTTTCGATAAGACTTTGTATGACTTCAATTTGCTCCAGAATATGCCCAGACGGTCTTGGATAAATGTCTGCTCTCAAAACATTCAAGCTATCCATATCACGGAAATAATTGAACATGTATTTCTCGACTACTGCCATAGGGTCAACTTGTTCTAAACGCGATTGCTTCGCAATTTTATCGTCTCCCTCATCAGCATCGTCTGTTAAATGCCCTACATCTGTGATGTTTTGAACATACTTCACTTTCGGGAATACATGCTTTAGATAACGGTAAATTAAATCAAAGGAAACATATGATTTGGCATGACCTAAGTGTGCATCTCCATATACTGTAGGTCCACAAACATACATGCCAATAACTTGGTTGTCAATTGGGTTGAAGTCTTCCTTTTTGCGACTTAAAGTGTTGTATACACGCAATGATTGTATCATGATCTTTCCAATGTCCTAATGAGAATTTGAGAAAACAAAGAAAAGAAATAAAGAGAGGAATAAGGTGGCTTTATTGATTAGAATCTTCAATGACGCCATCACCGATATACTTGCCGTTTTTAAGTATTCGTATCTGGATCAAAATGCCGTTTTCATCGTACTTGTATTCTTTGCCGTCCATTAAACGGTAATTTTTAAAAACTCCGTCTTTGGATAGCTGATGATCTTTATTGACCAACTTTTTATAGCCATTTCCATCAAACCTACCAAGGTTGGGTTGCTCTTCTTTGGAGGCCTTTACCACCTCTTCTTTTCCTTCAGCCAATTGTTTCTCCAATGGATCTTTCTGAGGTGTCTTCGGCGCATAAGATGCATAGCTGTCTTTATCGAGAACCCCATTGTTGAAATTTTTCACCGCCATCAAATCTCCATTTTCGTAGTATTCTTTCATTTCCCCAGACTCCATTCCTTCTTGCCATGTACCTTCAAGACGCTTTTCCCCATTTTCATAGTAATAGGTTTGAGTCCCTGTGCGTTTGCCGCCTTCTGTGAAGTTAAAGTCTTGAGCTAGTTTTCCATTTTCATGATAGCGTTTAAAGGAGCCTGTGTTTTTTGTCCTTGCCCAATTGCTTTGCTCTTCAATGTTCCCATTTTCATAATACAAAACATAGGGTCCATAAGGTCTGCTACCTTTGTATGTAATCTCGCTTCTTATTTTGCCTGATGCATAGTATTTTATCCAAATACCTTCCTTTCTGCTAGATTTATATATGCCTTCTTCTACTATGCTTCCTGCTTTATAGCCTTTATGTCTTCGAGGGTTTGCTTTTACGATCCATTTGCCCTGCCGACGCTTATTTTCGTCTACTAAATTGATTGTGTCACCATCCACTAAATCATAGGTTTGACCATTGAGATAAAGACTACTAATAAGGAAAAGGCCAATGATAAGAAGGTGTTTCATAAGTTTTGAGTCGCCTAAAAGTAATAAAATATCAATTGATTTAAATACTTTGTTTTAAATGTAAGAGCATGTCCTTACACATTCTGTTTAGATCATATTCAATGGACCATTTCCAATCTTTTTTCGCTTGATTGTCATTGATACTCTGAGGCCAGCTTTCCGCTATTTTTTGCCTAAAATCTGGGGCATAGTCAATTGTAAAATTTGGAAGATGATTTTTAATTTCTGCTGCAATCTCTTTTGGAGAAAAAGAAATTCCAGCCAAATTATAGCTAGATCGTATATGTATGTTTTCTGAAGGAGCTTCCATGATCTCAATTGTAGCTCGAATGGCATCCTCCATATACATCATAGGAAGTTTAGTGTCTGCTTTTAAAAAGCAGCTATACTCGCCATTAGAGAGCGCCTTGTAGAAAATGTCTACAGCATAATCTGTGGTGCCGCCACCTGGCATAGATTTATAACCGATTAGTCCTGGATAACGAATGCTTCGTACATCTACACCAAAATTGTTGGCATAATACTCACACCACCTTTCACCGGCAAGTTTACTGATTCCATAAACAGTAGTGGGATCAGTCACTGTGTCTTGTGGCGTCATTGTTTTTGGAGTAGTTGGGCCAAAAACAGCAATAGAACTGGGCCAAAATATCTGATCGATTGCACCTTCTTTGGCCAATTCGAGTACATTGAATAAACTCTCCATATTCAATTTCCAGGCATAATGGATTTGCTTTTCGGCATTCGCTGACAACAAAGCAGCTAAATGGTATACTTTCTTAATTCCATAGTTTTTTACAGTGGATTTCAAAGCCTCTTTATCCAATGCATCCAATTGAATGTATGGACCTTCATTGTCTTCCAATGGGGCAATGTCAGATGACACAACCTTTTCATTTCCATGCTTTTGCCTAAGTTTGTTCACCAATTCTTGCCCTACCTGACCCCCAGAACCAATAATTAATATCATGCGACTAAGTTTGATTTCAAATGTAGTAAAGATGGTTTAAGCGGCACATTTGTCAAATGATAAAAGTCATTTTAGAGAGAGGTGCTGAATCACTAACTTTGACACGCTATTGAAGTGAGTATGGAATTGTGCAATAAATACGATAAAAAGGTTCTAAAAAAACTGCTTTCTGAAGAAAAATTTCGCAGAAAAACAATTTCTTTCTACCGGTATGTGATACTTGATGATCCGAATGCCTTGAGAGATGAATTGTATATAGAATGGCAAAACCTAAATGTTTTCGGAAGAATCTATTTGGCAAAAGAGGGAGTTAATGCACAGATGAGTGTTCCAGAGCACAATTGGGATGTTTTCTTAAAGCAACTCCACGATAGGGGAGTATTTAAAAATATGCCACTCAAAATTGCCGTAGAAGATAATGGTAAATCATTTTACAAACTCATTGTAAAAGTGAGAAAGAAAATTGTGGGCGATGGATTGGACGATGGCGCCTTCGATGTCACCAATGTAGGCAATCACCTTTCAGCAGAGGAGTTTAATCAAGCTATGGAAGAAAATGATTCGATTGTTGTAGACATGCGCAATCATTATGAAAGTGAGGTAGGTCATTTCGAAGGAGCAGTTTGTCCTGAAGCAGATACTTTTCGCGAAGAGCTGCCAATTGTGGAAGACATCTTGAAAGATAAAAAAGACAAGAAGTTACTTCTATATTGTACTGGTGGCATACGTTGTGAAAAAGCAAGCGCTTATTTTAAAAGCAAAGGATTCAATGATGTAAATCAATTGCATGGAGGTATAATTGACTATGTTCGTCAAATCAAGGAGAAAAATTTGGAAAACAAATTCAAAGGCAAAAATTTCGTTTTTGATGAACGTTTGGGTGAACGAATTTCTGAAGAAGTTATCAGTGAATGCCATCAATGCGGCAAGGCTTGTGATGCACATACTAATTGCGCGAACGATGATTGTCACTTGCTTTTTATTCAGTGTGAAGAGTGTAAAGGAAAATACAATGGATGTTGCACACCTGATTGCCAAGAGATTGCAGATTTGCCTATAATTGAACAAAGAAAAAGACGCAAGGGGCAATTCAAAAAAGATGCACATGCAGTTTACAAAAGTCGATTGAGGCCTAACTTGAAGAACATAATAAAAGATAAAAAACCTATAGAATAATGCCTTTTTATAAAGAATTGGGAAGTATCCCACGAAAACGTCACACTACATTTAAGAAAGATGATGGTTCCTTGCATTACGAACAGTTGTTTGGAACCGTTGGTTTTGATGGGATGTCTACCCTTATGTATCACCTGCACAGACCAACAATGGTCAAGGAGTATTTGGGAAGCAAGGATGTAAGCCCAAAGATAGAGGTTGAGAAAAATTTTAAATCAAGGCGTTTAATAGGGTTTGACATAAACCCAGTGGATGATTACCTTGATAGTCGTGAAGCAGTTTTATGTAACAGTGATTTGGTGATTGCATTAGCGGCTCCTAGACATTCAATGAAAAAGTATTTCTATAAGAATACTGACGCCGATGAAGTCATCTTTATTCATAAAGGAAGCGGAAAACTCCGCACTTTTCTTGGCAACATTGAATTTAAGTATGGCGATTATTTAGTCATCCCTAGAGGGATGATTTACCAAATTGAATTTGACAGTGAAGACAATCGTCATTTTATTGTAGAATCATACAGTCCAATTTATACGCCAAAGCGCTATAGAAACTGGTTCGGACAGTTGTTAGAGCATTCACCTTTCTGTGAAAGAGATTTCCGAACACCCCAAGAATTGGAAACCCATGATGAAGAAGGGGATTTTTTGATCAAAATAAAGAAGGAGGGAGTACTTCATGATTATGTATATGCAACGCATCCATTTGACGTGGTTGGATGGGATGGATTCAATTACCCTTATGCCTTTTCGATTCACGATTTTGAACCCATAACTGGTAGAGTTCATCAGCCTCCCCCAGTTCATCAGACCTTCGAGGCTGCAGGCTTTGTAATCTGTTCTTTTGTGCCGCGTTTGTACGATTATCATCCTGAATCGATTCCAGCTCCTTACAATCATAGTAACATCGATTCTGATGAGGTCTTGTATTATGTAGACGGTGACTTTATGAGTAGAAATGACATTGCTCAAGGTCAAATTACATTACATCAGGCAGGCATTCCACATGGGCCGCATCCAGGAGCTTATGAAAGAAGTATAGGTCAGAAGGACACAGAAGAGTTGGCTGTGATGGTGGACACATTCAAACCTCTTATGGTCACAGAAAATGCCTTGAAGATTGATGATGGGAAATACTATAAAAGTTGGATTGAGTAAATGAAGTCATTCTCAATATATTTAGTTGCATTTATATTGCCAATTGCAACATTTTCACAATTGTCGCTTAATGGTGGATATTTGTTGAGTTGCGGAAATTTGGAAGATGAGATGCTAAAATTTGAGTGTTCCAATGTTGTTTTACTTGAATCGATAATGGAAGATTCAGAAGGCATCAATACAATCGAAAAACATGGAGTCTTTAGTGTTCAATATAAAGTTAATAGTAATGGAGAATTGAATGTACATTCGGTGATACCTGTCCCACAAAGAATTTACGATAAAAGTATTGAAGCCCATTTGCAGGATTTGTTGTTGAAACACATGAAGAAATTTGAATGGAAGTACCCCCAACGAGATGTAGAATTTGGGACTGCAATTGGTGGAATAATAAGAATTGATACGGATAAATTTTAACAATTGAATTATGAGTAAAGAGGTAAAATCAGTGGATTATGGTTTAGAAAAAATTTTTGAAGGAGCAGAAGATTTTTTGCCCCTTCTAGGAACCGATTATGTTGAGTTGTATGTGGGAAATGCAAAACAAGCTGCTCATTTTTACAAAACGGCATTTGGGTTTCAATCATACGCCTATAAGGGGCTAGAAACTGGTAGTAGAGACACTGTTTCTTATGTATTGAAGCAAGACAAAATTCGTTTGGTGTTGACCACACCTTTGAATTCAAGTCATCCAATTAACCAACACTTGGCCAAACATGGGGACGGTGTGAAGGTGATTGCTCTATGGGTAGATGATGCCACAAAAGCTTGGCAAGAAACAACTTCACGTGGAGCAAAATCCTATTTGGAACCTACAGTTGAAAAAGATGAACATGGACAAATCGTGCGATCTGGAATATATACTTACGGTGAGACCGTTCACATTTTTGTTGAGCGCAAAGATTACGAAGGAATTTTCCTGCCCGAATTTGTTAAATGGGACTCCGATTACAATCCAGGACCAGTTGGATTGAAATTTATAGACCACATGGTAGGAAATGTAGGCTGGAATCAAATGAATACATGGGTCAAGTTTTATGAGGATGTAATGGGTTTTGTAAACTTTCTTTCTTTTGACGATAAACAAATTCACACAGAATACTCGGCCTTAATGAGTAAGGTGATGAGCAATGGAAACGGAAGAATCAAATTCCCCATCAATGAACCAGCAGAAGGGAAAAAGAAATCACAAATTGAAGAATATTTAGATTTTTATGAAGGTTCAGGAGTACAGCACATCGCCGTGGCAACAGACAATATCATTGAAACGGTAAGCGCGCTTAGAGCAAGAGGTGTTGAGTTTTTATCCACTCCACCAGATGAATACTACAGTGCTGTCCCTGGAAGGTTAGAGGAACATGACCATGAATTGAGAGAGGACATTGAAATACTCAAGGGACTAGGCATTATGATTGATGCAGATGATGAAGGTTATTTGTTGCAAATCTTCACAAAACCAATTGAAGATCGGCCTACATTATTTTTCGAAATCATCCAAAGAATGGGCGCGAGAGGCTTTGGTGCAGGAAATTTTAAAGCCCTGTTCGAATCAATCGAGAGAGAACAAGAAAAAAGAGGAACGCTTTAAACGAAAAGAAGGACAATTATTAAAGTAAAGGGTGAAGATTAGTCTTTACCCTTTTTTATTGCCTTTAAATGAAGGTTCAATTCATCCAGTTGGGCTTTGTCCAACCTTGATGGGGCATTGATCATGACATCTCTGCCTGCGTTGTTTTTCGGGAAGGCGATGTAATCTCTAATGGAGTCTGTGCCACCAAAAAGTGCACAAATGCGATCAAATCCAAAAGCAATTCCGCCATGAGGAGGTGCGCCATATTCAAAGGCATCCATTAAAAATCCGAACTGTGCTTTGGCTTCATCTTCTGAGAATCCTAATAGGTTCAACATCTTATTTTGCATGCTTCTGTCTGAAATACGGATTGAGCCACCTCCTAGTTCTACACCATTAATGACCATGTCATAGGCATTTGCACGCACTAACAATGGGTCTTTTTCTAATTGCTCTAGGTCTTCCAATTTTGCTGAAGTAAATGGATGGTGCATGGCATGGAAGTTTCCAGTTTCCTCATCTTTTTCCAACAAAGGAAAATCAACTACCCACAATGGTGCGAAGGTGTTTTTAGGTCTTAAACCCAGTTGATCTCCCATATGCAGGCGCAATTCATTCATTGCGGACCTACTTTGATTCTCGCTTCCTGAGATAATCAATAATAAATCTCCTTTCTTCGCATTCATGGCCTCACCCCATGCTTGCAATTGGTCTGCAGTGTAAAACTTATCAATAGAAGATTTAATGCTTCCGTCATCATTCAATTTAACGTATACCAAACCTTTGGCACCGACTTGAGGCCTTTTTACAAAATCCGTGAGTGCGTCCAACTGCTTTCGACTATAGTTAGATGCCTTTGGGACACAAATGCCAACAATCAATTCTGCATCATCAAATACCTTGAATCCATGCCCTTGAGAACGTGAGTTTAATTCATGAAATTCCATTCCAAAGCGAATGTCTGGCTTGTCAGAACCATAATTTTTTATGGCTTGATCGTAAGACATTCTTGGGAAATCATTGAGTTCAATTCCTTTTATTGCCTTGAATAAATGTTTCATTAGCGCTTCGAAAGTCTGCAATACATCCTCTTGCTCTACAAACGATAGCTCGCAGTCTATTTGAGTGAATTCTGGTTGTCTATCAGCTCGTAAATCCTCATCTCTAAAGCATTTTACAATTTGAAAGTACTTGTCGTAGCCTGAGACCATCAACAATTGTTTGAACGTTTGTGGAGATTGCGGCAAAGCATAAAACTCCCCTTCATTCATCCTTGACGGAACCACAAAATCCCGTGCACCCTCTGGTGTAGATTTTATCAAATAAGGTGTTTCTATTTCTAAAAAATCATCGTTAGCTAAGTAAGCTCTAATTTCTTGGGCCAAGAGACTACGAAGCTTTAACTTTTCTTGCACTACTTTTCTTCGAAGATCTAGGTAGCGATATTTCATTCTCAATTCTTCCCCTCCATCCGTTTCGTCCTCAATGGTGAATGGGGGTGTTTTTGCCGCATTTAATATGGTTAAGGACTTGACTTCAATTTCAATTTCACCTGTTGGAATGCTTGGATTTTTGTTGCTTCTTTCGATCACAGTTCCATCTATTTGTATGACGAATTCCCTCCCTAGCTTTCTGGCTTCTTCACATAAGTCGGTATTCTCTTCCAAATTAAAAGTCAGTTGAGTAATTCCATATCGATCACGTAAATCGATGAAGGTCATTCCTCCCAAATCTCTTGATTTTTGCACCCAACCAGAAAGTTGGACCTTCTGCCCTTTAAAGCTCAAATTCAACTCCCCGCAAGTGTGTGTTCTGTACATAGAAATATTTTGCAGCGAAATTAGGAAAGTTATACAGGGATGACTAGTCAAAAACTTAATTTGGCATTCATTTACGTCCTTAAATTATGCTCAATGATTCAAGCATTTGATGATAAATATTTCATGAAGCAAGCACTGAAGGAAGCCAACTTGGCCTTTGATAAAGAAGAGGTGCCCATTGGTGCAGTTATCGTGGCCAATCAAAAAATTATCGCTAGAGCACATAACCTTTCAGAAACCTTAAATGATGTCACAGCTCATGCTGAAATGCAGGCATTTACTGCCGCAGCAGATTTTCTTGGAGGAAAATATTTGCATGATTGCACGCTCTATGTTACGCTTGAACCTTGTGTGATGTGCGCAGGCGCCTCCTATTGGGCACAATTATCGAGAATTGTTTATGGGGCAAAAGACGTGCGAAACATTCAAAATGGAATCACTAAAGCTCAATTGTATCATCCAAAAACTGAGCTTATAGGAGGGGTGATGGAGGAAGACTGCAGAGACTTAATTCAATACTTCTTTGAAGCTAAACGAAAGTTGCAATAAATTCAATCACTTTCGATAAGGTCATGCACCTCTTTCAATTGGAAGAGTGTTTTAATTGAATTACAAGTTTCATTCATATGTAGGTTAACCGCTTCTGCTTCATGGGAGCGAAGTGCTTTTGCATTTTCCCAGTCGTTAGAATTGCGCCACTTGGCATAAGCAACATAATTTCCATTTTGGTCCTTGTGTAACCGAGAACCTAAACCACCGGAGTTTTGCTTAATCAGTTGTATCATTTCCAACTAGGTCTGTTTAGATTCTTCTTCTTTTCTGGCTTCACATTAAAAATATAGAGTACATAGAACATAAAGTAAATTTAGTAGCCCCGGCAGGAATCGAACCTGCATCTAAAGTTTAGGAAACTTTTGTTCTATCCATTGAACTACGGGGCCAATACACTTATTTTAAAGGTGCGAGCTCAATGCTTTCGTTGACGATGAAAGCAGTTGGAAAGTCGATTTTATAGGTAGTCAAATGTTTGTAAGCCTCAAGCTTATCCCGGAAGTTCCCAGCCCTCAATTTAAAGTTGGGCTGCTGATAACTAAGAAAGATGGGATGGTCTTCGTATTTACTTAAAAAGTCAGATTTCACTTTAATCGCGTCCCATCGACTTCTGCCTGAGAATAATTGAATCCGATACCCTTGAATCTCTTTTGCACTTAAGTAATCTTTTAAGAGCAATTCAAAGCGTTGGTCCTCTTTATAGATGATTTCTCCTTTATGTTGATTGTCCTCTAGTGGCGGAAGTGTGTCTACTCCAACAACACTATCGGAATGCTTAATTGAATAAGTTGCATCGACATTCAATCCGATGTCTTGACTCTTTATAAATGAGCTAACTAAAACAAGTAAGAAGACTAAGAAATATTTCATGTCATTTAATGTTGTGACAAAGATATAGAATCAACTGCCATTAAAACTAAAGCAAAACCTTTGCCCTTTCTTCAGCAAGAAGGACGGAGTTATTTATTTAGAACGATTCTAAATTAATAAGCCATGCTTCTATTTTGATAGAATAGTCTGGCAAAAATGACTTCTGTGGTTAAATTTGCGACTTGAAAATCGGGCATTTTCCCGTGAAGTCACAATAGATAAAAGAAATAATAATCTCTATATGAAAGTATTATCTTCTGACAAGACAAGAGCATTCGCCTTAGTGGTTCTCTCCTTCTTCTTCGCTTTTGGCTTGTCCATTTCCAATGTAAATGCACAAGAAGACGGTGAAAAGCTGTTCAAAAGCTATTGTGCGTCCTGTCACAGTCCTGGAAACAATCAATTGGTGGGTCCCGGATTAGCAGGGGTATATGACAAATATGAAAGAGAATGGTTGTATAAGTGGATAAAAAATTCGCAAGCACTCATAGAATCTGGAGATGCCGATGCTGTTGCAGTTTATGAGCAATACAATAAGGTATTAATGCCTGCACAGCCTGTCAATGATGCACAAATAGTTGCTATCCTTGACTACGTTAAGGAATACAATGAAGCAGCTCCAATTGTTGAAGCAGCTGGCGCTACAGGCGCAGAAATTGGCGAAGTTGTTGCAGAAGATTCTTCTTCTACATTCTACGTTACACTTGCTGTAGTCCTTGCATTTCTCATAGTGATTATAATTATGAGAAAGGTGCAGCACTTGCTCAAGGTGGTTGATTCGGAAGCCAAGGGAGAAGATGCTCCTAAAGAATTGACCTTAATGCAAGCTATTGGACAAACGATTAGTACGAACAAAACTGTATTTGCTTTAATAGGTATAGTATGCTTGTCTTTGTTTGCAAAGGCAGGGTGGGATGCAGCCATTGGAGTTAGTGTGTATACAGAATATGAGCCGGAGCAACCTATTAAATTCTCTCATGAATTGCATGCAGGGACCAATGGTATAGACTGTAACTATTGTCATTACAGTGCAAGTTTTAGTAAATCTGCTGGAATACCCTCAGCCAATTTATGTATGAATTGCCATACCTACATTCAAGAAGGGCCTCAATATGGGAAAGAAGAAATTTCTAAAATTTATGCGGCTTTGGACTTTGATCCAATGACCAAAACATATGGGCCAAACCAGAAACCAATCAAATGGGTGAAGGTGCACAATTTGCCAGACCATGTTTATTTTAACCATTCGCAACACGTTACTGTTGGTAAAGTTCAGTGCCAAAAATGTCATGGTCCTGTCGAAACCTATACAGTTGGTAAGCAATATGCTTCCTTAACCATGGGCTGGTGTATCAATTGCCACAGAGAAACAAAGGTTCAAATGTCGGAGAACGGCTATTACGATGAAATTCATGCACGTCTACCTGAAGAGTTGAAAAAAGAGTACTTAGAAGATGGAACAATAACCGTTTCTGAGTTAGGTGGTATTGAATGTGCGAAGTGTCATTATTAAGATTTTTTAGATAATCTCATGTCAAACGAAACAAAATATTGGAAAGGAGCTGAGGAGTTAAACGATTCTCCTTCTTTTCAAAGGATCAAGAATAAAGAGTTTAGTGAATACATTCCTGTTGAGGATTTTGTCGGAGATGAAAATATTGTCGCTGACTCAAAAACTAGTAGGAGAGACTTTCTTAAATATCTTGGCTTTGGTGTAACAGCAGCGTCATTAGCAGCATGTGAAACACCTGTAAATAAGGTAATTCCTTACGTTGTAAAGAACGATAAGATCAATCCAGGAATTGCAAATTATTTTGCATCTACCTTTTCAGATGGGTCAGATTACTGTGAGATTGTTGTAAAAACAAGAGAAGGACGACCAATTCGTATTGATTCAAATATAAAATCACCATTTACCTTAGGTGGGATCAATTCAAGAATTAATTCTTCTTTACTTTCACTA
>Ga0316208_1001331_pt1 | contig 23687 bp, 17 predicted proteins | sample 3monopyrite_MG_FD_204944 | JGI IMG/M metagenome (GOLD analysis project Ga0316208, IMG submission 204944) | Microbial mat bacterial communities from mineral coupon in-situ incubated in ocean water Damariscotta River, Maine, United States -... | ecosystem: Environmental > Aquatic > Marine >... | reverse complement strand
ACCATATCGTTGAACGATATTTTGGTATCTGGCAAACTGTTATATTGCTCACGGAAAGCAATGGCATTATCCATATCAAACTCCACATTTAGGTAATAATGTGGTGCTGTAAACTTAGACTTCGCTAGGTTTTTAGCAATTGCCTTACGCATGTTTGAGTTTGGAACTTCATCAAAATCTTCTTGTCCAGAAGGCACAAACTTGCCAACTGATGCTGTAGATGATGAAGGCGTATAGTTTTCAATATCGCGTTTGATAATTCGTCCGTTTTCTCCAGAGCCTTGTACCTGTGATAAGTTTATGCCTTTTTCTTCTGCTAATTTTTTAGCCAAAGGAGATACAAATATTCGTCCATTTTGAGGCTTCTCAACAGAGCCTGTGCGGAGCGGAGTCGAAGTACTCGAAGTGACAGTTTCTTTATTAGAGTCAACTTTTGGTGTTTCAATTGGTTTTGTAGCAGTTTGCTTTTTATCTGAACCACTATCCATTTTGAAGTTTTTAGCAATATTTGAAACATCAGTTCCTTTTGGCCCAATAATAGCCAATAATGCATCCACTTTTGCAGATTCTCCCTCGTTCAACCCAACATGCAATAAGGTTCCTGATTGAAACGACTCAAACTCCATAGTAGCCTTATCAGTTTCAATTTCAGCAAGGATATCACCTTCTTCAACGTTGTCTCCAACTTTCTTTAACCAAGTTGCGACAGTTCCTTCTTCCATAGTATCACTTAAACGTGGCATGGTGACCACAGTAACACCTTCAGGTATTTCTACTTCCTCTTCTTTCGCTGAAGTTTCATCATTGTTTTGAGATTCCTCATCGCTTTGCTCTGTAGGAATGACATCGTTACCCTCTTTGGAATTTTGAGTTTCTACATTGGAATTTTCGAGAATACTCGAAATATCTTCACCTTCCTCTCCAATAATCGCTAGTAATTTATCAACTTCTGTAGTTTCACCTTCCTTAACACCAATATGCAACAAGGTTCCTTCATGAAACGACTCAAACTCCATCGTTGCCTTGTCTGTTTCAATTTCAGCCAGAATATCTCCTTCTTCTACTTTGTCTCCAACTTTTTTAAGCCAAGAAACTACTGTTCCTTCTTCCATTGTGTCGCTCAATCGAGGCATATTTATAATTTCTGCCATAGCTTATAATTTATGTTGTAAAAATGGATAATCTTCTTGTTCGTAAACAGCGTCGTACATTAAGCTCTTTTCTGGATAAGGAGATTCATCAGCAAATTTTTCGCATTCACTAACTAGTTCCTTAACACGTTTATCGATAGCTTTTAAGTCAGCCTCAGTTGCATACTTTTTTTCTAAAATAATATCTTTTACTTGTGTAATTGGGTCTATTTTTTTGTACTCTTCAACCTCATCTTTTGTTCTATAATGCTGTGCATCACTCATAGAATGGCCACGATAACGATAAGTTTTCATTTCTAAAAATGTTGGACCATCACCACGACGTGCTCTTTCTATGGCTTCGTGCATTGCTTCTGCTACCTTTACTGGGTTCATACCATCAACTGGGCCACAAGGCATTTCGTAACCCAATCCCAATTTCCAGATATCAGTATGATTTGCTGTACGTTCAACCGATGTTCCCATGGCGTACCCATTGTTTTCGCAAATAAAAACAACTGGTAATTTCCAAAGCATTGCCATATTAAAGGTTTCATGTAGTGAACCTTGGCGTACAGCGCCATCTCCCATGTAACACAGAGTAACCGCTCCTGTTTCATGATATTTATCGCCAAAAGCCATTCCTGCTCCTAAAGGTATTTGTCCACCAACTATACCATGACCTCCATAAAAACCTTTTTCTTTTGAAAAAATATGCATAGAACCACCTAGTCCTTGAGACGTTCCTGTTGCTTTACCATAAAGCTCTGCCATAACACGTTTTGGGTCTACTCCCATTCCAATAGGCTGTACGTGATTTCGGTAAGCAGTTATCATTTTATCTTTAGACAAGTCCATAGCATGTAGTGCACCTGCTAATACTGCTTCCTGACCATTATATAAATGAAGGAATCCTCTAACTTTTTGTTGAATATATACGGCAGCTAATTTATCTTCGAACTTTCTCCAAAACAGCATGTCTTCATACCATTTTACGTATGTTTTTTTAGTGATTTTTTGCATCGACTAATTTTAGTTTTAATTAAGCGAATTACAAAAGTAATACTTTAGTTATTAACGTAAAAACTGAAAGTAGTTAATTTTAAACGAAAACGTTAGAGAACAGACTTATCGAATACTAAGGGCAATAAGTTTTTAAGTGAGTTTGATTTTACAACTTTACCTGTTTCTCCCATAAAATAAATTTCGATTGGAGATTTTTGATTTATTTCATACTCCACAATAACCTGCCTACATGCTCCGCAAGGCGGAATTGGTGTTGTTGTTTTATTAATTTGGGAACTTGCAGTAATTACCATTTTTAAAATTTTAGCATCAGGGTATTTGGCTCCTTTATAAAAAATAACTGTCCTTTCGGCACAAAGCCCAGAAGGATAGGAGGCATTTTCTTGGTTACTCCCAATAACCACTTCGCCATTATCAAGGAGCAAGGCGGCACCTACATTAAATTTTGAATATGGTGCATACGCTTTATTGCGTGCTTCTGCTGCTTTATTCATTAAATCTTGAACCGCTTTGGGTAATTCTTTTAAAGAATTATAAACGTAAAGCGTCGATTCTATTTTTACTTCTTTCATCAGTAATTGTTTTATACAAAAAAACTATTGTAAAATACAATAGTTTTTTAAAAATCTTATATACTTAATCCATTATTCTAGTATTCATTATACTCTCCATCTCCAAAATTAAATGTCAGGGAAAAACGCAATGTATTTTCTAAAGGACTTTGTACTTTAGATGCTGAAAACAAATAGGACATGTCAACATTAATAGTGGTGTACTTGAATCCCGCACCTAGTGCAAAGAATTTTCTAGCTCCTTTTTCTTCGGCTTCGTTAAAGAATCCAGCTCTTAATGCAAACGAATCTTGGTATTGATATTCGGCTCCTAAAGCCCACGTAAACTCTTTAAGCTCTTCACTAAACCCTCCTGGAGCATCTCCAAAAGATTGGAACACACCTGAAATAAAACTCACATCGGTAGATTTACCTGAGACAATTACATTATCTGTTTCGCTAATTAAAGTATCTGTGCCTTCATCGTAAGTACCGTTATTATTTGTGTCTTCAAACTCTACTTCTCTACCTAGAATTGGAGGTGTTGGCACTAATAATTTTGTAAACTCGGCAGTTACAGCCAATGTATTGTACTGGTCGAAAATAAAATCGAATCCTCCACCAATTCTTAAGTTTGTTGGAATAAAGTTTTCACGACCTGCATCATCGTATTTTATTTTTGGGCCTAAATTTTGAATGGCGAACCCACCTCTCCAGCGACCATTAAAGTCACTATAAGCTTCTTCTTCACTTTGATAGTACCCAGAAATATCAACACCAATGGTACTTGCAGGTGCTGGGTTTTCATCTACTCCAATAATTTTAAGGTCTGAACGCAAATAACGCAGTGCAACTCCCATTGCAAATTGGTCTGCTAAACGCAATGTGTAAGATAAATCCATTGTCATTTCGTTAGGTTTTGCAATTCTTGGTGTATCGTTTGGGCCATCGACCAATTCGATTTCACCAAGGCTAAAATATTTAAAACTTCCTGCAAATGCGCTTCGCTCATTAAGTCTGTTATAATAGGTTAACTGACCTATAGAAATATCGTTGACCAGCTTACTCAAGTAAGGTGTATAACTTACACCTATTCCAGATTTTGCTGTTGAAAAGACATATTTTGAAGGGTTCCATTGTTGTGAATACGCATCGGCAGAGGTAGCAACTCCCATATCTCCCATACCTGCTGCTCTTGCATCGGCTGCAATAAGTAAAAATGGGACTCCTGTTGTAATAACTCTACTATCTCCTGAATAGGGAATAACTTGGGTTAATGTTTGTGCATTACCTTGAACGAAAAAACCTATTGTGATTAGGGCTAAAATGTAGTTTCTCATAAGTAAATGTTGATTTAAGTTGCTGTTTTAACAGCCATAATATGTTGGCAAATATAATTATTATTATAGTATTACAAGTTTTTCATACTTTTCCACCTGTTTATTTAGTTGTTTTGAACGTACTGTTAGTTTGTATACATATACGCCTTTTCCAATTTTTTCTCCAAAGTCATCTCTTCCATCCCATACAATATCTTTAGATACTGAGCTTGTGGTTTTAATACCTCCACTGGTTTGACCATTTAATGTCCTAACGAGTTTTCCGGAAACAGTGAATACTTGTACTGAAACGTCCAAAACCTCCGAACTATTGTGGTTGAACCAAAATTCTGTGTAATTAACAAAAGGATTTGGATAATTCAACACATTATCGATAACAAGTGACTCATTTTCGTCGTACACCACAAATTGTATCTCTGAAGTCGATGAATTGTTATATACATCCCATGCTTTAAGTGTTAGGGTATGCAACCCAGGCTCTAAATCTCTAAACGGATACGTAACTGTTCCGTTTTGATAGTCGTCAACTTCGGTTGTATAATAATCGTTTAGCTTAAACGGGTTTGTTTCGTCACCGTCAAGTATTGCTATAATATCGTGCCCTATTCCGCTTGCTGTATTAATACCATTTTCATCTTCTAATTTTGCCAACAATGTTGGGGATTCATTGGTAATGCCTCCCGACACAAAGCTTTCATCGTTCATAAACAAATTGATGATTGGACCTTGATTATCTTCTGGTGCATTATTATTGATACCTCCAATTTTGATATCGAAATTTGCTCCAGCATGATCTTGCAAAGGGTTGTTGTTTTTTGCATAAAAGCTAATTTTACCGTTTCCAACTGGAACGCCAATATCCCTTGGCACTACAAAGTCGAATTCAAAAACGCCATTGGTGATGGTTGCTTGACCTCTAAATATGGTTTCTCCAAGTGTTTTAAAGTCCAAAATAACTCTTTGTCCAGAATTAAAAATACCATCATTAGATAATGTTTGTCTATCTATTTCCTTATCAAAAATTGTTGCTGTAAGGACACCGTTATAATTGGTCAATATATTTCCCGATTCGTTTATAACTTCTCCCTTTATTTTTGCACGACTTAGTGCTTGTAATACATCAATATTTCCAGTAATTGGCATATCATTTACCTCGGTAAGTCTAACACTTGGTTTTGGAAATGCCAATTTCATGGCTGGATCACCAATAAAAAATACTAATCGTCTTTGACTTACTCCAGAAATACGAGGATCGTTTTTGGTTAAGCGCAACGCTTCGGCCATAGTTGGGTAATCATTCGCGCCAAAGGCAAACAAGTATTCTTCTAAAACAACATTAATCGCCACGCCTACACTTACAAATATTTGTCGTGTTGTGGTTATTAATCCAATTGCGCCACCTTTTTTATTCCAATATAGAAATTCTCCTGCTGTTTGCCTTAAAGGGTTGTCAAATTTTGTGTACTCACATGTTATTGTTACAAAACAATTAAGTTTGGATATATTTTTAACTTCTTGGGCGTTTATTTTATCAAAAATTCGTTCGTCAGCTAAACCATCTTCACCTCCATGGCCAAAATAATTAACTACTAGAGTTCCAACTTCTATATTATCAAAAATTGCTTTATTAACAGATGGGTATCTTTCGCCACCTGCTGTAGATTCTTGGACAAATGCATCAGACTGTACTTTAATTGCATTAATAAATGGTTTGTTTTGTGTGACAACATCGGCAATATCGTTGGTGGTTTCTTGCAAAATTCCTTCCCAAGAATCATCGACATCATCAGAAATTACCATGAAATTATTCCTCCAGTTGCCATAAGCTTCTTCTTGATAATACGATTCTATTTTATCGACAAGCTCTTTAGCTCTTTGAGGTGTGTCGGCTAAAATTCTTCCTACAGCTATATCTAATTTATTTGAAGGATGCATGTTTCCTTCGTTTATATCCATCATGCCAAAAAAGTCATCAGACACAAAAGAACTGGTCAAACTAAAACTATTTAACAAATGCCACGATGGGACTACATTGGTGTTGTTTGGCACTCTATCTTTATAATCGAAAGATGAATCACCAAATAAGCAAAGATACTTTATACGTTTATCTGGAGTACTTGCATTATCATATACATATTTTACGAGATTCCGTATTCCTGATACGTCTTGGTTTCCAGAACTAAACTCATTATATATTTTTTGCAATGTATAGACCTTAACATTTAATTTATTTTGGTCTCTATTTATTTGCGCCAAACGCTCTGCCTGATTAAGCATATCTTCGCGAGCAATAATAATATAATCTACATCTTCAAACTCGCCTTGGGCGTTCTCAAAAACAGTCCCTTTTATGTTTTGATTTGCAACTCTAGAATTTGATTCGCTTTTAGGTACATAAAAATCTGAAGCATCAAGTGCTATATACTTTTTTTCTTCACCTAATTGTGCTTTAAAACTCAATGTAGTTAAAGCATCGTTATTTTGTATGGCTGTAATGTTGTACTTATTGGTTACATCCCAAATTTCAGAGATATTTGAAGCGTTAGATATATTGTACTGTCCAATTCCAGATAGTAACGGAACATTATTGTTCTTAAACAGAAATTGTTCGTTACCTCCTGTTAAATTCCTTGTTGCTTCAATAGATATATAATCTAGATAACCTTGGGATGTTGGATTTCCATTATTATCATAAGTAAGATTTACTGAAATATTACTAGAAGTGACATTAATATCCCCATCAAAAGAATCTTGAGTTGCTAGAATTGGATCATTAATCGCTGGAAATGTAAAATTATCTATATCTGTGCCATTTACCCTTAGTCGCATATTTGTTTGCACTATACTAACCGCAGCGGTGTAAACTTTTAAGGCTACTGGTTCAGATGTTACAATGTTTGGTACTTCAAAATCAAAAACTTTATCTAGATCAAAATCGAATCTATCTCCAAACCATCGTCTTCCCAATTTAACAAGATTGTATTCGTCCAGCTCATGAAATTGATAATCATGAAATGTATCAATAGTTGTATTCGCAGTTCCTAAGGGCTCAATATAATCCTGAACTTGTTTTGCATTGCCTCCAGAATTTACATTTATAAAGTAATACGCCTTATCGGTATATGCATTAATATGTGTATTGCTTTCGCTATTATAACCAGTTGGACCTTCTCCATAAAATAATATGTAGTCGTTATTATTAAAGCGACCATCTTCGCCACCAACTACTTTCACAGGGTTCTCGGTTAAATCTAATGGATAAAACACTGCGTTTTCCAATGGAAGCATATTACCTCCTTGTCCATATACCTTGATAGTTCTTGGGTCTATATTGTTAGTGCTAATCCCTAAACCGCTTAAAAAGCTTTTTGTTAATTTAAACACGCCTGTTTTATCGATATAAAATTTGTACCAATCACCTTGATTTAAAACCGAATTGACAATAACCCTGTTTGAAGACACATTTCTACTTACTTGACTATTATTGTAGGATATAGTGAAGCTTTTAACTTTTTTAAAGGTTCCTTTATCATTTATTATAGGTGAGATTTCAAAATATACGGCTCGTTTACCTCTACTGTTAGTGTTTTTTATTAATGATTTAATTTTTTTAGGAATTGTTTCAAGCCCTAGACCTCTTAATTCATTTTTTGAAATAGTTATATACGATATATTGGATATTTTCAAAGAGCTTTCATTTATTAAATCGTAAACTTCCCATTGCGCTATGTATTTTAAACCGCTTATATGGTCAAAGCTAAAATTAGGATCATTAAATGAAGGCACTTCCACTTTTGAAGACCAAGTAGAGAGCGTTCTCGTTCCATCCCAATCAATTGTAAATTGTTTTTGTTGAGAATAACTAATTAATGTGGCTAATAAAATAACTGAAAAAAAGACTTTCTTCATAAAAGAATTAACGTTGGTTATTTGAGGATAGTATAGCAATGGTAATTTTGTTCAAAGTTACAATAATAAATCATGTTAAACTGCGTTTTAGAGTAACAAAATTTGATTGAAATAGAGTGAAAAATCCGATATTCTGTATAAAAAATAGGATGAAATGCATATTTTTTTACAAAAAACCTTGTGTTATTATCTTTAATTACTATATTGCAAGACCAAATATTAAACTGACTTACTTAAAAAGTATGGATATGAAAAACGCCGCAACACTAAGAATAATGCTAGTTCTAGCATTTTCACTAGCAATGTTTAGTTGTAAAAAATCATCTGATTCTAAGAACACTTCTAGAGGAACTGGATGGGCAATTAACTCCAAAGATGGAGGATTTCAATACAATACAAGCTTTAAAGAGCAGGCAACTGCTCCTGGTTTAGCATTTATTGAAGGAGGAACTTTTACCATGGGAAAAGTTCAAGACGATGTAATGCACGATTGGAACAACACTCCTAATCAGCAACACGTACAATCGTTCTATATGGATGAAACCGAAGTTACCAATATGATGTACATGGAGTACTTAGATTGGATTAAAAGGGTTTATCCACCAGAAGACCCAAATTTTAAAGCTATCTATAATGGTGCGCTTCCAGATACATTAGTTTGGAGAAACCGTTTAGGATACAATGAAATGATGACCAACGAATATTTGCGTCATCCTGGATATGCCGAATACCCTGTAGTTGGTGTTAGCTGGATTCAAGCCGTAGAATATGCAAACTGGAGAACCGATAGAGTTAACGAAATGTACCTTGAAGAATCAGGTTACCTCGTACGTGGTGCTCGTAATACAGCTACTGCCGATGCCAACTTTAATACCGATACATATATTAACGCTCCCAAGTTAACTTATGGTGGTAATGATAGTATTACTAAACCAAATAGCAGAAGAGGTAATAGAATCCAAACCAATGTAGCGGGTGATACTATAAATGTGTACGCCAACAGAGGCACAGGAGTTTTATCGCCTAAATATAGACTACCAACCGAAGTTGAATGGGAATATGCAGCGTTAGGCTTAACCGAGTTAAGAAGCTATAATGTATATAGAGGACGTAAAAAATACCCTTGGGATGGACAATACACGCGTTCTGGAAGCCGTAAAGTTCGTGGTGACCAATTAGCTAACTTTAAACAAGGTAAAGGTGACTATGGTGGAATTTCAGGATGGTCTGATGATGGTGCAGATATTACTGCTCAAGTAAAATCGTACGAACCAAACGATCATGGCTTATATGATATGGCAGGAAATGTTGCCGAATGGGTTGCAGATGTTTACAGACCTATTGTAGATGACGAGTTTAATGATTTTAACTACTATCGTGGCAATGTTTATACTAAAAATGCCATAAACGATGATGGAACAGTTAAAATAGTAACAGCCAACGATATTGTTTATGATACCTTAAGTAACGGTAAAGTAATTGCCAGAAACTTACCTGGTGAAATTGCTCAAGTTGCAGTTGATGAAAACGAAACGTATTTAAGAAATAATTTTGATACTAGTGACAACCGTAATTTTAGAGATGGTGACAAACGTTCATCTCGTTACTTCGAAAGCTTTAATGACAGAGAAGAAGGTGAAGATGCTTCAACTACCAAGAAAATGTATAATGCTCCAAGGCATAATGTAGAAGTGGATTCGGCTGGAAACCTAATTAGAGAATATGACAAGACCAATAATAGAACCTCTTTAATTAGTGATGAAGTGCGTGTCTATAAAGGTGGCTCATGGAGAGATAGAGCTTATTGGCTAGATCCTGCACAACGCCGTTACTTCCCACAAGATATGGCTACTGACTATATTGGATTTAGATGTGCAATGTCAAGAATTGGATCAAAATCCAAACAAAAGAACAAAAAGAAAAATTAAGCTTTTAAAGCTATAAAAATGAAAGTCCTAACGTATTTGTTAGGACTTTTTTATTACATTTAATCAATGAAAATTGAAGCACTACACAAACTCTATTTAAAACATCCCAATGTTTGTACAGATACCCGAAAAACCACTAAAAACTGTTTGTTTTTTGCATTAAAAGGTACTAATTTCAATGGTAATACATTTGCGAAAGATGCTTTAATAAAAGGTGCTAAATATGCCATTGTAGATGATAAGCAAGTTGCTTTAAATAGTAATTATGTTCTTGTAGATAATGTACTCAAAACGCTTCAAGAGTTAGCAAAATACCATCGTAATTATTTAGGGTTAAAAATAATTGCACTCACTGGAAGTAATGGAAAAACCACCACTAAAGAACTTATTAATTCTGTTTTATCAAAAAAATACAAAACCTTAGCTACTGTTGGCAATTTAAACAATCACATTGGTGTGCCTTTAACCTTGCTCTCAATGAACAACTCCACCGAAATTGGTATTGTAGAAATGGGAGCCAATCATTTAAAAGAAATTGCGTTTTTATGTAATATTGCTGCACCAGACTATGGTTACATTACCAATTTTGGTAAAGCGCACCTAGAAGGTTTTGGAGGTATTAAAGGTGTTATAAAAGGCAAAAGTGAGTTATATGATTATTTAAAAGCCAATAACAAACTAATTTTTGTGAATGCTAATGATGCCATTCAGTTAAAACAATTGAAAGGTCACAAAAGGTATTATTCCTTTGGCACTAACATTGAAGCTAATTGTGCTATTGAATTAGTTGAAGCTAACCCTTTCGTAATAGCTAAGTATGATGGCTCAAACATAGAAAGTCAATTAATTGGGACTTATAACTTTAATAACATATCGGCAGCCATAACCATTGGTAACTATTTTAATGTACCGACTAATAAAATTAAAGAAGCTATTGAAAGTTATGTCCCAAAAAATAACCGTTCGCAAATAATCAATAAAGGGTCTAACCGAATTATTCTTGATGCGTATAATGCGAATCCAACAAGTATGAAAGCGGCTTTGGAAAATTTTGAAAAACAAAAAGGCATCTTTAAAATAGCCATTCTAGGCGATATGTTTGAATTAGGTACAGATGCTCAAAAAGAACATCAATACATAGTAGATTTAGCATCGACTATGCCTTTTAACCACCTCATCTTAATTGGAGAAAACTTCAATAAAACCAAGATTGTTTCTCCAAAAATTTCAGCGTTCAAATCATTTCAAGATTTTAAAACTAATTTTGATTTTTCACAACTTGACAATGCTACCTTACTAATTAAAGGCTCAAGAGGGATGGCTTTAGAGCGTATTTTGGAAATGCTTTAACTTGACTTTGAAAGAAAAAACAGCTACCTTCGTTTGCCAGTGCTAAATTTGTTTCAGCAACAATTATAATGCTTAAGTAAAACAAGCCATATCAAGGTCTTGTGCTTCCGCTGAAAAGTATGATAAATAGATGATAATGAAAAAACTAAAATTAAATTTGATGCGATTTATAATAATGCTAGTTGTCTCGATTTTTATATCGAGTTGTGGGCAAAAAACAAAGGAAAAAGAGCTGAATATTGAAACTGATTTATCAACGCTTGAAAAAGAAATTGAATTACGCCTTCGGGAATACGAAAATCATTTACAAAATGGTGACTCGATTGCTTTAGGAAATATGTATATGGAGGATGCCGAAATAATTCCTTCTACTGTTGGTAGGGAAAATATTATTAAGGCTTTTGGAAGTATGATTCGAGATAGTATTATTGGTAGTTTTAAAACAACAAAATTATGGGGAAATAACCAATTACTTGTGGAAGACGGAACGGGAACTTGGTCTCATGCAAATGGAACTGTAGTTAATCGAGGAAGATATTTATTGGTTTGGAAAAAAGATGACGGAAAATGGAAAATATTACGTGACACTTGGTTTTCTGAAAAGACTAAGTAAATCATTTTACAAATAAAAAATATACAAAACAAAACTTAAATTTAGAACAAATAAAAAATCCACACTAAAGTATGGGTTTTCTATTTGTTGTGGGCGCAGAGGGATTACATATCCCAATTACGAAACCGCTTATGCAAATACAATTCCAATATTAAAAAAATCAAATCAGTCGCTTATACAAAAAAGCACGACCAGAACCAGTTTTTAAATATTTCTCAAATTTATAGGCTTTATATTTATCTTTAAATACTACATAAGTCATTATCTCCACTGGCAATCTGTTTTTTGTAGAAATAACCTGACCTTTAGAGTGCCTTTTATATCTATCTTCTAGATTATTAGTGCATCCAACATAAAAGGATTCATCAACACATTTAAGAATATAGACAGTCCATGTATTATTTTTCATACTTAAAGATAGCATTAAAACTTAATAAGTAATGTGGGCTTCGTCCACCGTAGCTCGAAATGAAAGAGTAAATATTTATTGTTTGTGTAGAAATAAAAAGCTCGCCTTCGCATTCTAAAAAAAATGCTTCGGCGAGCGAAGGTGGGCGCAGAGGGATTCGAACCCCCGACCCCTTGGGTGTAAACCAAGTGCTCTGAACCAACTGAGCTATGCGCCCTCTAAATTGGACTGCAAATATAAGTCAGTTTTTTAATCTAACAAACATTTTTAAATAATTTTCTAAATAATTTCAGCGACTACAAAAGTGCTTCCACCAACATAAATAAGGGCATCATTTTTTGCTTGTTTTTTGGCAAATTCAAGCGCTTTATTTACCGATTGATAAGCGTTTCCTTTATAACCTTTTCCAATAAAATGCTGTTTTAAAATTTCAGCATCTAAACCTCTTGGAATATCTGGTTTACAAAAATAATACATAGCTTTTTTTGGAAATAAATCTAAAACACTATCTATATTTTTATCGTTAACCATACCAATAACCATGTGCAACTTTTTAAAAGTTTCTTTTTCTAATTGTTGCATCACATAGCTTAGTCCTTCTTTATTATGCGCTGTATCACAAATAATTTTAGGACCATATTGCAATATTTGCCAACGACCTAATAATCCTGTGTTTTTTACAACATTTTTTAGACCTTTTATAATTTGCTTTTCAGAGGTATTAAAACCCAATCGTTCTAAAACTATTAAAGTTTGTACAACTGTTTTAATATTATTTGATTGATAGCTTCCTTTTAAATCGGACTCGTAAGTTTTTTTAATAGTTTGGTCTGCAAAATAAATTGGAGTGTTATTCTCTTTGGCTATTTTTCTAAAAATAGGCCTTGTTTCCTTTTGTGTTTCGCCTATAACAACTGGAACATTTGGTTTAATTATGCCTGCTTTTTCATGAGCTATTAGTTCTAAAGTATCACCCAAAAATTGCGTGTGATCTAGTCCTATATTTGTAATTACTGAGACTTCAGGAGTAATAATATTGGTAGAATCTAGTCGTCCGCCCAAACCAACTTCAATAATAGCAATATCAACCTTTTGTTTTGCAAAATAATCGAATGCCATGCCAACCGTCATTTCAAAAAAAGACAACCTATGGTTTTCTAAAAACGTCTTGTTTCGTTTAATAAATTGAATAACAAATTGCTTGCTAACAACATTACCGTTTACTTTAATACGCTCTCTAAAATCTTTTAAATGAGGTGATGTGTATAATCCAACTTTATAACCTGCTTCTTGTAAAACCGAAGCAATCATGTGGCTAGTTGAACCCTTACCATTGGTTCCAGCTACATGAATGGATTTAAATTTTTTTTCAGGATTATTAAGATGTTTAGATAATGCAATTGTATTGGTAAGATCCTTTTTTAAAGCAACTTTCCCTATGTTTTGGTACATTGGTAATTGGTTGAACATCCAGTTGATAGTATCCAGATAGTTCATTTATTGACTCAAACTAAAATCAATTACAATAAATCCAATTTGTTGGTTTGGTGCTTTTGAATCTTTTGGCCATTTATATGACATTGCTGTTTTCTTTGCTGGATTTAATAAACATGATGCGCTATTAGTAGTGCCTCTAACTCCAGGTTCTGCTTTAATTACGCTTCCACTTCTGTCAACTATAATTTTAACAACAACTCTACCTTCTTCATTACAATCTTGTTTTTCAACTTTTTTGGAGGGTCTTCCCCTTCCTCGAAGTCCATATCCATTTCCTCCTCCACCTGCTCCAGGTTCGCCAAAATAACTTGGCGCATAAGGGTCGCCATTTAATTGTCCTTTATCCCCTGCTCTATTATCATCGCCTTCGCTACCTGAATCTGTTCCGTCCGATTTTCCAATACCACCAATTAGATCATCTAATCGTTTCTTTTTAGCTTCTTGTTCTTTGCGTTCTTTTTCTATACGTTCAGCTTCTTTTTTAGCTTTTGCATCAGCTTCAGCTTTTTTTCTAGCCTCTTCTGCTTTTTGCTTTTTAATGGCGATAGCTTCAGCGTCTTCACTCGTTAAAACTTCTTCTTTAGCTTCTTTAGGTTCTGAAGGTATTGGTTTAGATTCTTCGACCTTTTGAGGCGGCTTTACCGCTTCTTTTTCGGCTTTAATAGGGTTTTTAGGTTGAATGCGACCGCTACCAAAATCAGTAGTTCCAAAATTTACAGCAACACCATATTCCATTGGTGGATCCATGTATTTAGGCCCAACAATAAATATCAGCAAAATTAAAATCACAGCAAATAAAGCTGTGATTCTAGCTGAATCTTTTTCATGTTTGGTTTCAAAATACTTCATCTTTACCTTAATATCAATTATTCGGCTTTACTGCTAGTATCACTTTAAACTTATTGCGATTGGCAATATCCATAACCTTTACTACATTATCTACTGGCACCGATTTTTCGGCTCTTAAAACAATAGTAGGCGATTCTTCACCAGACAATGCAGCAAGTAATTGGCTTTCTAGAACACTTTCACCAACACGTTTCTGGTCAATATAATATGTCAAATCTTTCTTTATACTAACAGATACCGATTTTTTATTTTGCGTTTTACCGCTTGCCTTTGGCAATAAAATATCAATGGCACTAGTGGTTACTAAAGTAGATGCTAGCATAAAAAATATTAATAACAAGAATACAATATCTGTCATTGACGACATATTGAATTCTGGTGTTATCTTATTTCTTCCTCTTATATCCATATATTAAATTGGTTCGTTTAGAAGGTCTAAAAACTCAACCGAATTAGCTTCCATTTGATGAATAACCTTATTCGTTCGGGCTACTAAATGATTAAAACATATATAACTTACAATACCTACTATTAAACCAGCTACAGTAGTGGTCATTGCTGTATATAAACCACTAGCAAGAACATCCATTTGAATGGTTCCTCCTGCATTGGCAAGCTCAAATATTGCTAGTATCATTCCAACAACTGTACCAAGAAATCCAATCATTGGTGCAGCACCAGAAATAGTTGCGAGAACACTCACATTTTTTTCGAGCCCGTAAACTTCTAGACGTCCTGCATTTTCAATGGCAGTATTAATGTCTTCCAAAGGTTTGCCTATTCTAGAAATCCCTTTACTAATAAGTCGAGATACTGGAGAATTGACTTGCGCACATAATACTTGAGCCGAATCTATTTTACCATTAGACACATGGTCTTTAATTTGATTCATGAAATTAGTATCTACTTTAGATGCCGATTTAATTGCAAACAAGCGTTCAAAATAGATATAGCTGGCAACCAGCAGCAATACAAACAATAACAGAATTATAACTTGTCCTGCAGTTCCGCCACTTTTTATAAGCTCTATAATAGATAGGGTCTTTTCGGTAGATTCGCCATCAGTAATTAGTTCTGCTCCTTCTTGAACAGTTTTTAAAATTGCTGTGTATAACATATATTTGTCTTGTTAGATTTTGAATAATAACGGTTGTTTTCTATATAAAGTATTTTAAAACAGTGTTCTTGTAAAAAAGAAAACTGCAGCTCCAGCTAAAAAACCTAAAGCGGCTAACCAAGCTATCTTTTTTAAATACCAGAAAAAATCTATTTTTTCCATTCCCATTGCTACAACTCCAGCTGCAGAACCTATGATTAACATACTACCTCCAGTTCCGGCAGAATAGGCAATAAAGTGCCATAGCTCATTATCCAGTGGTTCAGAGAACATGCCTAAACTGGCTGCAACCAATGGCACATTATCGATAACCGCAGAACCTACACCCAAAGCTAAAATCACTAAATCTGAGACGCCCTCGCCATTTAATTCGGTTCCTAACATAGGTGTTGTCTCCTTTAAAGTTATTGCGAAATCGAATAAAATCCCAAGAGATTCCAACGCTGCTACTGCCATTAAAATACCTAAGAAAAATAAGATACTTGGTAGTTCTATTTTTGATAAAGAATGGTGTACAGGACTGTGGTGTGCATGGTCTGCACTTTCTTTATTGTCTATAACAGTTAAACTGAATTTAGAATTACTATATACTTCGGCAAAAATGGCCACAACACCTAAAGCTAGCATCATACCAACATAAGGTGGTAAATGTGTGACTACCTTAAATATTGGCACAGAAACAATGGCGGCTAAACCTAAAAACAACATGGTTGGACCAAACTTACTTTTGGGAGCATCGTTATCGTTTTCTTCAATTTCGAGATGTCCCTTAAAAGCAGGTAAAAACGATGCAATTAATGTTGGTACTGCCATACAAACAAGCGACGGCAATAATAAGTAACCTATTAAGTATCCAGTACTAACCTTGTTACCAATCCATAACATGGTGGTTGTAACATCTCCAATTGGCGACCATGCTCCACCTGCATTTGCTGCAATAATTATTAAACCTGCATACCATATACGAACACTTCTGTCCTTTACTATTTTTTGTAGAATTGAAATAAGAACAATTGTAGCTGTAAGGTTATCTATGATTGCAGATAGAATAAATGCTAAAATGGAAAATATCCAAAGAATTTTTGTTTTCTTTTTTGTTTTAATGAAACTTTTAATGGTTGAAAAACCATCAAAGTAATCGATTATTTCAACAATCGTCATTGCGCCTAATAAGAACACTAAAATTTCGGCCGTTTTACCTAAATGATGCAATAAAGTATTTTCCATCAATAGTGTTTTTGAGTTAACCTCTCCACCATGTTCAGGGATTATTGTTTCAAGTGGTAAATCCTTAAACCCATTTACTAAGCCATGGTTTTCAGAATCGAACCATTGGGTAAAGCTATCAAGTCCTAAAGAAATTAATGCCCAACTGATAGCCATCATGACTAAGGCAGGTATGAGTTTGTCAATTTTTATATTATGTTCTAATGTTATGGCTAAATAGCCCACTACAAATACAATGATAATTACTGCTTCCATGTTGTTGATTTTTAATTATATGAGTTCACTTAGTGCTAAAGTGAAGGCGGTTTTACTTAACTCGGTTTTATGATGGTTGTGGTTATATATGTTTTGAATTGCAGACTTAATTATATTTGACGTATCATCAAAAATTGCGTCATCTGTCATCTCTACTCGTCGTTCCATGAAGTAGGCAAATACACGAGCCATTCCACAATTTGATATAAAATCTGGAATAAGGCTCACCTTACTATCTGTAAATTCCATAATAGATCCAAAGAAAATTTCTTTATCAGCAAATGGTACGTTGGCTCCACAAGAAATAACCTCTAAACCACTTTCAATCATAGTGTCAATTTGTTCTTTTGTTATTAATCTAGATGCGGCACAAGGTGCAAATATTTCGGTTTCTAGTGACCAAATTTTTTGATTGGTTTCTTCATATGGAATTAAATTTTCGCTTTCAAGGGTATTTCCTGTTTTTTCAAGAAAGAGACCGGTAATTTCTTCATAAGTAAATCCATCTTCATTTATAAGTCCTCCAACGGCATCTATAATCCCAACTACTTTGGCTCCCATTTTTGCTAAATAGAAAGCGGCGGCAGCTCCAACATTTCCAAAACCTTGTACAACGGTTCGTTTTCCAACTATGGAACCTCCATAAATATCATAATAGTGTTTAACTGCTATAGCAACACCAAATCCTGTAATCATATCTGCAATTGTGTATTTTCTTGACACATCTGGAGAGTAGTCTTGATTTTCAATCACTTTTATAACACCATGCCGTAATTGACCAATGCGATTAATTTTATCTGCTTCAGTTGGTTTAAAATGACCGTTAAAAACACCTTCTTGAGGGTGCCATACTCCAGATTCTTCAGTAATTGGAATCACTTCATGAATTTCATCAACATTTAAGTCACCTCCTGTTCCGTAATAACTTTTCAATAATGGTGAAACGGCTTTGTACCAACGCTCTAAAACGCCTTTTTTACGAGGATCTTTGGGGTCGAAATTTATGCCAGATTTTGCGCCTCCAATAGCTGGTCCAGAAACAGTAAACTTAATTTCCATGGTTTTTGCTAATGATAGAACCTCATTCATATCTAGTCCTTTTCGCATTCTAGTGCCTCCTCCAGCAGCACCACCTCGTAATGAGTTTATAACTGTCCAGCCCTCAGCTTCGGTTTCTGGATCTTTCCAATTAAATACTATTTCTGGTGTTTTATTTTCGTACTTCTGAAGTAATTCTTTCATCAATATTAGTTAGGGAGATGATTATAAACAAATATAAAAAACTAAATATGTTTTACTTTAAAATAATAATAAATTTAAGGATTATAGATTTTTCCAGAACTGTGGTCTCTCTTTGCGCCAGTGACACTACTTAAACAGTTGTTCTCTCCTCGTAATTTAAGAACTCCAAGCAAGCCAAAAATTAAAGCTTCTTTGTACTCGATTAAATCTCTAGAAGGTAAAATAATTTTATTATCTGTCAATTTTTTTATTCTATTAATTAGAAACAGGTTATAAGCACCTCCTCCAGTAACAAGGACATTGGCCTTTCTTGTTTTGTTTACTTCTGTTGCAATTTGAAAAGCCGAATGCTCTACAAAAGTTCTTAAAATGTCTTTAATACTTAATTGATAAAAAACAATTAAAGGGAAAATAGTTTTATTAACCCATTCTAAGCCCAGAGATTTTGGAGGGCTTGATTTGTAAAACTCCAATTGATTCAATGCTTTTAACAATTGGCTATTAATGTTTCCTAAAGCAGCTATTTTTCCATTTTCATCAAAATTATATCCAAGCTTTATTGCATAATGGTTCAATACAATATTTAGTGGACAAATATCATAAGCTATTCTAGCAGAATTGACTTTAGTTGACACATTTGCAAAGCCTCCAAGGTTCAAACAATAGTCATATTTATAAAAAAGCAACTCATCTCCAATAGGCACTAAAGGTGCTCCTTGCCCTCCAAGTTCAACGTCCTGAACTCGAAAATCACAAATAACTTTTTTTTCAATCAACTTACTCAGTTCGCTTAGGTTTCCTATTTGATAGGTCAGTTTTTTACTAGGTTGGTGTAATGCTGTATGACCATGAGAACAAACAGCGTCCAACTCGACAATCTTATTTTTTTTTATAAAATCGTTGATTGTTGAAGCTAAATAAATAGTGTAGTCTTTATCAATTTTCTCTAATTCATCGAATGAGTTTAAAACAAGGTTTTTTAGAATTTCATCCCATTTGTTTGGGTAACCAATCGTTTCTGCCTTAATTATTTTAAAAGACCAGGAATTATCAAAACTAAATTCAATATATGCTAAATCTAAACCATCTAGAGATGTTCCAGACATAACACCAATAACCTTGTATTTAGATTTTATCATATACTGTAAAAATATGTATTCAAATTGAAAAAAATGCAATAAAACTTTATCTTTGCATACATTTCTTATCAATTAAGCAATAACTTATAATAATGAATTTTAGCCTTACCGAAGAACATATAATGGTTCGTGATGCAGCAAGAGATTTTGCTCAAACAGAATTACTCCCAGGCGTTATAGAGCGCGATGAAAAACAAAAATTCCCAGATGAATTAGTAAAAAAAATGGGCGAACTTGGTTTCTTAGGAATTATGGTTGACCCAAAATATGGAGGAAGTGGTATGGATGCTATTTCCTATGTATTGATTATGGAAGAATTATCAAAAATAGATGCATCAGCATCGGTAATTGTTTCGGTAAATAATTCTCTTGTATGCTATGGGTTGGAAGCTTTTGGAAGTGAAGAACAAAAACAAAAATACTTAACAAAATTGGCAACTGGTGAATTTGTTGGAGCGTTTTGCTTAAGTGAGCCAGAAGCTGGAAGTGATGCGACTTCACAAAAAACGACTGCTATTGACAATGGTGATTATTATGTATTAAATGGCACCAAAAACTGGATTACAAATGGTGGAAGAAGTGATGTTTATTTAGTAATAGCTCAAACAGATAAAGATAAAGGTCATAAAGGCATTAATGCGTTTATTGTTGAAAAAGGCATGGAAGGATTTGATATTGGGCCAAAAGAAGATAAACTAGGAATTAGAGGAAGCGACACACATACACTTCAGTTTAACGATGTAAAAGTGCCTAAAGAAAATAGGATTGGTGACGATGGTTTTGGTTTTAAATTCGCCATGAAAACATTATCGGGTGGACGAATTGGTATTGCCGCTCAAGCTTTAGGGATTGCTTCGGGAGCTTATGAGTTGGCGTTAAAATATTCTAAAGAACGTAAAGCTTTTGGTACAGAAATTTGCAACCATCAAGCTATCGCTTTTAAGCTTGCAGATATGCATACTGAAATTGAAGCTGCAAGAATGCTTGTAATGAAAGCTGCATGGGATAAAGACCAGGGAAATAATTATGATATGTCAAGTGCTATGGCTAAATTGTATGCTTCACAAGTGGCAATGACACATACTGTTGAGGCTGTACAAATACATGGCGGAAATGGTTTCGTTAAAGAATACCATGTGGAACGCATGATGCGAGACGCTAAGATTACTCAAATTTATGAAGGCACTTCTGAGATTCAGAAAATTGTGATTTCGAGAGGAGTTATTAAAGGATAAACTTAAAAATAAACAGATAATTAAAGACTTTATTAGCTTCGCTTTTAAAGTCTTTTTTAGTTCTTTAAATCTTCTAAAACCAAGCGAATTTCACCATAAGAATATTTATCATCCAGTTGATTTTTTAAATCGGATAGACTTTCAAATTGTTTTTTAGGGATGATTTTTTTGAGTTCATTATAGCTTTCCTCAGAAATCAAATCGGTAACTTTTACTTCACCTGAAGGGATAAAACTCGCCAAATGACCAGCAATGGTGTTGGTTGTTAGGTCGCGTTCTTTTGCAATTTCAAGAACGGATTTCCCTGATTTGAATAGTTCTAACGAAGTTTTCTTTGTATATCCTTTTTGTTTTTTAGATTTTAAATCTTCAAATATTGGTGCGCTATTAGTGGCTTCAATATCATTCTCATCACAGTAATCTACTATAATTTTTAATATTTCAGATCCATATTTTTTAATTCTGGTTTTACCCATTCCGTGAATAGCCTTCAATTCCTGTTTTGTAGTGGGCAACATTTCACACATGGCATAGAGCGATTTTTGGGTGAATATTTGATAATGCACTAAATCTTCACGGTTGGCAATTTGGTTTCTTAATTCCCTTAGCAGTTCAAAGAGTTCAACATTTGTAGTACCTTCAATAATTGTTTTGCGTTGTTTTGTTGGTTTCTCCTTTGCTAAGAAAACGGCGTTTGCCCTCAGAGCCAAAAACTGGTCTGTACTGAACCCTTTTTTTAAACCTTCAAAATAGGACAGCTTCGTTTCCAATAATTCTTCCAACGTGTCCAATTGTTTTTCAATGTCTTTTTGAATTGCTTTATTATCGGTTGAAAAACTAAGATTTTTTAATGGTTCTTCTATGGTTGCCTTTGTCTGTTCGTTAAAATAGGTAACGGCTTTTGTAAAGCGGTCTTGTAGTGGTTTGCTGGTTTCTGGAGTTTCAATATTGCCAACCAATGCTTGTAGTTGAGATTTAAAACTAGTACTGATTTTAAGTAGATTGGTCGTGCTTTCCTTGATTGAATTTAATGACTGCTCTATGGAGCCCTCTATACTTCCCCTGTTTTTGTAGTAGATGTCTAAAATTCGCCCTGAAGGATACAGAAATTTGTAAAAATTGAACACTTCTGAAATCAAATCAAGTTGAAACACTCGCTTTGATTGTTGTAAAATGTCTTCATTGGGTTGGTTGGCTTCAGCATTTTTATTGAAGTCCATCACATGTTGGTCGTTAATGATCTGTTTGTGTTTAATTTTGCTTTTTAAAACCAATCCCTCTAGAGACTTACAACGGCTTAGTGCTACATAAGTCTGCCCGTGAGCAAAGGCATCATGCGCATCAATAATGGCTTTTTCAAAAGTCAAGCCTTGACTTTTATGGATAGTGATGGACCACGCCAAACGTAATGGTATTTGAGAAAAGCTTCCAATTTTATCTTCCGTGATGGCTTTTGTTTCAGGGTCTATTGTATATTTTATATTCTCCCAAGTTTCAATTTTGGTTACAATGTTGAAGTTGTCATCTGGGCAATTCACAATAACTTCGCCCTTTTCCAACAAAATCACTTTACCAATCTTACCATTAAAATAACGTTTTTCGGGAGAACTATCCTTTTTAATGAACATAACCTGCGCGCCAACTTTTAATTTTAATTCTTCTTTGTTGGGATATGTGTGTTCTGGAAAATTGCCTTCTATAGTTGCTCTATAAATGTGTTCCCTTCCCTCTAATTTTTCCAGTTCTTCTTTGTTGGACTGTTGCGCTTTATTATTGTGAGTCGTCAATGAAATATAACCATCCTTTTTATTTGGTTCAAAATCCGGAAGACATCTCTTATTTAATTCTTTAGCTGAAGATACGCTTAAGGTATTGTCTCGTATTTCGTTTAGTATATTTATGAATAAAGGATTGTCTTGTCTATAAATATGTTTGAGTTCAATAGTTAACGGATTGCAATTTTGATATGCTTGGCTACTAAAGAAAAATGCATTTTTATAAAAGGGTTGTAATAATCGCCATTCATGTTCCTTAATTACTGGAGATAATTGCTGTAAGTCACCAATCATCAATAATTGTACACCACCAAAAACTAGGTTTCTATTTTTATAGCGTCTTAAGGTCTTATCAATACCGTCTAACAAATCTGCTCTAACCATACTAATCTCATCTATAATTAAAAGGTCTAAAGATTTAATTATATTGATTTTAGTTTTACTGAATCTCCTATTGAAATTTGAAGAAGTACCTAAGTCATTATTTGGTAGAATCGGTCCAAAAGGCAATTGAAAAAAAGAATGGATGGTAACCCCCTTTGCGTTTATAGCTGCAACACCTGTTGGTGCAACAACCACCATACGCTTTTGCGATTGAAGCTTTAATTTATGTAAAAATGTTGTTTTGCCTGTACCTGCTTTGCCTGTTAAGAAAATATTTCTATTTGTATTCTTAACAAAATTCCAAGCTAACTTTAGTTCATCGTTCTCCATTTTCTAAATACAAAATAATTTATAGTTGACTAGATTCTATAATACCAGTAATATTCATTAGCAATAATGCGCTTATAAATAAAATTAAGAAACAATTAAACAAAAATATTTGTGACCGTTGAATTCTATATTCATTACTTTTTAATACAACTTTAGTCCTTCCATTTTCTTTAAATTTAATAGAATTATCATAAAAAAACAAATAGAATTATAACCTATGGACATAATCAAAAAAGCTAAATTTATAAATAGAAGGGATATTAATATCGTACTTTTAATTGGGCTAAAATAAATAGCACTTGGAAGTATTGTAACAATATCAAGATAAGAATTAAGATAAACACACCCTAAAACAATTTGCAAACCTAAAATTGTCAATGC
>Ga0316208_1001330_pt1 | contig 23701 bp, 17 predicted proteins | sample 3monopyrite_MG_FD_204944 | JGI IMG/M metagenome (GOLD analysis project Ga0316208, IMG submission 204944) | Microbial mat bacterial communities from mineral coupon in-situ incubated in ocean water Damariscotta River, Maine, United States -... | ecosystem: Environmental > Aquatic > Marine >... | reverse complement strand
TGCGATCGGCGATCGACGACGTCACGATGGAGATGGCTCAGGCAATCATCCGGGATGCTGAAGGCGCCGACCATTTCGTCACGATCGACGTTGAAGGAGCCCGAAGTCGGGACGAGGCTCATTGCATCGCTAAAGCCATCGCCGAAGGAGCGTTGGTCAAGACTGCGATCACCGGAGCGGATCCGAACTGGGGACGCATCGTCTCGGCAGCCGGGTATTCGGGGGTCGAGATGGAAGAAAAAGAGATCAGTCTGTTGATCAACGACGTGCTGATCTACGAAGCCGGCGCTCCCACCAAGTACGACGAAGCGTCGCTCTCTCAGTCAATGCGGGATGAGCGTGACGTCTCGATCAAGCTGCTGCTTACTCATGGCGAAGCGTCTGTCCGGTTCTGGACGAGCGATTTGACTACCGAGTACGTCCGCCTGAATTCTGAATACACAACGTAGGCTGATCTCGCATGTCGGAATCTGAAAACGAAGCGTGGGCCAAGCGGCTGCTGACTTTGGGATTGACCGTTCAGGCACAGGTCGTGCGTCTCGTTCAGAAGGCTTTCCGAGACGGGACCAGCACTCTTGCCGAAGCGGTGAGTGAGGAAGGCGGCGATCGGATTTACCGAATCGATCGCGAAGTCGAAGCAACGATCGAAGAAGCGATTGCTGAATGGCCTGACGAATGTTTGCCGCTGCTGCTGATTGCTGAAGGAATGGGCAGCGATGGTCGTCAGCAGTTCGGCATACCGAGTCAGAAGCCTGGCTGGCGATTGATTATCGACCCGATCGACGGCACTCGGATGCTGATGTACGACAAGCGGTCGGCATGGTTTCTGGCGGCCGTGTGTCCGGATAAGGGCGAAGCGACGACATTGGCCGATTCGGTAGCCTCCGTGATGGTCGAGCTTCCCCCGAGTAAGCAGACGATGGGGGACGCGTTTGTGGCGTCGCTCGGCAGCCCGACTCGTAGTCTGCGTTTTCGCATTGACGAGTTACAGTTACAGCCACCATTGATCAACGATGCAGTCGAGTTCTCAGCCAGACCAAGCAAAAAAGTCGATCTGCAAGACGGCTTTGCTACCGTATTGAGTATGTTTCCCGGTACTCGACAGTTGGCCGCAGGCCTTGCTGAACGGATTGCCGAACGCTGCGGCGTGATGACAAGTTTGCCGACGGTCTTTGACGATCAATACATCTCGTGCGGCGGCCTGATGTACCAATTGATGACCGGGCGGGATCTTTGCTGTCTCGATCTTCGTCCGCAGTTCAACCAGATTCTCGGTCGCTCCGGCGACGAACGTTTTATTGAGTCGCACCCTTACGACATGGCCGGGTTACTGACGACTCAGTCCACTGGGGTCATCATGACGAACGGCCTTGGTCAGCCGTTGAACGCGCCCCTTGACGTTCACACCGGAGTCGACTGGTGCGGCTACGCAAACTCGCACATCCGCGACCTCGTCGAACCGATCGTGCTGGAATGGCTAGTCGAGCACGGTATCAAGGGCGAGTAGGTGGGGTGAAGTTACAATGTGTGTGCCACTGGCTCTGCCAGTGCATTGTGTCAAGTCGAGGATAGATCACTGGCGGAGCCAGTGGCACACGTTCTATTCTCAAACACTCTCGCTAAAACGATTGCCGGTTGGGCGGCGATTCTTCTTCACTTTCGAGCATCTCGAACAGTTGATCTTCGGAAAGAACGGTCACACCTAACTCCTGAGCTTTTTCCAGCTTACTTCCGGCCGCCTCGCCAGCAACCAGAAAGTCCGTATTCTTTGAGACGCTGCTTGATGCGCGGCCGCCGTGCTGCTGAATGAGTTCTTTGATTTCAGTTCGTGTGAATCGTGTAAGAGTTCCCGTGACGACAAGCGTTTTGCCGTCAAGTTTTTTGACGATGCTGTCGACTTCCTCAGGGACGGGCTCGCCCATGTTGAGGCCAAGGTCCCGGAACTCTTCCAGCGTGCCACGACCGACGTCCGATGAAAAAAAACTGAAGATTGACGCTGCGATGATTGGGCCGATGTCGTCGACGGCCGCCAGTTCTTCTTCAGTCTTCTTTAGTATCTCGTCAATCATTCCGAACTTTGCTGCCAGGATCTGTGAGGTGCGGTTGCCGACGTGACGGATGTTGAGCCCAATCAAAAGTCGCCAGAGTGGCTGTGTCTTCGATTTCTCGATCGAGTCGAGGAGCTTGTCGACGGATTTCTCGTTGGTCCGCTTTTCGGTCAGTAATGATTCGCGTCGTTCATGCAGTCGATAAACGTCCGGCAGACTGGTAAGTATCCCTTTCTCCACCATCGACTCGATTTGCTTGATGCCGAGGCCTTCGATATCCATCGCCGAACGCGACGCGAAGAACTTCAACGTTTCCCGAAGTTGAGCCGGGCAACTTGGATTCTGGCATCGGATGTAGACTCCACCGTCGTCCTGCAGAACTTCTGAGCTGCACTCAGGGCACTTATCCGGAAAGTCAAATGGCTGCTGACTACCGTCTCGAAGTTGTGGCTCGACGCGTACGATGTGTGGGATGATCTTGCCGGCTTTTTCGACGACGACCGTGTCGCCAACTCGTATATCCAGTCGGTTGATTTCATCACGATTGTGGAGGCTGGACCGGGAAACCGTCGTTCGAGCGATTTCGACAGGCTCAAGATTCGCGACTGGTGTTAACGCTCCAGTTTTGCCAACCTGGATGGCAATATCGACGACTTTGGTCGTCGCTTCGTAGCGTTCCCACTTGTAGGCGATCACCCAGCGCGGAGCTTTATTGGTGCTGCCGAGTTCGGCTTGCTGTTCAAGGTTGTCGACTTTGATGACCAGGCCGTCGACTTCGAAATCGAGTTCATGCAGACCCTCCATCATCGATTGCGCGTGTTCGAGTACAGCGTCGATGTTTGGGAATGTCGCTGTGCCAGGACTTGTTGGAATGCCGAATTCTCTGGCAAGCTGCAGGAAGTCGGAGTGTCGTTGTGCGGTGATGCCTTCGGAGTACCCAATCCCGTGAGCGAAGAACCGCAGTTTCCGTTCGGCGCACACTTTCGGGTCGAGAGTCTTCAAACCGCCGGCTGTCGAGTTACGCGGGTTGGCGAATGGTTGCTCTCCGGCAGCTTCCTGAGCGGCTCGGATCTTCGCGAAGTCGGAGTTGGCGATGTAGGCCTCACCGCGAATCTCAACGACAGGCGGGATGTTGTCTCCGGAAAGTCGGAGTGGCACTCCGCCGATGGTTCGAGCGTTGTGAGTGACATCGTCGCCCGTCCGTCCGTCACCTCGCGTTACTGCCTGAGTCAATCGCCCATTCTCGTAAATCAGTGCCAGGGCGACTCCGTCAATCTTGTACTCGATGAGGTATTCCGGCTGAGCGTCGAGCAGCTCTCGAATTCGGGAGTCGAATTTTCGTACATCGGGTTTCTTCGAATCGGGATTCTCGATTTCGTAGACGTTATCGATCGAGATCATCGGAACGCGATGTTCGACTGAGTTGAAACCTTCGACAGGTTCTCCGCCGACTTTATGAGTTGGGCTGTCCGGCGAGTCGAATTCGGGATGGTCGGCTTCGAGCTGTTCGAGTTGTTTCAGGAGCTGGTCGTACTCGAGGTCCGAAATCTCTGGCTGTGCATCGACGTAGTACAGACGGTTGTGTCGTTCGAGTTTGGTTCGAAGCGATTCAATCTGCTGTTGAATCTCGTCCGGCATGGTGACTCCGCGGAAACTGACTGATCGGGACTACTCGGTCGAGTAATCGAAGTGCTTGCGGAGTCTCGCGTCAGTGGGGCTTGCGTTTCAAGTCGACAATCGTGCCTGCTATGCTGACTTGATCATGACCAAAGTCGGTCCATTGTTTTTCTCCGCAAAGCAAACACGACACTATGACTGGCGTCTATTCTGTCCGCGGTGACGAGCCGATTTTTGTCGTCGAGCAAGTCTCCGAAGTTTTCGTTCTGCAACTCGTTGCAAACCCCGCAGCGGCGAATTACCGCTCCAAGCAGTTCGAATATAACCGCCTGATGAAGGTGCTGACCGAATCAGAAACCAAGCACCTGCTGTTTGACTTTCGCGTGTGCCAGAAGCTTGATTCCGTGTCGATGGGAATTGTGATTGCTCTCACATTGCGAATTCGGGAACTCGACGGCAACGCTGCGATCTGTTGCTGCAGCGATGAACTCTCGATCATCGTCGCTCGCCTTAATGCGACCGAGCCGTTGGGGCAACGCGCTGAATGGACCCACTATCCAACAAGACGGCACGCGGTTGAGGCACTTTGCTCTGAGTCGAATTGACGATCAGGAATTGGATCTTACGTTGCCGCACCGAGAGAGGTCGCTTTCTGCATGAAATCTGGACAAAGGAAACTCCCGCATGATCCGAAGGTGAATCATGCGGGAGTTTGTATTTCAGAATTGAAGGGAATGTGACGGGACGTCCATGAGGGGCGCCGTGACGTCATCTAGACGTCATCTAAACGTGACGTCATCTAGCCGTGACGTCATCTAAACGGTTTCGAGGACCTCTTCGGCTTCAACTGGGATTTCGAGTTTCACATTCCGCTTGCTGCGGCGTTTGCCAATCTTTCGGTCAAGTGCTCGGGTCAGGTTTTTGAGAGATTCGACGATTGCCTGGTGAACGATCCCGCTTTTGGCAGTCACGGCAAAGTCGCCGAGGGATCCGGCACTGGCTGATACTCGGCAACAGACATCCGGGTTTTCACCGCGATGATGGCCGACCTCGCTAAGACTGATCGAGACCTGATGAAGCCGAGGCGAAAACCGCGCGAGGCATTCGTCAGCTCGGTCTCGAATGAATCGTTCTCGGCGTGAGTTTGCAACCGCAAGATTGTCATGAACGTTGACCTGCATGGCATTTCCTCTCCGTGACGAAACTGGACACTCGTAAAATCTGTCTGCTACTACGTGGCTGAAGGTTTGTTGGTTTGGAATCGTCTTTTGATCGTCTCCCTTTATGAATGTATGACCGTTTTCAGACTATCCTGGTTCACGTTTCGGCGTCGCTTCTGTAAGTTTACCTGTTGACTGTGTAGAAGATTTCAACCGGTGTTAGCGGCGCTGGCATTTACTTCAGAACCGTTGCTACGTCGCCCACGCCAGCACTCAGATACAATGGACTCTGAGTTGGTTTTTCTCGCGGGAATAAATACTGCACCGAACGAAGAAGGTCTCTACGGCTGATTTGCCCGATCAGCTTCCCATTCGTGAGGACGGGGAACCGTCGAGCGGACGTCAGGAAGAATTCCTGAGCAACTGACATGAGGTCATAATCCGGGCCAACTGTCGCAACGTGCTTAAATGCAAAGTTGTCGACACGCCACTGTTGACGAGGGGCCGGCGGAAACCATTCCGGAAGTCTCATTGAACCGGGGCTGGCTTGATAACTGCTCATCAGGCAGTCGAGTTCTGCTCGCAGAACATCTCGACGACTGATCTGACCGACGAGCCGACCATGATTCAACACAGGCAGGCGACGATAGTGAGTCTCGCTGAACCTGCCTCGCAACTCAGGAAGCAGCGTTTGCTCGGTCACTGTCCGCGCGCGGTCAGAGTCCATCCATGCGGAAACCGGACCGCGCGACATCTGGTTCCACGTCAGATCAATGAGCACACGCATCGCTGAGCGTTCCGAGAAGACGCCGCGGAATTGTCCCGCATGATCGACAACGGGCAGGCCCGAGATGCGGTTTGCCAGCAACTTACTAATCGCGTCGAAGACGTCGCAGTCAGGCGAGATTGTCACCAGCGACATCTGCATGCAGTCCTTGGCTCGAACAAACTGCATGCTTTCATCGCAACGTCGACGCCGTTCCTCGTTGATGACCGTGAAGGCGTTGAGGCATGATTTCTCGGAGAATGTCCCGAGGAATCGACCGTCAGCATCAACGATCGGAGCGCCGGATATTTCCTTCTGGAGAAGGCGATCGATTCCGTCGAGGACATGTTCCTCGGAGGAAAGGGTGACAAGACGAGTGGTCATTACATCCGCGACGGTCAGTTCGACTTCTTGCATAGGTCGCTCCAGAAGATGGCGTTCGATAAGCAGAAACTCTCCGGAATCAGAAGTCAGAAACAATGGGCGGAAACTTGAAAGTGAGGTCAGCCTTCGCCGCCGATTTCGGTGTACCACGCATCTTGCAGCAGGAGCGCTTCGCGTCGGCTATGTTTGGTCATCAGGTTGACCCAGTTGCCCAGTCCCGTTTCGAGCTCAGAGGCGATTCGTGCAAGGGGAATGTCCCGCTCGATTCCGTTTCGCAATTCACGCAATGACCTGCAGAGTTCGTTCTGTTCGGCTTCTATGCCGGCGACGCGCGAAATGAATTGTGGGTGGGTTCCAAGCAAATCGTCATACCAGCCGTCGCGGTTCAGCAGCTCGGACTGTTCACACATTTCAGAGATCAAGGCGTCGAGAACCGGCTTGAGCCAACGAATGGCTTCGTCATCAAGGCGGTCCTGGAGCATCTCGCGAATATCACCAACGAGTAACCAGGTAAGTGTTGTGCATTGCTGAGGCTGGCTGCCGACGACCATTGACTGCATGGAACAGGTCTCCTGAGAATTGTTATCTGCTACGTGTGACTCCTGCATGGCTTGTGAGCCAAAGATGACCAGGTTGTGCGACTTCGGACACAATGTGCAAATCGCAACGTCCGAACATTTTGCGAATCAGTGAATTGGCGTTTTTTGAACACCGACCATCGCACTTGAGACTCGCGAGCAGAAGTTGTGCCGAAGTTGCAACTCGGGAATAGAGCGAGGATGCGAGAGTTTGCCAGCTTAAGACCCGCTGCGTTGACTGAGCTGCCATGGCTGTATGGAGCGAGTGCCGGTCGGCACTGGATTGGCGATCGGCCTGAAGGCTCACCGGGGGCTCGGCGTCTCGGCCGCTGGGGCCTGTTTGCCTGCGTTGCAAACTGTCCTGTTTGTCGAGCAAAAACGTCAGCATGGCTGCGTCTCCAGCGTCGAACCTGGACTTATTCGCACGGACCATCTTACCCCGAAGCGGGGCAAACGATGTGTTGCCGATTCTGAGATGGTGAATCGACCCGATGGGACCGCACATTGGTCAGCAGGTCTCGAATGAAACCTGCCTGTTCTGGTGGGTCAGTCTACTCGCCTGAGTTCGATGTCCAATCCCAAAAAATGCCGAAGTCACTGTGTTTGCAAAAACTCCAATTTTGGCGGAAAGACTTCTTGACGGATTCGTCCCGGGTGGTCCAGGGATCGAGAACGCGTACGTCGCAATCGATTTGCGAATTCGGCAAAGTGAATTTGAACTCTCGCGGCGTCTTGTCCAGAACGACGAGCCGTGACCGAACATTGAAGCATGCGAAGGCGCAAAGTTCTTCAGCTTTACCTTTGCGACTTCGCGACTTTGCGTGAGATTCGAAAGGCCTGCTCAGCGCAAAAGCAGAGACGGGCAGGGTTGCCCGTCTCTGAAGAGAAATTGCTCGGTTTTTGAATCGATCTATCAGCTCAACTATTTGCCCTGCTTTTGCGGGGCGTTTTTTCGCTTTGTATTTTTGGGCTGTCTTGCGGGGCGAGGTTTCAGGCTGGGCGGATTCTTCGAAACGGAACCCGTGTCGTCCGGAACTTCGTAGACGTTCTGGAGTCGAGCCAATTCGGCCTTCAGCTCTTCGACCACGCCGGCATAGGCGGGATCGTCGTAACGGCTGGTCATTTCTCGTGGGTCTTTCTTCAGGTCGTAAAGTTCCCATTCGTCGAGATTATAGAAGTGGATCAGCTTGTGCCGCGGAGTCCGGACTCCGTTATGACGACGCACCATGTGTGCCGACCGTCGATCTTCGTAGAACTCGTAGTAGTGATAGTAGAGGCTTTGTCGCCAGGTCTTCGGCGTTGAACCGTCGAACAGCGGCTTCAGGCTGACGCCCTGCATGTCGGAAGGGATCTCGACGCCAGCGATGTCCAGGAACGTCTCGCCGAAGTCGAGATTCGATGTCAGTTCCTGGCAGCGTTCGCCGGGCTTGATGACGCCGGGCCAGCGAACGAGGAACGGCATGCGGTACGATTCTTCGTACATGAAGCGTTTGTCGAACCAGCCGTGGTCACCGAGATAGAAGCCCTGGTCAGACGAATAAATGACGACGGTGTTCTCTGCGAGGCCGGTTTCGTCGAGGTATTCGAGCATGCGGCCGACGTTGTCATCGACCGAGGCGATGCACCTCAGGTAATCCTTGATGTATCTCTGATATTTCCAGCGGACGAGATCCTTGCCCTGAAGATTCGCTTTGCGGAATTCTTCGTTCTTCGGTTCGTAGGCAGCGTCCCAGACGGCCTTTTGCTCCGGAGTCAAATTGCGAGGCGGCGTCAGTTTCAGATCGGACGCGGTCATTGTTTTGGCGATGCTCATGTCCTGTTCGTGAGCGGCGCGGCCTCGACCTTCGTAGGTGTCGAACAGGTTGTCAGGCTCCGGAATCGTGACGTCGTCGTACATCGTTAAGTGCTTCGGACTGGGCTGCCAGTTTCGATGCGGAGCCTTTTGCTGGAACATCAGCATGAACGGTTTGTCGCCGTCCCGTTCTTTTTTCAGCCAGTCGAGAGCGAGGTCGGTGATGATGTCTGTGGTGTAGCCGACGTGGTTGACCTTCTGGCCATTCTTGATCATCGGCGGGTTGTAGTACGGTCCCTGTCCCTGAAGGATTTCCCAATAGTCAAAGCCCTGCGGGTCGCTGACGCCTCCGTGGCCGAGGTGCCACTTGCCAACGATCGCCGTCTGGTAGCCTGCCTTCTGAAGCAGTTTCGGAAAGAGCTGCTGTCCGCAGTCGAACTTGTTTCCGTTCTGTCGGAAGCCGTTCAGGTGGCTGTGCTTGCCGGTGAGGATGACGGCACGGCTCGGTCCGCAGATCGAATTTGTGCAGAACGTATTTTCAAAAAGCATGCCTTCGTTGGCGATGCGGTCGAGGTTTGGCGTCCTGTTGATTTTCGAGCCGTAGCAGCTCATCGAGTGCGTGGCGTGGTCATCGGTAAAGATGAAGATGATGTTCGGTTGCTTGTGAGCTTTCGACTTCTGAGCCGCTGTGCAGTCGCGACCGGGCTGGCAGAAAATCGACAAAGCGATACAGGTAAGAATGATGCCGCGGTGAATTTTCATCGGTTGTTTGTCTCCGCTGAAAGTGAGTTTCCATTAAGCCGGCCGAATTCGACGTACATGGTTTGCCGAGTCGACACGTGAGTGCAACAGTCTGGGCAGGGTGTGCTGGAGCGTGTCGTCGATTGTTGGCGCGTGGCGAAGACATGACACATTAATGAATCAGAATATGTCGATGTGGTGACAAAAGCTTGAGGGCCGACGAAGAGGATTACTCTAGCGGACTGAGACGGCGACGGGCAGCGTTGGACAATCGACTGTTTGTAATGATGAAAGGGATTGCTCACAGAATTTCGGGAACTTAAGTTCTGAGAGTGTCGTCTTTGTTGCCAGATTGGCAGACCAATGTGTCATGAAAAGTAAGGAGCGATTTCTCCGCAACATCCTGTCTTAATTCGGGATAGGCGTTGCGGTTTCCGATAGCGATCGACTGGCACAGTCGTTGCTATATTCGGAGGAGCGAGTGAGAGTTTGCCAAAAGCCGGCTCACGACCTCGATCCTGAGAGGAGTCGACAATGGTAGTCCATCAGGTAAACAGAATTGCTCGGCGTTTGACGGCGGCGGAGGGGTATCTGGAACTCGGGTTACCCGCTGACGCCCAGGCCGAACTGCAGACGATTGAGGATCCTGCCCCATTCGAAGGGGCATACATGTGGTTAATGGGAGAGTCTTTACGGAACCAGGGATTGTACGATGAGGCGATTGCTCCATTGCGACACGCAGCTCGTGCGTTGCCGTCGGAAAGTGGCCACCAGGCCTGGGATGCTCTGAAAGAATGTCTCGAAAAATCTGGGCGATCGGCTACAGCTGACGACATGGCTCAGACGATGGAGTATCTGGAACAGCGGAACGATATGGCCCCGACTCAGAACTCACGGGGCGACCGGTCGTCGAATGTTCGAATCGACATACCGCACGTCGGCAATCTGCAAATCAAGTTTAACCTGAACGACGGACTGACGATTAAGCTGAACCCACCCGGTTCCGGAGAAGTTTGACCAGCACTCAATTAAAGACGGACGTAAATTCAAGCGATGACAACTGAAACTTCGGATCGGCTCTTCGGAGCTGGTCCAGGTCCCGCGTGATCTGGCCCGACACGCGGGGCTTTTTTGTGCGCTGACGACGGGCCGATTGGCCAAAACTTCTACTTCTGGATGCGTGGTGAATGCGTCCGCTGCTTGATCGGGGTGTTTTCACTGGAAACTGGCGTTAGGATGTTGATCCCCCCGCGAGGCCAAGAGCTTCGTAACCTTGCCTCACCACACGCCTTCCGCCGACGGTCAGTCCCATGAGCCGGCAGTTCGAGAGCCCGCTTTTTACTGGAGCGATCGCACGCGCATTTTGCACAGTTCTTGTGCTGCTTGCCGTTGCGCTTGCGGAAATTCGAGCAGAAGAATCTTCCCCGACCGGGATCGAGTTTTTCGAGCAGAAAATTCGCCCGGTGCTGGTCAAGCATTGCTACGAATGTCACTCCGCCGAGTCGAAGAACGTCAAAGGTGGCTTGCTGCTGGATACTCGAGCCGGGGTACTGGCCGGAGGCGAATCCGGACTGACGGTGGTGCCGCGCAAGATCAAAGATAGTCTGATTCTCGAAGCGCTCCGTTACGAATCGTTTGAGATGCCACCTTCCGGAAAACTGCCTGATCGAGTCATCGCCGACTTCGAACGGTGGATCAAGATGGGAGCGCCGGATCCTCGCGAGGGTGAGACTGTTCGTCCGGAAGTACCGCAGATCGACTTTGACTCGGCCCGCAAGTTCTGGTCCTTTCAACCGCCAACGCGGCACGAGTTGCCAGCCGTTTCGGATTCGAAGTTCATCACAAAGCCAATCGATGCGTTCGTCCTGTCAAAGCTGGACAATGCCGGCTTGAAACCAAACGGTCTCGCCGGCAAACGCACGGTGGCGAGACGACTTTATCTGACGGTTCTGGGGTTGCCGCCGACTCCGGAAGAGCTGAATGAGTTTATGAGCGACACGTCACCCGACGCCGTCGCGGCGATGGTCGAGCGAGTGCTCACGTCGCCTCATTTCGGAGAACGGTTCGCCCGGCTGTGGCTGGACGTTTCACGCTACGCCGAGGACCAGGCACACATCGTTGGAAAAAACGGTTCGCTCCTTTACCCCAACGCTTACCTCTTTCGCGACTGGGTGATTCAGGCTTTCAACGACGATATGCCTTATGACGATTTCGTGAGGCTGCAGCTGGCTGCCGACCTGATTGCACCGGATGATGAATCGCAACATATCGCGACGGGGTTCATTGGGCTTGGCCCGAAGTACTACCGTCGCAACGATCCGGAAGTCATGGCCGAAGAGTGGGAGAATCACGTCGACACAGTCGGGCGAGGTTTGCTCGGGCTGACAATCGCTTGTGCCCGGTGTCACGACCACAAATTTGATCCTATTCCGACGACCGACTACTACGCTCTAGCTGGCGTCTTTGCCAGCACGTCTTTGTTCAATCAGCCGCTCGACGACAAGATTGAAAAGAACAAGAACGGCGAGGCGAAGAAGCCAGCGGATGCCTCGCACATTGTTAAGGACGCTAAGCCGACCGACTTGAACGTGCAGATCCGCGGCGACGTCAACAACAAGGGCGACATCGTCCAACGCGCGTTCCCACAGATCTTTTTTGCTGAGCCCCCAGCAGCGTTTGAAGAGGGCAGCGGTCGGCGAGAACTCGCAGAGCAAATCGTTCGCCGGGACAATCCACTCACGGCCAGAGTCATCGTCAATCGAGTGTGGGCGGTGCTGTTCGGGCAACCGCTCGTTGGAACGCCGAGCAACTTCGGCCTCAATGGCGAGTTGCCGAGTCATCCTGAACTGCTTGACGATCTCTCCGTACGGTTCATGGAAAACGGCTGGTCGATCAAGTGGCTGTGTCGCGAAATCGTTCTCTCATCAACATGGCAGCAGTCGAGTGATCTTAACGAAGCAGGGCAGAGGGCTGATCCGGCGAACAAGCTGCTCTGGCGAATGAATCGTCGTCGGCTGGATGTTGAGTCCTGGCGGGATTCCATTCTGCTTTCCGCCGGCACGCTGAATGGAATCGTCGGTGGAAAGTCGATTGACCCGACCGATCCTAAAGAAACTCGTCGAACCGTTTACAGTAGAGTCAGCCGGCTTGATCTGAACCCGATGCTGGCGATGTTCGATTTTCCCGACCCGAATGCGCATGCTGGAAGCCGAGTCGAAACCACAACGCCGCTGCAGAAGATGTTTGTCCTGAACAGTCCGTTTATGGTGCATCACGCGTCGGCACTTGCGGAACGGTGCCTCACCGCGGCCGAGTCTGACGGCGAACGCGTGGACTGGGCGACTCAAACATTGTTTGGCCGCACGCCCAGTGACGAGGAACGGACGCTCGCCATGCAGTTTCTGGGCACGCAGGACGATAAACATTCCGATCGCTGGAAGCAGTACGCTCAGATTCTTCTGGCGTCGAATGAATTGTTGATGATCGATTGAATGCTGGAAGGTCGAACGATGTTTCAAACGCGACGTGAAATGCTGAAGCGAGCCGGCACGGGCTTCGGAATGATCGGCCTGGCCGGTGCTCTGCAAAGTGCCGGACTGCTGGACGCGACGGCTTCCGCGGCAACGGCTTCGATTCTGGGCGGCAACCGCGCCCCGCACTTTGCTCCGCGAGCGAAGCGTGTGATTTTCCTTCAGATGAACGGAGCACCCTCGCACGTCGACACGTTCGATCCAAAACCAGCCTTGAAGAAACACGCAGGCGAACAGCCAACTGGCAAACTGTACCGAGCGAACAAAGGCAGCGGGTACATGCCGTCGCCATTTCATTTTCGGCCGCACGGCGAAAGCGGCGTGGTGATGAGTGAGCTGCTGCCGAACCTCGGCCGCGTCGCCGACGATCTGTGCGTGCTCCGATCGATGCACACGAACGTGCCGAATCACGAGCCCGGTCTGCTGATGATGAACTGCGGAAATCAGCAGCCGGTACGTCCGTGCCTGGGCAGCTGGGCGTCTTACGGGCTCGGAAGCGGAAATCAGAATCTGCCGTCGTTCGTGGCGCTCAGTCCTGGGTTGCCGGTCGTCGGTCCGCAGCTCTGGTCGAATTCTTTTCTGCCGGGCGAGTTCCAGACCACGGCGATCGACACCAACAATATGGCGGTCGACAAGCTGATCAAGAACCTGAAGCATCCCAGCCTGACTCGGACCGAGCAGAAGAAGCAGCTTGATCTGCTGTTGCGTCTCAACCGAATTCACATGGCGAAACGCCAGAACGATCCGGCGTTGGAAACGCAAATCAAGGCGATGGAACTGGCCTTCGAAATGCAGCGGGAAGCGTCGGACGTTTTCGACATTAGCCGCGAACCCAAGCACATTCAGAAAGCCTATGGAGACACGGTTTTCTCGAAGGGGTGCCTACTCGCTCGACGACTGGTTGAACACGGCGTGCGGTTCGTGCAGATGCACTACGTGACTGCCAATCAGAAACAGCCGTGGGACACGCATTCGGAAAATGACAAGCGGCATCGGGAACTGTGTGCCGACAGCGACAAAGCGACGGCCGCACTGATCACCGACCTCAAACAGCGGGGGATGCTGGAAGATACGCTGGTCATCTGGGGCGGTGAGTTTGGTCGCACGCCGTACTCGCAGGCCAACAAAGACAAAAAGAAAATCGGCCGCGACCACCATCACACCGGCTTCTCGATGTTCCTCGCCGGCGGCGGAACAAAAGGCGGGATGATGTACGGTGCGACCGACGAGTTCGGCATGAACGCTGTCGAGAACCGCATTCACGTCCACGACCTTCACGCCACGATTCTGCACCTGCTCGGCCTCGACCACGAACGGCTGACGTATCGCTACTCCGGCCGCGACTTCCGCCTGACCGACGTCCACGGCCGAGTCGTCAGCGACATCATTGCGTAGGCGGTACGCGGCGAACATTGGATTCCAATCGTTTGACCCGCAGCCGAAGGCGCAGGCGTCAGGGGACGCGGTTATTCCGGAAACGCCTGCGCCTTCGGCTACGGGTCAAACAAAGATTGATATTCCTGCCTCTGTTTTCCCCGCTGTCTCCTGTTCAGAAAGCTCTTCTCTTATCAGAATTCGATCCTTGATCGAGTCGAAAATTTGATGGTGCCTGTTCAGGGAAGATCACGTGGAAGATTTGCTGCATTCTGAGGAGCTGCCGAAGCTCGATGGTGGGACACTCCTGCTGTCATTTTCAGGTTGGATGGACGGCGGCGATGCCTCGACGGGGACGGTCAGTCGGTTAATCCGGCTGTTGGGTGCCGAGCCGGTTGCCGAGATTGATACCGAGCCTTACTACATTTTCAATCTGCCCGGATCGATGGAGCACGCGGCACAGTTTCGCCCGCACATCGATATAGAAGACGGACTTGTTAAGTCGGTCGACATGCCGGCGAACGAGTTCTACTTCGCCAAGGCCGCCAACCTGCTTCTCTTTAAAGGCAAAGAGCCGAACCTGAAATGGCGGACGTTCGGCGAGTGCATCTTCGAAGTCGCCAGGCAGTGTCAGGTCTCAAGGCTGATGTTCGTCGGTTCGTTCGGCGGTTCCGTGCCACACACTCGCGAACCAAGAATGTACGTCACGTGTTCGGACGAGAGACTCCACGACGAGATGGCGCAGTTCGGCATGCGGCGCACCGGCTACGAAGGGCCGGGCTCATTCATGACATATCTGATGTCGAAGGCTCCCGAGCAGGGCCTCGACATGGTTTCGCTCGTCGCTGAGATCCCCGGATACCTTCAGGGGACCAACCCGTTTTGCATTGAAGCAATCACTCGCCGTTTGGCCGCGATTCTGAAACTGTCGCCCAACATGGACGAGTTGCGGACAGCCAGCAACGAGTGGGAGCAGGAAATTTCTGCGATCATTGAAGAGAACGATGAGATGTCGCGAAAAATTCTCGAACTGGAAGACGACTACGACCGCGACCTGCTCGAACAACATGAAGACTCGTAGTAACGCGCGGGAGTGTTTCAGCCCTGAGGAGTTCCCCAGTGGCTGCGGTATTCACGATGGAGCATTCGGTCGGATTCAGCGTCGCCGGTGATCCGCTCGGTGGCCGGGTTGAATTCCAGGACTCGCCCTGTGCGGGCGGCGATGTTGGCGAGATGGACGATCGTGGCGGCTCGGTGGCCGACTTCGATGCTGGCAGCCGGTTTGGCTGTTCCACGAATGCTTTCAAAGAAGTTTGTGTGATGAGCGACTAAGTCGGCGCGGCCAGTTCGTTCCGCGATGAGTTTGTTTCTTTCGCCGTAAAGCCGCCAACCGACGGTGTGACCCATAATCAGCATCCCTTTCGTGCCGTAGAATGCCGCTCCGTTTTCGTAGCCGTCCTGCGAGTAGCGAGTCCAGATTCGCTGCTCAAAAATGAGCTGCTTTCGCTCGCCCGCTGCACCGTCCGGCGAGTATTCAAACTGAGCGTATTGTGTGTCGGGAAACTGCTGGTCGTCGTCGAAGAAATACTTCCCGCCGAAACAGGCAACTTTCTCAGGATGAGTCGACACGCCCAGACCCCACAGTGCGACATCGATATCGTGCACGCCGTCGTTGCCGATGTCGCCGCACCCGAAGTCGTGCCACCAGCGCCAGACTCCGTGCAACAGGTTCTTCCGGTACGGAACTTTCGGTGCCGGGCCCGTCCACGAATCGAAGTCCAGGTGAGCTGGCGGGCTTGTTGGTTCAGAGTGTCCGATGCTTCCTCGCCGCTGGCTGTTCCAGGCTTTGGCGACCAGCACGTCGCCAATCTCGCCGCTGAGCACTCGACTAATCCCGTCGGCAACGCATTCGGTGCTGCGGCTTTGGGTACCTACCTGCAGAACCTTGCCCGATCGTTTCACCGCGTCGGCCATCAACCGACCTTCACGCACATTGTGGCAGCACGGCTTTTCGACATACACATGCTTGCCCGCATCGAGTGCGAGGATCGCCGCCGGAGCGTGCCAGTGATCTGGCGTCGCGATAAATACCGCGTCGATCGATGAATCATCCAACAGCGTCCGCATGTCTCCGGTGGTCGCTGGCCGCTTGCCCGTCGTCGTCTCAACGTGAGCGGCCGCTGCTTCCAGACGATTCTGATCGACATCGCACACCGAGACGATCTGAACGTCATCCCGCTTCGCGAGATTTTTCACATGATTCATCCCCATCCCGCCGGGGCCGATGATGCCGATGCGAATTCGATTCGCACCGTCGGCAATCGCGCCGCCAGTTGTCGCCGTCGCGATTGTTGCTGCACCTGCCAGTTTCAAGAAATTTCTTCGTTCGGACGGCATAGCGTTTCCTTCGACTTTCAAGCCAACGAGTTTATGAGAGCTGCCTGGCGGAGGACCGAGTTGGTCATCCCCTACAAGTGAAAAACTCACAAGTTCTGACGATCACGGCTCCTGAGTTTGGTCCGAGAACACAGTTGATCAAGCTTTGACGCTCTTTGCGATTTCGTCCAGTCCGACGATTTCTGACTTGTCACTGGCGGCGTTGACGAGGTCGCAAATCAGCTTGACGGTTTTGAATTCGGGATCTTCGACGACCATGCACGATGGGTGGCAGAGGAAGTCGAAGACGGCGCGGTTTTCGATGGCCCATTCAACAGCGAGCCGGACCGCTTTCAGGAAGTAGTCGAGCTTCCAGAACTTCGTGCGGAATGCGCCGACGTCGCTGATCGGGCTCATCGGAATTTCAATCAGGCCGCTGGGATAGATGAATGGCTGAGCGTCGGCCTGCGCGCGAACGATGTCGGCGTAAACTTCCGGGCCGGGTTCTTTCATTGGCTCCCCGGAAATGTGCCGAGGGTACTTGCAGCTTGCCCACGTGAAGCCCGCATCGAGCAACAGCTGCTGCACGTCTGGGCGATCATTCAGGCCGTTCGAGAAACCGCCGGGAGTCCGGAATCCGTTGGGGGTGATACCCGCTCGCTGTTTCAAAGCGATCGTCGTCGTGCGAATGTTTTCAGCAATGATTTGGGCCGGAGTTCGATCGGCCACGAGCCACGGGGATCTCTTGAAACGAAACTGCGTCGTATCAAGAGTCGTTGCCAGGACGTTGACATGATCGTAAGTGTGGTTACCGATCGGGTGTCCGGCCGCTGCAATTTCCTTCAGCCAGTCGACGCTGGCATGTTCGAGGACTCGGCCGACGCAAAAGAAATGAATCAGTCCGTCGCGCTCTTTCGCGATACGAGCCGCCTCGGCCGAGTATTGCTTTGTGGGCTCGTCGAGATTGCCTTTCTGGTAGTCCCACTCGGTCATGCCGCGCTTCGGGTAGTGCCGACTCATCTCAAGGTCGAACGTAATCGCGATCTGTGCTTTCTTTGGCGACGGGTCCTGGCCACGTGAAAGCGCAGCCACCGTGCCGATGGTGCCTGTGGCCGCCGCTCCAAGGAATGCTCGGCGAGTGACGTCTGTTGATGGATGGTGTGAATTCATGTTCTGCCTCAGCGGATATTCGATTGGAACGACCGGCGGTTTTTCGAGTTGGTCTTCGGTCAGTCGTTCCGTTCTGATTCTTTGCTCGCAGGGGCGTCACCGTCGAGCTTGATCCACGAAATCTGTGTTACCAGCTGATTCAACGCGGCGAATGAGATGTGGGCGTTCGTCGCGTAGCGTGGTGTTGAATTTGCCGGGAACGTTGCCAGCGTCGCGTCGCCGACCAGGAACACGTTGAAATCGTGCGTGAGATTTTCGTAGCCGGCCGTCGTTTTGCAGAAGCACATGTCGGTCGCATAGCCCGTCAGAATAACGTGCCGGATGCCGTGCTTCTTCAGAAAATCCCGCAGCGGAGCGTAGCCGTCGTTGTCGAAAATGACGACGTCATTGGGCGACAGATCGATGTCGCTGGTGACCGGTGTCGGGAGATCCCAGAAGCCGGCGTTGTTGTACTTTGCTCCTGCGTCGAGTCCCGGAAACTGGCGAAAGTAGTCTTTTACAGTCGACTGCTTTGAAAGCGTCAGCGTCTTCGGGAGTGGTCCGGAGCGATAGTTGAACGAATTCAGTTTTTCATGCAGATCCGTGGCGGCTTGCTTGCGAGTTGCCGCGTCCGGTGTGTCGAACAGTGATCGATAGAGTTTCGCTCGAATGGGATCCCGGCTGCCTCGAAGACTGAACATCACGAATCCGACACTGTCCCGGAGCGATTTCAGAAATGGATTGACGACCGTTCTTGTGTGCTTTGCGGCGAGGTGGTTTTTTTCGAGCGTGCAGAAATCGCAGACGCCGGCAGGTTCGGGAGTTTTCCACCCCTGCCCATCATCGATCCCCCACGGATGAACCATGATGACGGCAGTGTCGGCTGCTCGTAGTCGGTTGGGCATTTCGATGATGCCGCGAGCGTTGTACGAGAACCGCCATGCTCGCACGCTGAGGTCGGAGTTTTTGTCGTTCACCAGAATCGGTGCTTCGAAACGCCTGACCTCGCGGATTGGTTCGACAAACTCCGGATGATCAGCCAGCAGCGGCTCCGGATTGTCGAGCGGCGTCAGCGTGTTGTGGTAAGTTCGAGTTTCTGCCTCGACCTTTGAAGGCTCGGCGGCGTTCGACGCTGGCAATTGGAGAAAGAGCAGGAATACCAGTGTGGCACGGGTGATATTTGCCGCAGCGAGTTTGGTGCTGACTTTCCGCATGACCGTCTCCGATTTCATCTTGTCTGTGTTTTGTTCTTCGGTTTGATGGGAATTGATGCGTCAATGCCCAGGCAGGCGAATCCAGCGATGAAAAACGCTCCGGCACAGACAAGGAACGCAACGTCCCAGTCGTAGTGTTTGACGATCTGGTTGAGCAGCAACGGCGAGATTGTCGCGCCGAGGTTTCCCCACATGTTGGCCCAACCGTGGATGGAAGCAACATGGTTGCCACCGACATCCTGCTTGTAGGCCCAGCCTGACGCCGAGCCGAGGTCGGTCGAGAACGCGACGATGCCGAACAGCGCGGTGAGAGTCCACGGCGAAGGATGCAGCAGACACAACAGGTACGCGCTGCCGGCCAGAAAACGGCCAACCATCATCGGTAGCACGCGGCCTCGTTTCAGGCCGATCCGCTGAACGGCGATGTCCGTCGCGCGGCCGCCGAGCAGCATGCCGCACCACCCGATCCATAACGGAAGGGCACACATCCAGCCGCGTTCGGCCAGCGGGACCGAGTGTTCCTCAACCAGAAACCTCGGCAACCACGTCACGAGAAACACCCAGCCGACGTTCGATCCCCATTGAGAAACACACATCAGCCACAGGCTGCGACTGGTCACCATCGCGCGTATCGGCGGTTTCTCCAGGGGCTTTTCATCCTCGGCGTCGTCGGGCTGAACTGTCGTCACCGGCTGCCCGACTTTAATCAGTGCACGTTCTTCGTCGTTGCACCATGGATGCGTGGCCGGCCGGTTTCGGAAGACAAACCAGAATCCCGCGGCGACGAAGATTCCGCAGGCCCCGTATGAAAACATGACCGGCCGCCAGCCTTGAACGTAGAGCTTGCCGACGAAGTTGGGAAACGCCGCTTCCAGCACGAGTCTGTTGACTCGACTGACTTCCGCCTGAGTTAACGAATTCTTCTTCAGCAGCGTCCGCGCTTCCCGCTCGATCGGTAGCCCTTCGATGGGACCATCAATGAGCGGCACTTTGGACTCAATCAGCTCGTTCAGGCCAGTAATAGGAGAACGCCTCTGTGCGACCAGAGAATCCGCAATTTCGCGCCGCAGTTGGTCCGCGTTCAAAGGCCTGACCTGCTTGATCGCGTTGGGTGGTGCGTCTTTGAGGGCTGCTTCTTCCAACTCATGCACGAACGCTGCCGAATCGTGCAAAGTTTCCTCGGTCAGCAGCGGCGAGGTTTCCAGCGGGACAAAGAAGACGATCAGCGAGGCCGTCAGTACTGGGGCTAGACCGCTGCCGAGCCGGCCGCCCCACGAGACGAACCCGCTGGCTGTGCCGCGAGACGACATCGGGATCCATTTTCCGATCAGACTCGCCGCCGTTGGGTATGCCCCCGCCTGACCGATACCAGCCAGCAGCCGAACGGCCAGCAGCGAAATGACTCCGACGGTCATGCCCATCATGGCCGTAAAGAATGACCAGACGAGGATGTAAATTGTCAGCATAATCCTCGCGCCGAAGCGGTCACTCATCCAGCCGGACGGAACTTGTGCCAACGCGTAAGTCAGAAAGAATGCCGAGAAGCAGAAGCTGAGTTCGTCGTTCGAGATGCTCAGGTCTTCGCGAATGTACGTCTGAGCGTAGCTCATGCAGAAGCGGTGCAGGTACAGCAGGAACGCCATCGCAAACGTGACGCCCAGTACCAGGTACCGGACGCGCGTGGGTCGTTGTGAACCGTTTGGTGATTCCGGCATTGAACGCCTTAATGTACGAGACGTAAACCGCTTATTCTGATCCTTACAGTGTGCCACTGGCTTTGCCAGTGCGAGCATTTGATACAGTTGTTTGTCGGTTCGCTTCTCCTGGTGAGCCTGACTCAAAGCACTGGCGGAGCCAGTGGCACACTCGAGCAGGTGGTTCAGGAAGAATTACGTGTCACGTAAACCGGGCTGCTCCAGGCGAGGGACTGGTCGAACTGCGTGACTCGGATCCAGTAGGGGAATTCGCCGGTCACGGATTCCTCGTCGGACGTTTCGAGATTGAATGTTCTCGGCCCGGCAGGATCAGGTGGGGGACCGATCTGTGCGAATCGTCCGACTCCGCCGGCATCGACTCGGTGGTCTGTGTTCCGAACGTCACCGAGCTTTGCGGTGAACGTCGTCGGGCCGGATTCAAACGTCAGCTCTGTCGAGTCATCGCCGACGACTTTAATGATGATTCCTGCCGCATTCCCAGCGGATTTGTTCGCCCATTCGATCCGGTTATCACCAATCAGCGTGGCGGCGTCATCGTACGACTGGAAGTTGATTGGCTCGATCAATTCGACGGTGCCGTTTGAAACTGACAGCGATCCCGCCCAGTCAACCCGTTGCAGCCGGGCCGTGCCTTTACGCTCGGTACCGCCCCACAGCACTCGTAGATATGTCGCATCTTCTGGTTGCTCGACTCGCGGCGACACCGTCCAAGAATCGATGATCTCAACGCCTCGGAACAGGTCGACTCGTTCGATGGCCCTGGTGCCTTCGACGTCGAAGCTGATCTTCGGCGAGTCGGTTGTCTCAATCTCAGAACCCATGTCGGCACCGTCCACCTGGAACAGTAGTCGAATTCGCTCGCCCGTCGTCGCGTAGGTTCTTCGAGCGTGCAGCGCTTCCCAGAGCGATTCGCGAGTGAGTTCTTTGGCGTAAACCGCGGTCAGGCCGTTGCGCAGGTTGCGGATCAGTCGCCGGCCAGGGTGGCACGCGCCGGGACGGCCCATCACTCCATCGGTCCCGGCGGTCAGTCCCACCTTGTATCCACGTGATAACGCATCCATGAAGAACCACTCAACCGTGCCGTGGGTCGAGTGTGTTTCGCACAGCTTCTCAATCTTCTGCTCGTACCAGTCGAGGTTTGTCATGCGGCCGCCGACGTGGATGTTGACGAGCACGTCCAGATCGCGGAACGCGTCGTGAAACTCGGGAGCGGTCGGAACGTCCGGTTCGGGATCGGGGACGTCTTCACGAAAAAAGCGATCGCTGCGTCGCATGATCGGTTCGTCGTAACCGTAAATCACGTTGCGGTCGCCACCGTCTTTCGTGAAGGGACTCCACTCGCAGCCGAGGATCGGGACGTAAACGCCGGGCTCGTAGAAATCGTCGGTGACTTTTCGCACGTGAGCCCAATCGTCGAGCGTTACGTAGTGGTCGTTCGACTGGTGCGTGATGAACTGCAGGCCGGCGCAGTCTCGACCGAACGCGTACGACTCGGAGACCGTCCCGGATCCGCAGCCGATTTCCGTCTGCCCGGAATGCACGTCGCCCCAGAAAATCTCAAGCGGTGGTTGCTCGGTGTGAACGGTGATCGGATTGCTGACTGAGCAGAAATCTCCACATTCAACGTTCAGCCGGTACGAGCCTGGTTGACTGAAAGTAACGTCGAAGTGGTATGACGGGCGGACAGGCTCGGCGTCAACGGGGACAATTTCCGCGCTGTGTTCTTCCGAATCGGTCGTCACGACCGGCATGTCCTCCAGCACGGTCGCGTTGCCCCAGCAGTCCTCGGCTCGCACGATAGCCTCGGCAGATTCGCCAACGACGACGTCCGAATGAATGATCGCCGAAATCCGGACGGGCGGACCGGGCACGACCGGAAAGGACGGTTGCTGCGGGAGTCGATTACGAATTGCATCGCCCCGATGGTCAATCGCCATGACGAATTCGAGGTGGTTGTCGACGCACGTCGGTGCTCGCCAGCCAGCGCTGCCTTGCGAAGTGTCTCCGCAAGTCAGTTTGATGCGGTCGCCCTGGCGAAGCTGGCCGCTGTCAACTTTTACATGAGACTGATGATGCCACGGCTCGATGCCCGAGAACCAGTTGTAGACCGGTCGGAGCGTCACGTCGGCTGAAGACTCCGCAGCCGGCTCGAATTCCAGACTCATGAATCCGTCGGCCGATGGATCGTCGGTTTGAAGGTCGCTCCAGTCGAACGGCCACCGCCAGCAGACGAGTAACTCGCCACCGGTCTCAACAATGTCTTCACCGACCGTCCATTCGAAGACCACGGTCGTCGGCTCACTGACCGTCAAGTGGTCGATCTCGGTGTGAGTCCCTTTGCCGTGACGACGAAGCCGTTCTTCGTAAGGGACGTTGAAGTGGTGATGAAGCTCGGGCGTGGCGGGAGGAGCGAGACTGGCGAGAAGCATCTGCGGCGGTCCTTCACAAAGTTCGATACGACGAAGACTGGATTCTGATGCTGATGGATTCCGAATGCGACCGTTTCACTTGTTTCACACGTGGAGCCACCGCGAAGATGTCAGCTCGTAGATTTTCAGGCGGACATTATTTCAACCACGAAAGACACTAAATACACGAAAGATCAGGCTGACTTGTTTTCGTGTGTTTTGTGTTTTTCGTGGTTTAAAAGTTTTTGCAAGGACAACTCTGATGCGAATTCTTCGGCTGTGGTTACCCGTTTTTCTCGTTGTATTAACGGCCTCGTCGGCGATGGCTGACAAGCGGCCAAATATTCTCGTGGCGATTTCGGATGACCAGTCGTTTCCGCACGCTTCGGCTTACGGGTACCAGGCGATTTCAACGCCGGCGTTCGATCGCGTCGCGAAGATGGGAGTCCTCTTTAACAACGCCTTCACGCCGGCTCCCGGTTGTAGTCCGATGCGCGCCGCGTTTCTGACTGGACGAAACATCTGGCAGATCGAAAATGCCGGTACGCATGCCAGTTCGTTTCCGAAGAAGTACGAGGCCTATCCGGATCGCCTGGAAGCGGCGGGATATTTCATCGGAGCGACCGGCAAACATTGGGGACCTGGCAACTGGAAGGTTGACGGCTGGGCTCACAATCCGGCCGGACCGACATGGGGGAAACGCAAACTCAAGTCGCCTCCCGGAATCAGCAGCAACGACTACGCCTCGAACTTTGCTGACTTCCTGAAAGATCGACCAAACGACAAACCGTTCAGTTTCTGGTACGGAGCGACCGAGCCTCATCGATCATTCAGCAAAGGTATCGGCAT
>Ga0316208_1001329_pt1 | contig 23736 bp, 18 predicted proteins | sample 3monopyrite_MG_FD_204944 | JGI IMG/M metagenome (GOLD analysis project Ga0316208, IMG submission 204944) | Microbial mat bacterial communities from mineral coupon in-situ incubated in ocean water Damariscotta River, Maine, United States -... | ecosystem: Environmental > Aquatic > Marine >... | reverse complement strand
GGAACCTTCACATCAAGCAAACCGGTTGACGCAGTCGCCTTCGGCTTGCCGTTAAACGAATTGTTGTCTCTTCTTTCGTGTTTTTCGTTTCTTTCGTGGTCCTTTAAGGTTTAAGTTTTAGAAACTATTCATTCAAAAAAGAGTTTGAACGCAGGGGAGAGATCCGGAGTCTGCCTACGATACAGCATGCTCAAACGAAACAGGCAAGAAAGTCTGTACTCCATTTGGATAAATTGAGGCTTCCTGATTATTGTTTCAGGAGAAGTTTCTATTTCTAACGGTAAAAGTTTACGAACGGCTCGCAAATTTTAGAAAATTATCATTTTGATTACGGCAGTCAGAACAGACCAGCCGCACTGGGGAGTCGGTGTCATAATCATTAGCAACGATGAGATTAGCAGCACCCCTTTTATTGTTACGAATTATTTGTTCGCTCAATAGGGATTCCGCTCATAAATGAAACTGGTGTTGATTTTTGTAAACGCGATGCAGAATAGAATTTGTTGACCTATGATTCTAAAAGTAAACAATACTGGAAGGAGTCTGCGCCGAGTTTGCACTGCACAATTGGCACCATGCTCAAAAACAGAACTTGAAAGAAGGGAAGAGGGCTCGGAAATGATGAGGAGAGATTCTCCTGATTGGTTTTTACAGAGCGGAAGACTGTTTATCGTATGAAAGTAACGCCTTCACAAATTGGATTTATTATTTTCCTGTTTGCCAATGCGACGGTTTATATTCGTCCGTGGGAAATTTTTCCTGCATTGGCTGGTGTGCAAATTTACGTCTATCTGATTTTGCTCTCGGCTTTATTTTCTTACAAACAAATTCAGACGCATCTTTCCAAAGCGTCGCTTCTGGGACAGCCGATCACTTTGTGTGTGCTCGGTGTTTTTGCAGCGGTCGGTATTTCACACATTTCTAATGGTTACCTGGGCGGGGCAACCAAAGGGATGTTCTCAATGTTCAAAACCGTGGTCTATTATTTGGTTTTGGTCTCGACCGTTAACACGCCGAAACGATTACAGGTTTTTGTTGTCAGTTTGATATTATGCGGAACAACCTGCATCGCGATCAGCGTGGGGGATTACCACGATTTTTTTCAGATAGAATCGTTGACACATATTAAAGAACGAATTGGTTATTTACCGGGAGGAAAGGAAATTTTCCTGATCCGTCTGTGCGGAATTGGAATGTTTCATGATCCGAATGACCTTTCTTTGCTCATTATTACGACCGGTGCTTTAAGTTTGTCACAATCAACAGATCGTAGTTGGGGGATGAGCCGTGTACTTTGGATAATTCCGTTCCCAATTTTAATGCTTGCAATGTGGGATACGCATTCGCGTGGTGGTCTGATTGCAGCCGGTGCGGCGACGATGGCATTTTTAATGATGAAATACGGTCGAGCTTTTGCACTCGCAGCCGTTGGGTTGGGGGTGCTGGTTGCACCGCTGGCGCTCGGGCGAATGGCGAGTATGGATGTTTCCAGCGGAACCGGACAACAGCGGATTCGATTATGGGCCGAAGGTTTTGCTGCGATTCAATCACCGAAAATACTTTTTGGGATCGGCGAAGGGATGTATCAGGATTTAGCGAATTATGTGGCTCATAACTCGTATGTGCATGCGTTTGTTGAATTAGGTTTATTCGGCGGAACATTTTTTGTCGGTTGTTTTTTCTTTGCCGGTTACGGGTTGTATCGCCTGAAAGTTGATCGTGATAAAATTTACGACAACAGTTTGATTCATTTCCAACCGTACCTGGCGGCTGTGATTGCGGCGTGGTGTGCGGGTTTTTTATCGTTGTCTCGCTGTTATCCGACGCCCACATATACGATAGTAGGAATGTCGGCTGCCTATCTGAATTTGGTCGGCATTTATTTGTACCCGATGCGTCCTGTTTTATCACTCGATAAACAACTCTTCCATAAATGGATTGCCTGTAGTGGGTTAGTCTTTATTGCGATGTTTGCAGCGACCAAAATGTTTGCAAGATTTGGTTAAGAAGGTTTTTTTGTGTCCGTAAAAATCAACGTCCTGATCAGTTGGATCGCTCATGCGGTAACGCTGGGGATCGGCTTCTTTATGATGCCGTATATCCTGCATACCATGGGGGACGGTACGTATGGGACGTGGCTGTTTCTCAATTCCATCGCAGGACAAACGGGACTGCTGTATCTCGGTTTTGGAGACGCGATCTCTCGCTTCACTTCGAAATATCAGGCAGAACGTAACTGGGGCGAACTGAACCGTACGGCTAGTTGTATCACCTCGGTTTACTTCGGCTCTGCGTGTGTCGTGATGTTGCTGGGTTCTGTTTTTGCGCTGGTCGCCCCGTCGATTTACGATTGGCCCGGGCAATCAATTACCGAAGTGCAAATTGCAATTTTACTGCTTGCATTAAATGCTGCTGTTTCGATTGGCGGAAGTTCCTTCGGGGGTCTGTTGATGGGGATTCAGCGGTTCGATATCGAACGGGGGATCGTTATCGTTGTGAATGTTTCCCGGTTAGTGTTGACGCTGCTATTTCTGAAATCATCTTATGGCCTAGTGACCTTAGCCAGCATTTTTCTGGCACTAACGGTCCTCGAAAATGTTGCGATGGCTGTGATGGCGTTTCGGCTTATACCGACACTCAAAATGCGATTCAGTGATCTGAAAAAAAGCGTTTACAAAAAATGTTTCTCGTTCAGCCTGTTTACCTTTTTATCGCTGGTCGCTGAACACATTATTTACTTGGTCGATACCATCATCATCTTTTATTTTCTCGGCCCTGTTGCGGTCGTTCCTTATCGTATTGCGTTTCGATTGTGCGATATGGTGCGAGTTCCGGTTTTGCAAATTGGTTATGTTTTCCTGCCCAAAGCAGGGCAACTGCATTCGATGAAGCAGTATGACCACTTGCGAAAACTGATCAGCCAGGGCTTTGGAATTGCGTTTCTTCTTGTTTGCTCTGCGTTTATCGGTGCTTGTTTCTTCAGCGATTTAATGATTCGTGTCTGGATTGGAACCGGTTATGCAGAAAGTTACCTCATTGTGCTGATTCTGTTGGGTGGGCAATTAGTCGCTTTGCCGACGCATATTATGCGACACGCATTAATCGGCACCGGTTACGTCCGCATTCCTGCGATTCTCTTCCTGGTGGAAGCGATTGCGAATCTCATTATTTCATTAAGCCTGCTTCCTTACTGGGGAATATATGGCGTTGCTTTCGGAACACTCCTTCCGTTAGTGATTATTGAACTTGGTTTGGTGATGCCGATTGCTATGCGGCAATTGAAATTATCAATTCGAGAACTTTTCGCTGAAGGATTTCGGCCTCAATTGTTACCGCTCGGAATGATTCTGACTTATTCAATGATCGTTTCTCAGTACCACCTCCAGGATAACTGGTTCACTGTTATCGGGATTGTATTGGGGGCAGCTCTCGTGTTATTGCTCGGGATTGGAGTGATCCATTTGAAAAAAAAAGGAAACAGAATTGATAAATTACAGGAAGCAACCGCGGTGAATTAGTTTTATATTTCATTGGTTTCATCCCGTAGAGTGCGTCGTGACGCACCCTACGTCTTATTATACAAAACAGGGAGGGTGACATGCAGCGTGTCACTTTTGATAACAATTTGAAACGCGAGATCGCTTCTGAGACATCAGAAAGTTTGCGAGAGGTTTGCGTCCCGGTCACAAATGAAATTCGATTGCAATCGTTCGATGTCAATCAGCGTGAAGCCGTGCTTGAAATCTGGCGAGAACTTCAGCAGAGACTTGGTTCGACATCGCTAATGTGCAGTGCAGACTGGACAGAAATCTGGCTCAAGCATTATCAAGATTCGATCACGGTTCGATTTGTTGTTGGTTACAAGCAGGAACAGGTGTGTGGGATTTGCTTGCTAAGCGAATCGAAACATCATCGCATTGGTCCGGTAACAGTTCGAACATTGCATCTGGGAACCGCAGGGGAGTTGCATGGGGAATCTGTTTGCGTTGAATACAATGATATTCTTTGTGAACCGCGATACCGAAATGAATTTGTCTGCGAGTTGCAAAAGCTGATTCATAAGCAAGGAAGCTGGGATCAATTTCGACTTGATGGGATCAATACAGAAGCAAATAAACCCTGGCCTTTATACGAAAATAACGATTCAGGATCATCACAAGTAACCGTTCAATCGCGAGTTCGTGAGAGTCGTTATTTTGATTTGGAACATTGCAGAGCCGAGGGAGGCGATATTCTTTCGCTGCTCGGAAAAAGCACGCGTTCCAATATCAGACGACGAATCAAAAAGCTGGACGAGATCAATCTGGAATGGGCTGAGACAACCGAGCAGGCAAATGATATCTTTGCGGAGTTAATCGATTTGCATCAGGCTCGCTGGAAGAAAGAGGGAGAGCCGGGCGCGTTTGCAAGCAGTCGATTTACGGGCTTTCAGAAAGATTTAATTGCACGATTGTTGCCTCAACAAAAAGTGGTCCTTTGCAGAATGAAAGCCGGGACGCAAACGATCGGCTGTTTATATTTGTTGGTCGATAAAAATCGATTGCTCGATTATGTATCCGGCTTAGCCAGTTTCGAAGAAGTCCCCAGTTCCGGTCTTATTTCGCATTATCTTTGTATGAACCAAGCGATGCAGCGTGGTTACGATGCGTATGATTTTCTGGTGGGTGAAAAGCGACATAAGGAAAATCTGGGGAAATCAGCCAATCAATTGCAGTGGGTTGTTTGTGAACGTAACAGAACGATTTTCCGATTGCGAAACCTCGCCTTGAAGGCGAAGCAAATCGCAAAACGAATTGTGAGGAAACCATGACGCAATCACCTACCGTTTATCATCAACCTGCGGAATCGGCAGCAGGAACAGCACAGACTGACTCTGCCCATCAAACTGGCAAAGCAGGACGGCTGTCTGAAAAAATTCGTGTTTGTCATGTCAGTATGTGTTTAACAACCGGCGGCCTGGAACGCCTGCTGGTTGAATTTGCCAGACGGACAAATCCCGAACAATATGACCTGCAATTTGCGGTGCTGGGAGATATCGGACAGCCTGCAGAAGATATCAATTCGCTCGAAAAAACAGTCACGCAAATTAACAGGACGAAATCGGGACGCTGGTCTCAATTTACTTCTTTAAGAAAACTGTTTATTGAGCAGCGGATTGATATTGTTCATTCCCATAATACGTATGCCCATTTTTACGCCAGCATCGCAGGCTATCTCGCGGGGGTACCCGTCATTTTGAATACGCAACATGGTCGAGGTTGTGGCAACAGCTTCAAGCAACGGGGACATTTTTTCCTTGCCAACCGACTTGCTCACCAAATTTTAGCTGTTTCTGAAGATAGTGCGCGAATTTGTCAAAAGCAGGATCCACTGAGTCGTTCGAAAATCACAGCCTTGTGGAACGGGATTGATCTGGATCGGTTCAGTTTTCACGGTCCACAAAACAAACCACATGCGATCAGCGTGGCGAGATTATCGCCCGAAAAAGATTTTCCAACGTTGCTGCAAGCAATCCGATTGGTTGTTGATCAACATCCCGATTTCAAATTGACGATGGTAGGTGATGGGCAGGAAAGAGAACCACTTGAAAAACTGTGCAGCGAATTGAATCTCGATTCTCATGTCACTTTTCTGGGTGAGCGTAGCGATGTGCCCGACCTATTAAAGCAGGCGGGGATGTTTGTTTCCTCTTCTTCAACAGAAGGGATTTCGTTGACATTGCTCGAAGCTCTTGCGGTCGGACTGCCGATTATTACTACCGATGTCGGAGGTAACCCCGAAATTATTGAAGAGGGGACGACCGGGTATCTGGTCCCATCAAGAAATCCCCAGCGATTAGCCGAGGCGATTTGCAGTCATTTGGAAAAACCGGAAACATGGGACACAATGGCTGCCGTTGGTCGAGAAAGTGTCGAAAAGAAATTTCACATTAATCGTATGATCAAAGACTACGAAGATCTTTATCGCAGTTATATTCTCGAAAAACGAGGCAAGTTGTGAATGTAGGTTAGGCTTTCCAGCCTGACAAAACGGGTTTCTATAATAGAAGGCAGGATGGGATCATAAGATAGCGTGATGTTTCGGGAAATAGCGAAAAAGGTCTTTTCCCAAAGTGAAAATGTGTCAGGCAGGAAAGCCTAACCTACGAATAGCGACCATTAGTTAATTTATTGCAGGCGTAACAATGAATATTTTATTTATCAGCTCGATCTTTCCCGATGCTTCTCACGCGTCGCGGGGAACGTTCAATTATGAACTTTGCACTGCATTACAGCGGGCCGGTTCAGATGTCAAAGTGATCGCCCCGCAGCCTTGGACAGAAGTTGTCAAAGGGAAATTCAATGGAATTGCCCCGACTGCAACGGAGCAAATTATTCAACAGGGATTGGAAGTTCATTACCCGACGTATTGGTATCCCCCAAAAATCATGCGCGGGAAATACGGGAGTTTCTATTGGAGATCGATAGAAGGAACCGTTCAAAAGATTCTCAAAAATTGGCAGCCCGATTTCATTCTTTCTTACTGGGCACATCCCGATGGCGAAGCAGGCGTGCGTGTTTCGGAAATAACCGGGGCACCTTGTGGGGTGCTTATTGGTGGGTCCGATGTTCTCATTTTGCCAAACTCGCCGTCGCGCCGACAAAAAGTGATTGATGTGCTGACTCAATCGAACGCCGTTATCCCGATCAGTCACGGGCTTGGCGAAGTTGTTAAACATTATGGCGTTCACAAAGAGAACGTACACCCGGTTTATCAGGGGGTTGATATTGATAAGTTCGTGCCGGAAGATAAACGGGTTGCCAGAAGCTGGCTCGGTCTTGACCCTGAACGTCCTTTATTGTTATGGGTGGGGCGCATGGTTGCGGTAAAGAATTTGGAATTATTAATTAACACCTGCGAAATCAAAGCGAATCGTGGTGATGATTTTGTGCTGTGCCTTATCGGCGATGGACCACTACGACCGCAACTCGAACAGATGGTCAAAGAGAAGGGGCTCGAAGATATTGTTTCGTTTATCGGGACCGTTAATCACGAGGAACTGCCGAACTGGTATCAGGCGGCTGACTTGACGGTATTGTGTAGTCATTCGGAAGGGTTGCCAAACGTATTTCGCGAATCGCTGGCGTGCGGCACTCCGTTTGTCAGTACCGATGTGGGAAGCATCAGCGAAATCGCAGATTCTTCTTATGCGATGCTCTGTGAAAAGGACAGCGAACGGGAACTGCTCCACGCACTCGATATTGTTCTTTACGGATCATTCCAAGAGGGAGCAGCGGTTTCAGAAACGCGTTCCTGGGACGACATGGCGAATGAAATTCTTCTCTTGGCGGATGTGTTGCGTTTTCCGCCTGAAGAAAATAGTAATTCGATTGCTGAAGCGGAAAAAAACGAATAAATTGAGGGCAATTCAAAGTAAAGCAGTGAAAATGAAGAGCCGGACCAGTGATGCTCTGGGTTTCTTATGATCTTTTATCATTCTGAACATTATTGTTGTCGGTTATACATTTGGAACAGCAGAGTTACCCAGCGGTTAACACCCCCGGCTCGCCTGTAATTTCACTAAAGGTTTTATTTCTGTGAATATTGGGCATCAAAATAAACGAGTTTTATTTGTGGCGTATCAATTCCCGCCGGCGGGGGGGATTGGGGTGCATCGCGTGGTGAAGTTTGTGAAGTATCTTGCTGAGTTCGGCTGGGATGCTTCTGTGCTGACGGTCTCCAACCCGTCCGTTCCAATGACTGACGATTCCCTTTGTGCAGATATCCCGGTTAATACAACAATCGTCAAAGCAAAAACGTGGGAGCCGGGGTATTCGTGGAAGCAGAAACTGGCGACCGAAAAAAGTGAAGCCGCTTCTTCCACATCAAAACCAAGAAAACAATTCCTCAAACCGTTGTTGAAATCAACCGCGAATTTATTCCTGCAGCCAGACATGCAAATTTTGTGGTATAACAATGCAGTGAGAGCAGGCAGGAAACTCCTGCAGGAAGTCAAACACGATGCGATCATCGCGACTGCGCCCCCTTTTTCTTCGTTTCTGGTCGGGAGAAAACTAGCGAAGAAATCGGGACTGCCTCTAATTCTCGATTACCGTGATGAATGGGGCATCAGTAATGCGTATTGGGAAAATAAACAGCCGAATTTCATTTCTGCTGCGATTCAGGCCCGTATGCAGAAAAGTTTGCTCACCGATGCAACGATGGCGATTGCAACCACGCCTTCCAGTTGTGAATCGGTTCAGCGAACAGCCGATGAAGCCGGTTCGTCTGTTCGCTGCGAGTTCATTTACAACGGTTACGATCCCGATGATTTCAACCAGAACCGTTCAGCAAACACCTTACGCAAAGATTACGGCAACGGCCTCGATAAATTTCGTCTGGCGTATGCGGGGACGCTGTGGAATTTGAACAGCATCGAGCCGCTTGTTGATACCATCCTTCAATTGGAAAAACAATCGCCAGATTTATTGAAACAAATGGAATTCGTGATTGCGGGCAGACGCACCGCACAGCAGGAGACGTTACTTGATCGGGTAGAACAACTTCCCTGCCAAATTGTTCGCCTTCCTTTTATCAGTCACGATGAAGCAGTTCAGTTGATGCAAACAGCCGATTGCCTGGCGCTTTTGAATTCCAATCTTCCGGGAGCAGAACGAGTGGTCAACGGAAAGATTTTTGAATACATTGCTGCCGAGAAGCCGTTTTTGTTGATCTCTCCGCCCGGCGACATGTGGCAACTTACTGCCGATTGCCCCTATTCGCTCCCTTGCAATCCTGCATCTCCAGAAGATATTGCAACCGCATTGGGAAATCAGTTAAAACGGTATCGTGAAGGGACGACTCAAGAGGTCGGAAACTGGTCCCCCAAATCACATCAACGCAGAGGCCGCGCCGAGCAACTTGCCGGGTTGTTGAATGAAGTGACGGTTTCTTCTTCAGCGAATGAAAGCAAGCAGATAGAGAACAAAATAAATAAGCAAGAAAACATTCCTGTTGCGTAGGGTCCGTTGCGCGGACCATTGTTGATACCGTCAAACCTTTGTTTTGGTCCGCACAGCGGACCCTACACTAACTTATTCTTATGACATACACACCGATTATCATTTTAGGGTTACTGTTGCTTGGGGCGCTGGGATACTGGCTGGCACTGAAGCAGCGGCATATCGACATGTGGATTGGCAGCTACTACTTTCCTGCTGATCGACCTGTTGAAACTGACCAATCCGATGAACCGATTGATTTGTTTATCGCGATTTGTGATCATTATGAACCGGGGCGAGATGGCACATCGAAAGAAGTTGGGATATCGCTGGTGGATCGCTGGGTGCATGAGTATCCGAAAATGTTTGATCAGTTTCGAGATGTACAAGGAAGAGTTCCACAGCATACTTTCTTTTTCCCACAAGATGAATATGAGCCGGAATATCTTGATCGGCTAAAAAAATTATGCGACGCAGGGTATGGCGATGTCGATGTGCATCTGCATCATGAAAGTGATGCCGCGGAGCAACTTCGCGAAAAATTGAACGAGTTTCGCGAAACACTGTATCATCGACACGGATTACTGCGTCGTGATCCTGTCACGAATGAAATTGTGTACGGTTTCATTCACGGCAACTGGGCACTTTGTAATTCTCGCCCGGATGGTTATTGCTGTGGCGTCAACGAAGAAATTACCATTTTGCGAGAGACCGGCTGTTACGCCGATTTCACGATGCCTTCTGCTCCATCGAATACGCAAACTTCAACAATCAACAGCATTTATTACGCGACCGATTATCCGGGGAAAACAAAAAGCCACGATACCGGGCAGCTTGCCGCTGTCGGGGTAACGCCTCCTGCTGAAAGTTTGCTGATGATTCAAGGACCACTTGTTCCGAGTTGGTCGCCGCCGAAGTGGGGGATTTTTCCGCGTATTGAAAATGGGGATCTTCACGGCACGCGTCCCCCTTCAATTGATCGCTTAAAGCTTTGGATAAAAGCGAACGTGCATCTTCAGGGCAAACCGAACTGGAAGTTCATCAAACTGCATACGCATGGCTGTAAAGAAGGGAACATCGATATGCTGCTCGGAAATCAAATGCAGCAGTTTCATCAACAGCTTGCCAGCTTTGCCCAGCAAAATCCGAATATCCGTTACCACTATGTCACCGCCTGGGAAATGGCGTTATTGGTGAAACAAGCCGAGCAGAATAAAACAGGCGATCCGAAGGCATTAACCTTCGGATTAGTTTGATGAATGATTTTGACTTTACTTTATTGTAACTCGCTAATTTACCGGAGGTTAACCCCCTCGGCTCGCCTGCTAACCGGATTATTCGGAAGTGATGACGCTCACTTTCTGTTTTCTCTTACCGATACCGTCTACTTTTTTTGCCAATCTTACAAAAATGTGGGAGACTACAAGTGGTACATTGTCGGTTGGCATCTGTGATGTTTTCAACTTGGCAACAGATCGTTTCTCAGGCCACATTGAGGTGGAAGGAAATTGCAAGACATGGATATTTGCGAAGAGTTAGTGGTTGATCGTCGGGCAAGCGTTCGGCGGGCGATGGCAGGAAAAAGAGTTGACAGCAGCGAACCGATGGGAGTCGAGCAGGACGACCAGCAACCCGCTGAACGGCGAAAGGTGGAACGCCGTAAGCAGATTGATCCCACGACATGCGAACGGGATTACTCGGGTGACGAAATCGACTTCATGAAAGCGATGGATAACTATAAAAGACGGTCCGGCCGTCAGTTTCCCACCTGGAGTGAAGTTCTCGAAGTTCTCAAAGATATGGGATACCGCAAAGTCGCAGAACCAATGACGACATTTGTTCCCGATTCTGAAAAAGTGGAAGCGTAAAATTCCTCATCAATAAGTAACGAGCAAACCAGTCCCTGTTCAGTCATTCCGATTGAGCAGGGATTTTTTTATACTGCAATTGAGCAAGTTGTCCTCAAAATATGGCCTCTCGTTTGAAAAAGTTACTCTTTTCTTGTTATACAGGAACAACAGTTTTGCGGTACACTGCTACCCTGTCCGAGAGACAATTGAAACTCCTTACGAAAGCCTACCTATGAAGATGCTGATTCCTATTTTGTTTGCTTGCGGTACCGCTTTATGCTGGGGGTTGTACGGTCCGACAATTCAACATGCCCGCAGTTCAACAGGTGAATGGAGTGCGTTTAAGCCTTACGTGTTTATCGGGATTGCGTATCTTGTTTGGGCATGCCTGGGGGGAGTTGCCGGGATGATGCTCAAAGGAGATAGCTTCTCTTATTCGGGAACCCAAACCCCTGCCATGACGTGGGGATTTCTCGCGGGATCACTTGGTGCAATCGGTGCGTTTAGCCTGACATCAGCCATGCTCAGCGGCGGGAAGCCTTTGTTTGTGATGCCGATTGTTTTTGGAGGAGCCGTTACTGTGACCGCGATTGTGTCTGTTATTGAACTGAAAGATTTATCGAAGGTAAACCCGATGCTGTGGGTCGGCATGGTCGCTGTTGTCGTGGGAGTTGTCCTGGTTGCTGCGAATACACCGCACGGTCATCCACCAAAAATGCAGGTCGATCAAATAGAATCTGCAAACGCTACGATTGAAGAATCGCCCGGCGAAAGCAGTTCATAAACGACTTAATGGATGAAAGACTCATTCAACCAAAGCGGCAAAGCGGCAAGGTGAACATGGCAACCAAGGGACTCTTCATCACGGGAACCGATACCGATATCGGCAAGACATTCATTTCTTGCCATCTTCTTCGAGAAATGGTTCGACAGGGGAAATCTGTCGCAGCGTACAAACCTGCCTGTTCTGGCTCGGTAGTTACTTCAACGGGGAAAAAGATTTGGGAAGATGTTGAACTTCTCCACGAGGCGGCTCAATCGAAAGAACCGAAGAATCGAATTTGTCCACAAACTTTTGACTTGCCGCTGGCTCCAGATCGCGCTGCGAAAATGGAGTCACGCATCGTCGATGAATCACTTCTTGTTGATGGCTGGAAATGGTGGCTCGATCAGGTCGAATATCTTTTGGTCGAAGGAGTCGGCGGGTTACTTTCGCCGGTTTCAGAAAATTATCTCGTTGCTGATCTCGCTGCACAAATTGGCTACCCCTTGCTAATTGTTGCAGATGCCGGACTGGGAACGATCAATCATACACTCTTAACCATTGAAGCAGCCGAGCAGCGGGGGTTGTCTGTTGCTGCGGTGTTGCTTAATCAAACTTGTTCACAAAAAGACGATTCGGCTTCTTTCAACTTAGAAGACCTTGCCTTGCGAACAAAAGTCCCCATTCTCGGCGAGATGACTTTTTGTCCAGAGGGGCTGCCTTGTGATGCTGGAGATTTTCTCGATTTCGATTGGGCAGCTTTGTTTTGTGAGACTGTTCAGGCTACACAGAGTGGTTGCGAATGAATACAATTTCGTTATCGAAATATTTCCATAAGGGAATCTCTATGTATTCAAAAGGAGCACAGACATTCCTGTCTGTATCGTAAGAGTATGCGGTATTGTAGGCAGACAAGAATGTCTCCCCTTCGTTCAACAGACTTTTTTGAATTAATAGAGATTCCCATAAGCGGCTTTCGTGGAGTGATTTGAAATGACAGATGAAGAAAAGCCTGATTTCAATTTTTTGAACGAGCTGAAAAGTTCGTCTGACTCTGCCATTCTGGAAAAAGAGGAATCCGGATCTGAGACCGAACCGGAAAAGAGTGAAACGGAATCAGATAAACAGGCTGAATCTCAACCAGCCTGGATGGATGAACCGGAAACGTTGGAGGATCGCTACGACAGCAGCATTCGATTCACAGCCGCCTTGGGATCGCCTGAAGATACCGAATCGAAATCAGAGAGTCCCTTTAATTTTTCTGAAGAGCAAACTGTTCCGCAAGATCAGGAAACAGAGCCTGCAAATATTAATTCATCCAGCGATGAAGAGCCTTCTGTTGAAAAGGAGGAAGCGGTCACGCCGGAAGACGCAGAAGAAGAGACAGCCCAGAGTGAGGAAACAATACCAATCACTTCGACTGAGCAGGAAGCAGAAGACGTGAATGATTCTTGCGATGAAGAAACAGAAACTTCTGAGCCTGTTGATCCTTCTGAAACGACAGAAACTGCTAAAGAAGTAGAGCCGATCCAAGAAACAAAGCCACAAGCCCCTGCCACCAAATTGGTCACTACGCCAACGACTGCAACAATCAAAAATCCCGTGCAGGGACCAGTTGTTTCAAAACGATTGTTTGTGATCGTTCTTAGTTATGCCAGTGCGGTCACGTTGATTTGTGCAATATTATTAATGCAATCTTTTCAGGCTAAACCGCACGATCTGGAAAGTTTGCCAGACCTTAAACCGCCAATGAAAGACGATGAAATTGCTTATCGCCTTGTCCCCGAAGCAGCTAAGCTTCCTCTGGGACATACGCTGAATCTTGGTCAGTCCCGTCGATTTGGCAACGTATTGGTCACGCCAACAAAAGTGGTTTACGAGCCGCTCAAATTCGCACACTATTCGCAAGATCCGACCAAAACCAGAGCCGCCAGTAAACCGGTTATGAAACTCTGGCTGAAGTTTGAAAATGTTTCCAAAGATCAGAAATTCGCCCCGTTAGATCGCAAGCTGATGCTGATGCGGATTGTTGACAGTAAACAACCCGAGTTCATGCGTTCCAATCAGTTCTTGTGTCCTGCCAACAGCAAAGGAGAGCTTGATAAAACAAGTTTGCTTTACAACCTGGAAATGGTGGGGGATTGGGATTTTGCTGGAATTAAAGATGATCCTATAGTCCCGCCTGGAGAATCGCTCGAAATTTATCTTCCGTCTTCGGAACAGGCTTACGACGAAATGGATGGGAAAATCACCTGGCGAGTGCAATTTCGCAAAGGGTATAACCCCCAATCAAAACGAGGTGTGACAACGCTGCTCGAAGTTGTTTTCGATAAGAAACAGATCGCTTCCACGTAATTGATTTCCCTTACAATTATTCCGCGGCAGGAATTGGCGTGGGAGTCTCGGCATCCATTTGATGATGCCCTCCCTGGACGAGCTTTTTGGTCATCAACAATTCAACGACCAGCATCGCAATAAATAACAGTAACAGCATCGGCCAGACTTCTATCCCGCCACTGGCATCAGCAATTGAAGCGAGCATTTCTTCTGAGTTTCGTTGCCAGGTAATCTCGTAGGATTTATTGAGGCTTTCTACATCTGCTTCGTTCAGTCGATCTAAATTTGATTCACTCCTGGGGGCATAAACACTGAATGGTATTTCAAGAGGAACTTGCTGTTTAGCGAAATTGGTTACCATGCAACCGGGGTGAAATGTGTAAATTCCCGATAGTCGCGGCGGTTGCAAGATCCATTGAATTCGATTTCTGCTGCCCGTGCGTTGAGCATAATGCGGTGTATCATTCGGACCAGTCACCTTAATTTTCAACGGCTGACAAGGTAATGATCGCAAAACAAGTGGGTGATTAAGTTCCACATTTCTGCTGGAAGCTGTTTCTGATAACCCCATCACCAATTCATGCAGAAAAGGGACGAATGCGCGTTGCCTGATTAAATCGTTACCAATCCCATCAAACGAAATGGTACTGGCGAGAACTTGGCCGCGTCCGACATAACGCCTTAAAAACAGTGGTGCATTCGATTGCAGGCGAGCATCGACGGTAATCGAAGAAAGTAAATTTTCATCTTTCTTCTTTTTCGTTGTTTTCTTTTTATCGGTTGACGTTTCAGGAATTTTCAGCTTCCAGTATTCACTGACAAGAACATCGGCCAGGTCGCTGGTTTTTGATTCACGAAATCGTTGCAACCAGCCGGCTGAAAAAGTAGTGAGGTCAATTTTTTCTTCGAGTTTTTGATTCTCCGTATTCACCACCGATTCATACAAAGCAGGAATAACCTGCTGTTTTTGCTCTTGCCATTGCGAGACGATTTTTTGGAGTTCGGCCTGTTTAATGTGACCATCGGGGAGAAAAACTACCGTTCCGCCCTGGAGAAGAAAGTCGGTCAGTATTGTCCAGAAGGGAATCTGCTGTTCTTTGGTTTGCTCCGCTAATTCGTTCGTTGCGATGAGGAATAATACTCGCGTCTGTGTCAAATCCTGTTCAAGAATTTCAGCGTAACTAAAAATCGTGGAATCAACCCAGACTTTTTCTTCATCGGGGTTACCGAATGCGAGTCTAAGAAAATAATCGGTTTCGCGTTTCGGGATTTGATTTGGCTGTTGTGGTTCTTTTTCTTTGGTCACAATGGCCACTGGAATACTATCTAAAACCTGCAAGCTGATATGTGATTGATCATCGCCAGGCAGGGAATCTGTTTTGACCGAAGTCGTAATAATGTGCGAACCGGATTCAGGAAACCGTGTTGTAAACTGAATAACAGCTTGTTCGCCATTTCGGAGTCGAACAGTTTCTGTTTCACGCGAGAGTTGCTGACCATCTACAGACCAGAAAACTTCGCAGGTTATTTCTTCTGCCTGCCCGGTATATTTTACACCAGAGGTCACTGTAACCGGAGAATTGATCACGAGTAATTCACGAGAGGCCTGCAATTGATCAACCAGAAAGTTATCTGCCTGCTGCATCTGTTGATTGCCAACATCGATGGCTGAAATATTAATCGGGACCGCGGCTGCATTTCGCAATTGCAGCATTTCGCTCCAGATTTTTTTATCTGCTAAGTTCCAGGAGAGTTTTTGCTTGTCTGTTAAAACAAGAATATCGCGACGAGTGCTGTAAGATTGTGTCAATATTTGACAGGCACGACTGAAGGCTGAAATTAAGTTCGCAGGACCATCAGGCTGTTCAATTTTATCCAGTTCCAGCCGAGCCGTTGCGGTATCTGTTAATGGAGCCGGAGTAAGCAAATGCGGTCGTTGCCGGGCATCGATAATGGCGACTCTATCAATCGAAGTTAATTGATCCAAAATTTCATGCGTTGCCTGAATCGCCCTGGCATGCGGCGTGATATTTTCCCCGGTCCACCCCATACTGTAAGAACCATCGATAATGATCACTAAATCGACCGGCTCAGGATGAAAATTCCGAATCCAGGTATTTCCCTGCACAAACGGCCTGGAAAAGATGAATGCCAACAATGCAACCATTGCCATCCGCAATAAAAGCAAGAGTAAATCACTCAGCTTGATTCGCTGCCGGGTCCGTTCCCCCAGTTCCAGAAACCGCATCGCGCCCCATTGAACGACATCGAACCGCCGACGATTCAAAAAATGCACCAGCACCGGAATTGCGACGGCAAGCAGACCGAACAACATTCCAAAATTTAAGAGTGAAATGAACATCTAATTAATAGCAGTCGGTTGGTTTCATGAAATTGTACAAATTCATTTTCCAGCTTCCTTGGCTGCGAAACAAGAGTACAAGACAAGTATTTTATGCGACATCTGAAATTTATGCTGATCACATTATAAAATGTTGAACAGTACGCATACTTCCCTGAAACAAAATACCATTCCAAAGAAAAATGATTTATGGGCTTCCAGTTATTTCTTTCGTTTATTTCGTCTCTTTCGTGGTTCTTTACAACTCACAAAAAAGTTAAAAAAATACCTCTGCCCGGAAGGACAGAGGTATTGAGTGAATTCAAATCAAAATTGAAGGATCGATTGATCAGAATGCGTTTTCGTTATTTTGTAACTGTTGAAAGAATCCGAATAAAGTCATTCCTGCTTGAATGGATTGTATCGGAATATGAATTTTTGCCTTGCAACTGGTATCACTCAGGTGGAAAGAGCAGCCGAGGTAAGAACGTTCGACTTTGAGATCTTCAAGCTGTTCTTCATCGAAAGGCATCGGTGGGAGTAGCGGTGAAGTGGCTGCAATTTTCAACCCGGCAACAACCAATGTGGGGACATCGATAATAAACACCCCGTTACTTGTTCTGCCAAACGGTTTGAGGTCGCGTGTCACAACTTCATCAGAACCGGCTGCACTTTTTTTGTATGCTTCCAATGCAGTTTTCATCGATTCGGTTCCGCCGCCAACTGTTTGCAGGGTGACACCATCCAGAAATGCCATGCGGGTTTCAATCGCTTCTCCGCCGTACATAATCTGGTTGATCTGTGCCTGGAATCCGCCGAATTGATCATCATCGAGAACTTGCTTGGTCGTCATAATGTCGATATCGACGCCGTTGATATTCTCGGCTTTTTCTTCGAATGTCATTTCCTGCTTCATGCCGGGGAGTTCAAGAGATCCCATTGCTTCGGCTGCCTGTTTGGCGATTTCGCGAATTAAGTCAGTTGGTGTTGACTCCGCAGCGGTAAATCCACGAATTAAACCGCTTTCGGGATCACCCAGCGAGAAACTCATGCCAGTTGTTCCGTACTTGATTTTCTTTGCCTTTTTGGCAATCTCGCCCCATTGTTTTTCCTGTTCTTTGGTCAGTTCAAAAAGCTGAGGAATCAACGACATCCCCCATTCATTCATGCCAGCCACGCAGCTTCCCAGTGCTCCGTACATCAGTTGATTCGCAGGCATTTTGTTAATCACACCAAGTGCTTCGGGCGGATGTTCAGCCAGAAAACCGGATGATTGAGAACCTTCTGCAAATTCAAGATATTCTTGAAATTCAAGCCCCACTTTTGTTGCTGAAAAAGTAACTGCATACCCCTGGGCATCGTTCACGGCGGTGAAAACATGTTTTCCCACTTTTTCCGCGACTCCAGGAAGCCAGTCCAGTTTCATGCCAGGAATTTCCAGCGTTTGATTTGGAAGATCTTGAATCGCGTCGCTGAATTTTTCTTTTGCTTCTTCTAATTCATCCTTATAAATCGATTTGACAACCGTCAGATTCACAGCCAACGCAATATCTGCACCAGAGACGACTTCTTTCATTTCATCGCTGGCAACATCTGCGATAGATTCTGCCCGGGGGTTATCTAAATGTTTACGGATAATGTCAGTAGCTGCTTTGTCTTCTGAATAAATGCCGAATCCTTCATGGGCAATGAATTCAAAGGATTCATCAACCGCTTTCTCCATCGCTTCGGCATCACTGGCAGGAATGATGAAAACGACTGATGGTTCTTCATCTTTTTCAAGAAAGACAGCAACCCAAAAATCCTGGCTTTTATCGACGCCGTTCATGGTCGGATTAGAAATCCCAACACCAAGCATTCCTGCCTGACCCTGAATAAGAGAACCAAATCCTGGCCGAACTGCATTGACAAAATCGGCAATGCCTTCCACTGTTTTGTCCGGTGCTTTCAAGCGAATAACCGCTGCGACTGAACTGGGGATTAAATCCGGGGCATCGGCTGCATGAAGCGAGCCGACGAATAGAGAGATACAGAGACAAGCTGCACTCAGACGAGCCAAAATACGCATGGTAGAGAATCCTTTTCAGTTGTTAACGATGGTCTGTAATCGATTGATGACTAAAGATGACGGTCCCTCTCTGCACTTATGGGAACCTCTATTAATTCAAAAAGGAGCACAGACATTCCTGTCTGTCCTGTTTGAGCATCCCGTATTTAAAGGCAGACAAGAATGTCTACCCTCCGTTCAAACTGTTATTTTAAATTCATAGAGGTTCCCTTTTCCGTTTTTGGGAACGGATTTTGCACAGTTTCCCAAACATCCTAAGTGTAACGGCTCGAAACGGGGTTGGGATCATTCCCGAGCCTGAAAATCCTGTTATTGCCTCAAAAAATATTTTTTTTAACAATGGTCTTGTAGAAAAGACAAAAATGAACGTAAAAGTTTCACTAACTGGTAACTCTGCTAATTCTTTGCGAGCAATGACCAGCAATTCAAACTCTTACCGGAATAAAACCGATGAGGTGTGGTAGAATTGAGAGGAGACCTTCAAAATAGCCTCAAAAAAACACCCGCCCCTTAAAACATAAAACTAACTCACCAGGTGGATAGTCATATCTGTCCAGCAAGGAAGAAAGCATTCACCATGAATCGGTACGATCCCCACTTGCAGGTACCCTCCAGACTCACGGCTGGTTTCATTTTTTTTCTGAGTTTCTTTTTATTGTGTGGAACTCCTCTTCACGAGGTCTTTGCCCAACCTCCAGAGCAGATTGCCCAGGCTGAGCAGGAAGAAGCAAAAGCTGAGAAGCAGCGGCGTAATGTTGCGGTCGCGCTCAATTATTGTCGTGCCTCTTTTCATCGGATCAGAAAATACCCTTCACAGATTGTCATGGAAGAAGAACGGCAGAAAATCCTTAACAATCTGAATTTGAATGTCATTCAAGATGCAGAAATCATCAAGCTCTATTCCGATGTATTGGAGGAAATCGGGCAGATAAAATTGACTGACAAAGAAGAGGAACTTTATGACACCAAATTCAAAAAATCACTACGCCAGAAAATAACTTTTGATACATTAACGGTCGGATTGAACCTGATGACCGCTTCTTACATCGGCGCGGTACGCACCGGAGCAAGCAGTTGGTGGGATTATCGTAATTTCAAATGGAATCGCGATAACGAAATGTTGAAGCTGGAAAAAACGCGTGTTAACGCCGTGGTTAAAAAATCCTCTACATTTCTGGATACCTTCTGGAAACTGGCACAAAAAAATCACATCCCCGACCGCTGGCTGATTCGTTCGACAGACCTGGACAGCCTGGAACAGGCGATGAATCAGAAAGATCCGCAAGTTCGCCTGCGAATTCTTAAACGAATGCAGCCATTCATGGAATGCTACCCGCCTTACTGGTACTACCTGGCGAGAACTCAGCAGGCTCTTGGGAAAATGTTCGAAGCAATGGCTACTTACAAACAATTGGCCACTCTGGAATCAGGGCACTTTCGAAGAGACGACATGCTCGCCACTGCGTATGCAAATCAGGCGGTCATTCAAGCACACCTGGGACAACACACTGCTGCGGTGGAAACTGCAAAAAAAGCTTTAAATGAATCTGCCCAAGTTTGGGAAGCGAACCTGGCTTGTGCCAAAATCCTTCAAAAAGCGGGAGAACTGGCTGATGCGGAAGATGCGATTTTGCGCAACCTGGATGTCGAACTGGAACGGGAACAAAGTACCGTCACTTTACTCACCTTTTATTACGATACCAATAACACGACAAAGTTGGCAAAATACCTGGGCGATGAAAAAGTGCTCGCCTACATTCCGCCACCTGTTTTGATTCGCTTTGCCTCCCGATTGCCTGAACATCAAACTCCCCCAATCGTCTGGACTGCTCTTGCTTCTTCACTGCGAATCGAACCTCGCTTGCGATTTGGCGATGACAGTATCATCGTCGCCTATCATCCTGTCTGGAAGATTGATCGAAGCAAGGTCTCGTTGCATTTTGGAGACCGCATTATCGATGGCGAAAAATTTCGCCAGAACGATGTCGATTACATTCTCTTTCCCCAAGTAGCAGAACTGGGAAGTCTGCTGTCTGGTCCTTCCGATCTTCCTGCCCTCAAACTGGAAATTCAATACGGCAAGAAAGATCCGATTCAGCTTGCATTTTCTGATCAATCAATCTCCGGGAAAACAAACGCAACACGCCAGAAAAGTTCCAACCGTGTCGCAACGGAATCACACAGCTATCACTTAACTGCTGCCAAGTGGGGAACAAAACAAATTGCCTATGTCCCACATCTATTCCCCAAAACCGCACAGGTTCCTGATGTTTACGGCAAGCTGGAAAGCATGAAGGAAATAAAAACCGCGGAAAAGATAGAGCTTGATCTCAAGGCTCCAGAAACCCCAAAGGGATCAGAATTGCGATAGGAACCGGACATCGTTTTCGTAAAGCAAACGAATATCATGGATGCCGTATCGTTTCATGCAAAGGCGTTCCATCCCCAGACCGAATGCGAAGCCAGATACTTTTTCGGGATCGTAACCGACCGCTTTGAGTACATTCGGGTCAACCATGCCCGCCCCGCCAACTTCAAGCCAGGTATCTCCCCATTGCATATCGACCTCCACAGAAGGTTCGGTGAATGGAAAGAAGGAGGGACGAAAACGGATCGCGACATCATCGCCCAGGTATTCGGTCGCAATCATTTTCAGAATGGTTTTCAGATGAGACATTGTCACATCGGTATCAATATACAACCCTTCCATCTGATGAAACATGCAGGAGTGTGTTGCATCGATGGTATCGGGCCGATAAACGCGACCGGTGGAAATAATGCGAACCGGCGGCGGCGTCTGTTCCATCACACGAATTTGTACAGTTGATGTTTGAGATCGCAACAACCACGGCCCTCCTTGTCCCGCTTGGGCAACAGCAAGATAAAAATTATCGAGCGGATCTCGGGCAGGATGATTTTCGGGAATATTCAAGGCAACGAAGTTATGATAGTCGTCTTCAACTTCAGGACCATCTTCGACATCAAAGCCGAGTCGTCCCGCGATATCTTTGAATTCTGAAAGTGTCTGAGAGACCGGATGTCTTTTCCCGAGAGAAAACGGATGCCCCGGCAAGGTGACATCAACGCCATCAATCTTTTTTTCAGGCTTTCCCAATCCGTTTTTACGCTCTTCAATCGCTTGTTCGACAGTTTTCTTGGCGAGATTAAAACGCTTTCCCAACTCTGGACGTTCTTCACGACTCGCTTTTGAAAGGACTTGCTGAATCTCCTTGAGCCGCCCTTTTTTCTTTCCCAGAAATTGAATCCGAACTTCTTCAATCGCATCCGCATCCTGCGCATCGCTTATCGCCTGCAACGCTTCCTGCTGGTAAGTATCAAGGGTCTCGATTAAATTCATGTTCGATTAGTTCTCGAAAGTTGAATGTAGGTCAGACAACCTGTTCAGAATTGTCTGTGCTACTAACGTTAAAAGTTTATGAACGGTGCGCAAATTCTCAAAAACATAAAGTAAGTGACCGTAGGATGGCGCGCTTGCACCTGTTGTTTATACATAAGTTTTTTCAGGGAACCTCAATTCATTCAAAAGGAGCACAGACATTCCTGTCTGTCTCGTTTGAGCATGCTCTATTTAAGGCAGACAAGAATGTCTACCCTCCGTACAAAAGGAAATTTTTGAATAAATAGAGGTTCCCACAATAAAAAAACCGAAGCCGGACTGACACAAATGTGCAACCAGACTTCGGCGAGATATTTAGCATCTAACAGATGAACCGGCGTTTTACTGCCAGGTTCAATCTCAGTTTAAGCCATCGATTTTTTCACTTCAGCAATCACTTCAGTAAATACATCTGGCTGATTGATAGCCAGTTCGCTTAGCGATTTACGATTCAGGCCGATGCCTGATTTGTGCAATGCGTTGATGAACTGGGAATACCGAATCCCGTGCATCCGGCAAGCGGCGTTCAGGCGTGTAATCCACAAGCGTCGCATTTCACGTTTACGAACCCGACGGTCACGGTAAGCGTACGCCCGAGAACGAATAATGGTTTCTTTGACTGTACGCAGCAGATTCTTTCTGCCACCGAAGTTGCCACGAGCTTCGCGGAACAATCTTTTTTTCGCCTTGTGACGGGCGACACCACTTTTAATTTTCATCTTATCTTCACTACCGTTTCTGTATCTCTAATAACTGGCAACACTTACGCTTTTCGAAGTTAACCGTTTTCAGGCTCCCGGTTTAATAGCCATGGCAATTTTTTTAGCCAATGTTCCACAAATGACACCATCCTGGCGCAATCGCCGTTTTCGGCTGGCACTCTTTTTTCCCATGATATGACCACGATTAGCATTACGATGCTTTACTTTACCGGTTCCAGTTACTTTGAACCGCTTCTGCATCCCTTTATGTGTTTTTTGCTTAGGCATTTTATCACCACTGTTTGCTGTTCAAAATTGTTTGCTGCTCAAAAAGTTTGAACAATTATTTCTTCTTGAAAGTTTAACTCAACCAGTAAACGTAACTCATTATTCTGAAAGTAGTTACGAACTGCAACGCCCCCAGCCAAGTTCAGACATTCCAAGTTTGTCTGAAATCGAAGTCGGGGAGTATAGCAGGCAAACTCCCCGACTGGTAGCGATATCACCCAAAACCAGGAAAAAGTTCTCGGTTCCCGGTCAAAAAGCTGTAAGATTCACTATTTAGGGGCCAATATCGCGGACATGCTTCGCCCACTCTCCATGCCGGGCGGTTTTTCCACTTTGGAAATATCTTCCAGACTCGCAATAATACTCTCCAGAATCTCGCGCCCACGCTCATGGTGAGCATTTTCTCGCCCTCGAAACATCACGTTTAATTTGACTTTATCGTGATGGGCAAGGAAATCCCGAGCCTTCTTCATTTTGAAGTCGATATCGTGCTCTCCAATTTTGGGACGCAAGCGAATCTCTTTCATCTGAGTTTGATGGACTTTTGTGTTTTTGCTGAGCTTTTTCTTCTGTTCGTACTTGAATTTTCCGTAATCCATAATTCGACAAACAGGAGGGTTTTCTTTCGGTGCGACCTCAACAAGGTCCATACCAGCCTCCAGAGCAAGGGATTTTGCTTCAAGTGTTTCAATAATCCCCAATTTTTCGCCATCGTAATTAATGACCCGAACAGGTGAGATCCTGATTTGCTCATTCACTCGGTGCGTAGTCTCGATTGTGTTTCCCTTTCAATAATCCTGCGAAAACGACCAAACAGGTTTGGCCTGTGATATCTACATTGTACAAGAAGTGGACATTCTCGTCTGCCTGACAACACGGTATATATTGATAAAAAGTATCTGATCTGTCTACCATGACGCAACATTTGTTTTTTATCGAGGTTTTTTCCTTGGGTCAAGCAGATTTGTATGAAATTTGTGCAGGATCCCAAGAGCGTTGCCCCAATTCTC
>Ga0316208_1001327_pt1 | contig 23761 bp, 25 predicted proteins | sample 3monopyrite_MG_FD_204944 | JGI IMG/M metagenome (GOLD analysis project Ga0316208, IMG submission 204944) | Microbial mat bacterial communities from mineral coupon in-situ incubated in ocean water Damariscotta River, Maine, United States -... | ecosystem: Environmental > Aquatic > Marine >... | reverse complement strand
CGACCGCGATTTTTTTTTTCAATCGCGAGTAGCTAATGGGGCGGCTGTGCGCTCATCAAAAAAACAGAAACCAAAGCAATCGCCATAAGTCGTTTAATAACAAGCAACAGTGCCATTCGTTCCAGACACCTTTGTTTGCTTTTTACTGCGGGATGGTGAATGGAAACCAACCGTTGATGAAAACGAATTAACAGGCGAGCAGAACCCCGATGTGCATCTGATTGATTTCCAGCACCCAGGGCGTAATCATTTTGTGGCGATTAATCAGTTTCGCATTGATACGCCAGGGAAAGTTAAAGAACATATTCGCCCCGATATTGTGCTGTTCGTCAATGGGTTGCCCCTGGTCGTGGTGGAATGCAAAGACTCTAATGAGTTTACTGCCAACCCGATGTACGAAGTGAGGTAGTGAGGTAGGTCAGGCTGTGCCTGACATTGGTTGCGGCATTAATGTATGAGCGACGTAGGGTCTGCTGTGCAGACCAATTGCGGTTGAATTTGATTACAACATGGCTCTCGAAACGAATCGTAAGACGTTGTGGAATGATCGGGCGGTTGCTTCGGCATCTCAATCGTTATCGGATCAACAGAATCTGGAAAATGGGGAGACTTACAGCGAAGATGAAAACGGGGTTGGCACCTGGACAGCTCCGGCGGATCGTTATAACGATGCCACGATTACGGTTCCTGAAAGTTTGCAGCCGGATGCTTCGCGCGATCCGGAATCGGCGGAGCTGCGAATCGGGGCGGAGCAGTTTGATGGAACCGTCAATCTGAACAACGCCTTCGGCAGCATGATCGGTAACGGCGATGGAGAAGAAGTGCATTTCACCGATCTTACTTACTTTTTACAAATTGATCCTTATTACGTCAATTACTGGATGTGGAAACATGGAACGGGGAATTGGATCAATGGCAGAAGCGAACTCTGGTGGAAATGGAAGGAAGACACGCACAGAAAACCTTCAGAATTGCTCTGTTTTCAGTCGGAAAATATGGTATAATTACCGTATGAACAATTTTGGATCAGGTAAAAGTTTGAAAGAGGCATCACCGCAATTGCGGGACGATGCCGAGCGACATGCACGCATTCTGGAAGTTACAGAACGCAATAGTGTAATTGAGGGACTGCCTCCCTTTTCAGAAGAGACGCGAGAAAAGCTCCGCAAGCAGCTTCAAGAAATCGCTAATCACGAGCACGTGACAGAGCCTGCTAAATGATAATAATCATGGGACGATAATCTTTGCTGAGCAGTGCTGCTTTGGCTGCTTCGATATATTGCTCTGCCCCATGTTCCGTCGAATCGTAAACCAACATTGGTCTGCCTGACTGAACAGCCATGATATCAGACATCAGTTTAATCGTTCGGGCATTCCCTTCCCGGTAGGGATGGATCGCCAGGAACTCCCCCTGGATTTCACCAACTGCGTTGTAGAATTCTTCGTCGCTCTGAAGTTCTGTGGATGGATATTGTTCGAGAACATCCCGCTCAAATGTTTGCATCGCTTCGTCAAGATAATGAGGTGGAGGCCAGATCGCTCCTGGCTTGCTAATTTGAACCGTTCGCCAGCGACCTGCCCATTCATAAATCTCACCAAAAATTCGGGAATGAATATGGCAGAGCAGTTCTGAAGTCATCGGGGTTTCTATTTTGACTTCTGCCAGTAGAGTTTCATATGCCTTTGCCAACCCCTCTTCCTCAGCTATGTAGAGAGAGTTCAGGTCACGAACTCCCAGCTTGTTGATAAGTACCTGTTGAGCCTCATCTACAAATTCCGCTTCGATGTTGCCAGTAACATCGTATTTATTTTTCCGCTTTTTCTTCATAGTGTGATGGTACTCAGAAAGTCTTTCATTTGCCAGACCGTTCTGTTTTTATTAGCCAAGCAAAAGAACTAATCAATATCATCTTCAAACGGCAATTCAAGTTGTACTTCGCGTGGTGGGAGTGGATGAAATGCACGTCCCTTTGCCATTCGCCAGAAGATGCCTGGTTCAATATCGATAATTCTCTTAATTGCTTTGGCTTGTTCATCGGTCAGGAATTTTAGAAAGATTTTCTTTGTACTTCTTTTCGCTGTTTCAACCAGTGGACGATGCTTCTTGCCGAGGAGTTCTTTCATTCGTTTACGTTGCTCAAAGCGCCTGTTGTAGAGGCTATTTGCTCTGTAGATGTAGGTAATCCGCTCCGAGAACAACCAGTCCTCTTGCTGTAACGGCAAAATATATGGACCGTCTCCCCAGTGCTTCGATTTCGTGGCTCGTAGCGTCTCGCCAATTCCACCAATGGCAATGGCCTGCTCGTATTCAATCCGCACAATGGGGTGGATTTGTAAATCTTCGATCTTGAATAATGGAAGTTCCGAATCTTCAGCATATTCCTGCACGCATTCGTTCGAGAGGCAAGCATCAACAAGAATCCGGGCATATTGCCCAGCTTGTTCTGCACGTTGACGAAATTCGGTATCGGTTTCGTCGGGGAGTCGAAGAGTTCGCAAAGGGAGCCAGTTTATCACAAGAGCAAAGTTCTTACTTGCAGACGAAAAACTTCTCTGGCACTCTGCTTCTCCTGTGCCTGAAAAAAACGAACAGACTCACACTGGCGAATCAATTGAAGAACTTCAGCAGACTGTTGTGGAATTATCACAAGAGGTACGAGTTCTGCGTGATGTTCTGGATGAAATCCGAGAAGATTTTCGCTGGGCGTTGCGAAATGGGCATTCAGAATCTATCGAAGAAACAGTAACAAATAATGAAATTGACTCGGAGATCGAAACACCAGCAGAGTTTGTTGAAGAGTATCAACCCAAAGAACCAGAAAAGATTATCGTTGAAGAACCGTTCGTGATCCCGCCCAACAAAACAGTGAAGGTTTACGAAAACTGCACGCAGGAGGTGACAAAGCGACCGCAGAATACGAAGTCTCTCCATTACCCGATGATAGTTGGGCAATGCGTCTTTCTCTTTCTTACTGGTGCGGGGATTGCGAAGGGTATCATTCCGGCTGGGATGTTTATAATTCACGCGAAGCCTGTATCGATCAGTTTGAAAACCGTGCAAAAAAGTTTTTTCAAAAACAGATTGATCATGGAGGCAATGAAACTCAACGGATTGCTCGCAAGGAGATGCTTAAACACTTTGAAGGGAGTCTCTTTGGGTTTGTAGAGCCAGATGTCGTTCATGAAGAAGACGAGCCAGTAGGCATTGATGATCCAATTCTTCAATCTCGCATTTTAGAATATCTCACTGCAAATGTCGGCTCGGTGAAACTGAGTGATATCCGTCATGATATCCGTCATGATATCGGTTTCCCGGAAATAGATTCCGATGATCCACTTGCCAATCCTGTCAATCGTGCATTGGTTGCCTTGGAACGGGCTGGTAATGTTTCTGTCATTGAAAACGACTTTGGAGAGCCTAGTGCAGCTTCAATCCTAAAAGAAGGGGTTGCAAAAGATTTAAGGAGCGACAACGGAGCGGGTTATGGAAACAAACACCCCAAATCTAAGCCCTGAAAGGGCACTAGTTTCCTGTTTCAGAAGCCACTTTATTTGCGACCAGATCGTCAAGAAAACTTTGATGGCAAGCCTTTCTATGATTGGCCTGAGCCGGATGAAGATCGTGATACATTGACGGTAGATCGTGTTGGCAACAACGGTGATGGCGGCGAACATCGCTTCACTGTGAAGCGTGGTGACACTGTTGAAGTTTTTTTCAGTAAAAGCAAACAAGAAATCGGCAAGGTGATTGGAATCTCTCATGTAAACCGTGAAGTTCGCGTTGCATTTCGAGAGAGGACTGAAGGAACTTGGTTCCCCATTGGCAGTCTCTATCCTGCACTGGAGTCAGCTTCCGCTGAAGACTTTTCGACTGTGCCACTTTCAGATGTGATTGATCAAGTCAATCAGGCAAACACGCCTCAAAAAAAGAGTTCGATGAAGCAGACCGCGTTCCGTCATCGAATCAAGACTCTGCTGATGTCTTGGTTCGTGATCCCCATGTAGAAAATGTGGAATCACTCACAGACAATCAGCGGCTTTATACTCTCGATGATTTTCAAGCGTTTCTGCAACGTATCGATTCCGGTGAGATATCGGCTTCTGAACTTCAAACAGATTTCTCTCGACTCACTTCCAACAGGGGAGAGTTGATCCATGATCTGGTTGCGTACAAGAACGCCAAAGAGTTGAAAGTTCTGGCATACCGCTTTGGTTGCTTCGATGCCAAACGAAATACCAAACAACAAAATGCAGAATCTATCATCCGTTCCATGATGTTGAGTTACACACTCAAAAACAGCGTGACGTATCAACCCTTCTCTGGGGGAACTTACGAAGATACCATCATCAAAGTTGTTGAATCAATTACTGATGAGCAAATTCAAGAACAGATCAAAGAGCGACAAAAAAAAGCAGCTCAACAGGAAAAATCGCTCACCAATCCCGAAACGTTTCAGGAATTCAGACAGTTCGTGCAAAGTAAGGGAGAAGGTGAACTGAGTCATCAGCAGTTGATCAAGTATGACAAACTTCGTGCAGAACAAACACGTTTGCAACGTGCCAACAAAAAAACAGCAACCGTTGAGCAATTCGACGGCGATCTTGAAGGTTTGCAAATCATGATCAAAGAAGGCTATCACACCCGTCAGGAAATTCCACTCTGGATATGCCAGTTAAGCGAACGAATAGATCGAGCCACTTTCACCGATTTGAAAATGAAAGCAAAACAACTTGGTGGCTGGTGGTCAAGTTTTAAGAAAGCGGATGCGGGATTTCAATTCAAGTCTGAAGAATCGGCTCTGAAATTCCCATCACTTCTGCAAGGTGACGCAGACCGTAGTAATGAACTGGCAGACCGTAAGTCCCGCAAGATTGAATCAGCCAGTGAACGGTTATTGCAACTCGCTGATGATCTTGAACAATCTGCAAATGAATCCTTGCATCAGGATCGACAAACTAACACTGTTCGCCGTACAGAAATGGCAGCAGGCATCCGTGGGCGTGCGTATGTTGATATCGCCTTTGCAGGCACGATGCGTAGTCTCTCTGTTGATCTTGCTTCGGGAGAAGCAATCTTTCTGGATGGCATCAGAACAAAAACACAATTGCAAACGCTCATTGATGTCCTTCGACGTGCCAAGCGAACCCGTAATGATTTACTCCTCAAAGAAAAAGGAGAGTTGGGAGCCTGGGATCGTCATCGAACGGTTGAAGACCTCGATAACCGACCGATGAATCTTGAAGATGCTGACTTCGCAGAATACCCGTATCCCCATATCTACAAACGAAATCTCGAAGAAGTGATCCAGAAAGCACTCCATCGCAAAGGTGTCATGCTTCGTGCAAAGAAAATGCAAAAGCAGATTGCCAGAGAACCTGAATTCATTCAGTTCAAAGAAGAGTACGAAATCAAACAGTTCGCTGATTTCTGCACCCGCTGCAAAGATGTCGGCATCGATGTCCAATGGATTGAATCGTCACTCGACGATTACAAGCGGCTCCACGCAGCCAATATCCACACACTCCCCGAACTTCGCATGGCGTTGCGTGAACTGGTTCCCCATCTGCAAACCAAACGTGAAGATGATCCCGTACTAAAAGCAGAACAAGCTCTCATTGGCAAAAAACTGGACGGTTTCTTCCCAACACCAAAACCAATCATCTCTCAAATGCTCGAACTGGCAGATATTCAAGAAGGAGATCGAATCCTCGAACCGAGTGCCGGTAAAGGAGACATTTTGGATATGATTCGCCTACACCATCCTGAAAATGAGACCGCTGCTATCGAACGCAATGGCACCTTGCTGGATGTTCTCGAAGCGAAAGGTCATCTGGTAACTCAAGGTGATTTTTTAGAGCACCAGGGCGATTACAATCGCATCCTCATGAATCCGCCTTTTGAAAAGGGAGCGGATATCACACACGTTCGCCATGCGTATGAATTACTGGCTCCAGACGGAAAGCTAGTCGCGATCATGTCTGAAGGCCCGTTCTTTCGCAATGATTCTCAGGCAACAGAATTCCGCAACTGGCTCGATGATGTTGGCGGAATCTCGGAACAGCTTTCCGAAGATGCGTTCAACAACGCTGAAGCTTTCCGCAAAACGAATGTGCGAACCCGCATTGTGACCATCACAAAATAACCCGCCACTTTTCTTGCGCAGAACCAATTCATGCTGCAATCTCTTTCACCTTGTCACGTTGATAAGGATGCGTCTGAACGCATTTTTCAGGTCTTTTACATGACAACGAAGGAGAACGAAAATGTTAGTGAACCGAGAAGATGGAACTTGCCGCGAATGTGATGGCACGCTGGAAATAGTAGATGTCGATGACGTATCGATGACAGTCTGCTGTCTGGAATGTCTGGATTCGTATCGCACAGAACCAGACGGTTTTGGTGACGGGTGCGTTGACTATTACATTCCATTCTATGCACAGAAAGCGGATGAATGGGATGAAGCCGAAGAATTGAAAGGAGGTGCCTGATGGACTCGAATAAAACGTGGAACGACATGCTCGTTGCATACTCAATCAAAGATTGGGCAACAGCAACAGAGCATGCCATCGCATTGTTGAATTATCTCAACGATAATAATTTCCCGCCACAACTAATCACATCAAGCACCAACGGTCTCTTCACCGCTCAACTCGATTACGCCTGGAACCTCGCAATGGCTGAAGCAGGCTGTATGGTAGTCATCAACAGGGGAGAACAGGAGGTGCTCTCATGATGCACACCACACGAAAATGGTTTGTGACTGAAGTTGAATCAGCAGAAAAGCTGGCACAATTGCTCACTGAAACAACATTTGGTTGTTGTCACGCTTTTTCTATTCAGGGACATCCAGATTACGTCTGGGTAAACGATTCTACTTCTTCAGATCGATTGCAAGAATACGGAGTCATCAAATTGAATCACCCTGATGGCGTAATCACGCAAATCGAAAGCATTACAACATCGTGGTGCAACTCTTGCGAAATGCTACAGTTCATTAACAGAACCCTCGCTGGCGAAGATGACAACAGCTACTTCGCGGGCGAAGTGGATGCCATCCTGCAAACTCCTGAAGAGCACAAAGGTTGTCATCACTGTGCCTGAACGCGTTCAAATGCAACCCCGTATTATGTGAACAACATGATGCGGGGTTTATTGTTATTCCCAACAAACTCGCATAAACTGTTGGTATTATTGCAGAACCGTGAATTGTTCACATCTTGAACGGAACTGCGTGTCACTTCTTACTGAAAATACCAACACTATGAATCATTCGCAGCACAATACCATCGTCAGTTTCATTTGGGGGATAGCAAATGATGTTTTGCGTGATGTTTATGTGCGTGGAAAATACCGTGATGTCATTTTGCCGATGGTCGTCATTCGTCGTCTTGATTGTTTGTTGGAGTCAACCAAAGATGATGTGACGAACATGAAAGAGAAGCTCGATAAGTCGGGTATTGTCAATCAGGCACAGGCATTGTGCGGGGAAGCCAAACAACCATTCTATAACACATCACAGTTCACATTGCGTCGATTGCTCGACAAGCCAAAGCAACTCCGTGCCAACTTTGGAGATTACCTTGATGGATTCTCTGAAAATGTGCAGGAGATTATTGGTAAATTTGATTTCCGTGGGCAACTTGACAAACTTGAAGAAGCAGATGCACTGGGACAGCTTGTTGAAAAGTTTATTTCGACGACCATCAATCTCAGCCCCGAACCAGTGAAAGATGCGGATGGCAAAGAGCGGTTGCCTGGGTTGACGAATCACAGTATGGGTTATGTGTTTGAAGAACTGCTTCGTAAATTCAATGAAGAGAACAACGAAGAAGCGGGGGAACACTTTACGCCGCGTGAAGTGGTTGACTTGATGGCGAAGTTACTCTTTTTGCCGATTGCTGATCAACTCACCTCGGGTACCTATCTGCTGTACGATGGTGCGTGCGGTACGGGGGGAATGTTGACAGTCGGTGAAGAGACGTTGCAGGAGATTGCAAAGGCTCACAAAAAGAAAGTTGCCATTCATTCGCATGGGCAAGAGATCAACGCAGAGACTTACGCCATTTGCAAAGCCGATTTACTCCTCAAGGGAGAAGGGGAGGATGTTGAGAACATCAAGTTCGGCTCCACGCTTTCTGTTGATGCGTTTCCGTCGCTGGAATTTGATTTCATGCTTTCTAATCCGCCGTATGGCAAAAGCTGGAAGACCGATCTCGAACGGATTTGTGGCGGCAACAAAAAGGATATGGCAGACCCTCGTTTTATTGTCGAACACAAAAGCAAATATGGTGATGAACCAGAACTCAGCCTTGTTACGCGAACCAGTGATGGGCAGTTGATGTTTCTGGTGAACAAGTTGGCGAAGATGAAACAGAAATCGAAACTCGGCAGCCGCATTGCAGAGGTACATAACGGATCATCCCTGTTCACGGGGGATGCTGGGCAGGGGGAAAGCAATATCCGCCGTTGGATTATCGAAAACGATTGGCTCGAAGCAATCATCGCGTTACCGCTCAATCTGTTTTACAACACGGGCATTGCCACCTATATTTGGATATTAACGAACAAGAAGCCGGAGCATCGTCGTGGCAAGGTGCAGTTGATTGATGCGACCAACTGGTACAGCAAACTTCGCAAAAACCTCGGCAAGAAAAACTGTGAATTGACCGCAGACGATATTCAGAAAATCAGCGAGCTGTTTCTTAACTTTGAAGAGACCGAACAGAGCAAGATTTTCCCGAATGAAGCGTTTGGCTATTGGAAGGTGACGGTAGAACGCCCACTGCGATTGAAAGTGGAAATGACTGATGAACGGCTCAACCACTTTGCCAGAAAATGTGAAGAGGTGAAGGAAACAGAGCTGGCGAATCTGATCGAAACGATTCCGCTGCTCATTGGTCCGGGACCGCATCCCAACTTCGATCTCTTTATGGAGACGGTCGAAATAGAAGCGAAAGAACTCAATTTCAAATTGACCGCCAAACGAAAAAAACTGATTCAAAACGAATTGGCAGAACGCAGCGAACTGGCTGATCCGGTCGTCAAGAAAATTCTCAAACCAAGCAAAGCAACCGTTGATCCACTGCATGGATTGTTTGCGAACCCGGTCGGTGATAAATCACTGATTTTGGAATACGAACCGGACAGCGATTTAAGAGATACCGAACAGATACCGTTGTTGGAAGAGGGAGGCATTGAAGCATTCATCGAGCGGGAAGTGTTGCCACATGTTCCTGATGCGTGGATTGACGAAAAGAAAACCGCCATCGGCTACGAAATTCCCTTCACCCGCCACTTCTACCAATATGAACCACTCCGCAGCCTGAAAGAAATCACGGCTGACATCCGAGCATTGGAAGAAGAAACCGAAGGCTTGCTGGAACAAATTACGGAGGGCGTTGTATGAGCACGACAGCTACCCAGAATGGGAGGATATTCACGAAGATTGACGATCCTGTTCTTATCTCTGCACCTAAAGATTGGGAAGTGGTTCCCCTGAAACGTGTAGCTCGTTTGCAATACGGTGACTCACTGTCTTCAGAATTTCGAGAAGATGGGAGCTTTAAAGTATATGGATCAAACGGTCCCGTTGGATCACACTCAGAAGCAAACACTTTTGGACCTGCTCTAATTGTGGGGCGAAAAGGTTCCTTTGGAAAAGTTGTTTTTACTGAGTATCCTGCTTTTGCTATTGATACCACATATTATATTGACTCCCGCCATTGCTCTCATAATCTTCGATGGTTGTTTTATATTCTGTCAGTTTTGAAGTTAGATGGCTTTTCTAAAGATTCAGCAATTCCTGGTCTTGATCGAGACGATGCTTACATTCGCAGAATCCCGCTTCCGCCGCGTGTTGAGCAGGATGCGATTGTTGGGTATCTGGACGCGAAACTGGAGCAGATCGACCGCTTCATCACCAACAAACGCCACCTCATCGAACTACTGGAAGAGGAACGGCAGCGAACCATCCACATGGCAATAACTCGTGGGATGAACCCCGATGTGAAACTAAAGCCAACAGGTATTAAATGGTTGCCTCAAATTCCCCAACATTGGGAAATGCGTCGCAATGGAACTCTGTTCGATGAAAGAAAACAGAAAGGGCATGAAGACCTTCCTGTTCTTATGGTTTCCATTAACACGGCAGTTACTCTTGATCGTCCGAACCAAGTACGAGAACAACAACAAATTGCTGATAAAGAAAAATATGCGTTCGCTGCCAAAAATGATATTGCATTCAATATGATGCGAATGTGGCAAGGTGCAGTTGGCGTCGTCCCTGTTGATGGAAACGTCAGCCCTGCTTATGTTGTCTGCAAACCAAGACAGAATGTAGACCCTCGATACTACGAGTTGTTATTCCGCACCAAGTTGTATCAAGGAGAAGTTTTCTGTTATTCCTACGGGATTGTACTGGATAGAAACCGCCTTTACTGGATCGGGTTCAAATCAATCTTCTCGCCCTATCCACCCATAGAAGAACAAAAAGAAATCATTAAGAAAATCAGTACAATGACCAAAGAAGTTGAAGAAGCAAAATCAAAAGCACAGGCAGAAATCGACCTAATCAACGAATTCCGCACGTCGCTGATAGCCGAAGCGGTGACGGGGAAGATTGAGATCAACAATAAATAGGAGTATTCAAATGTCAAATTCATTTCATGGTAACATAGAGGAACTTAAAGCATTATTTAATAATGCAAGCATTCAAGGGACTTGGTCTGATGGTGGGGAAGGGAAGCATACCTTCCGAACTCCAAAAAAAGGGACTGTGAATTGGTGGGAGTCTAGTGGAACTATTCAAATCCAGGGAAAAGTGGATGTGAAATCGGAATTAGAAAACTCTGTATCATCAGCACTTTCAGGAGGTGATGAATCCACATGCAGTATAGAGGCTCCAGCAGCTATCACAGGCAAGAAGCAAATTTTTATAGTTCATGGTCATGATACCGAGGCACGTGACCAGCTTGAACTTGCCTTACATCGACTTGAACTTAAACCATTTATTTTAATGAACACATCAGGAGAAGGTAAAACGATTATTGAAGCTCTTGAAGGTCAAATTGGAAAAGGGTACTCGGCTGGTTTTGGAATTGTACTAATGACACCTGATGATAGAGGATACGCTATTGCAAACGGAGAAGAAGAAATAAAGCCACGAGCAAGGCAAAATGTCGTTTTAGAAACTGGAATGCTGCTTTCTTCACTAACTCGCAAACGAATGGCAATTATTGTTAAAGACTATTTAGAAATCCCTTCAGACTAAGATGGAGTTATTCAACTTCGTTATGAAGTTCATGTTCGCGAGGTCGTAGCCAAGCTATGTCAACGTTTGAGGGAAGCAGGATTTGATATTGATGCAGATAAAATTTCCGCAGCTTCTGCTTGATTGTAGTTCGGTTACAGTAAATGAAGAAAGAAAATATGGAGTAAGAACGTGGGCAAGAAAACGCAACGATGGATTTATCATATCACGCATGTTGATAACCTCGCATCGATTATTGAAGAGGGTTGTTTGTGTTCGGATCGCCGATTGGTCGATTCGCATGAAGATCGCGTTGTGATTGGAATGGATCGTATCAAGCAACGACGGCTGAAAGAACTCCCAGTGCATTGTCATCCCAATACTTTTGTGGGTGATTATGTACCGTTCTATTTTTGCCCACGTTCACCGATGCTTTATATGATTCACATGAAAAACGACGAGCTTAAATTTCAAGGTGGGCAAGAAAGTATTGTACATCTTGTTGCATCGATGGATGAAGCGATTGTAGAGGCAGGCGAACATCCCTGGGCGTTTTCTGATGGGAATGCAGGAGCACGCTACACTCAGTTTTCAAATGACACCAATCAGTTACCAACTTTCGTCAATTGGAACGCAGTGAATACAACGTGGTGGAGTGGTTCCAATATTGACCCTGCAATTAAAGATAAAAAACAGGCAGAATTTCTCGTCCAGAATAGCTTCCCGTGGGAAGCTTTTCGGGGAATTGGAGTCATCAATGAATCGATACGGAAGGAAGTAGAGGAGATTCTTGAAAATGCCGATCATCAACCAAAGGTACTGGTCAAGCGTGACTGGTACTATTAAGATAAGAGGGAAGGAGAAACGATCATGCTTCAATTTACGAGAGGCGACATTCTGAAAGCCGATGTCGATGCGTTGGTCAATACCGTCAATACGGTTGGTGTGATGGGCAAGGGAATTGCGTTGCAGTTCAGCCGTGCTTTTCCAGAAATTATGAAGCCGTACAAAGAAGCCTGCAAATCTGGCGAATTGGTGACAGGCAAAGTGATGACGACAAAATTACCTTTGCTGGATGGTCCTCAATATATTATCAATTTCCCTACCAAACAGCACTGGAAGGGAAATTCCAAGATGGAATACATCGCAGAGGGCTTGGTTGCATTGGTGAAAGAGGTTCAGCAGTTGGAAATCAGGTCGATAGCAATTCCTCCTCTTGGATGCGGTTTGGGTGGGCTTCAATGGCAAGATGTGAAACAGCAGATTGAATTGGCTCTTGGTGATCTGGAAGAGGTAGAAATTCTGGTTTACGAACCCGCGGGAGTACCTGCTGCATCAAGAATGAAGACAGCAACCAAGAAACCGAACATGAGTGCTGGTCGTGCTGCTCTTCTTGAATTGATGCGTCGCTACGTTGCTGCATTGATGGATGATACCGTCACGCTACTTGAACTGCATAAGCTGATGTACTTTTTGAAAGAAGCTGGTGAGGTTCCAAAACTTGATTTTGTTAAAGGGCTTTATGGTCCTTATTCAACAAACCTGCGTCATGTACTGAAAGAAATTGAGGGGCATTATGTGACGGGCTTTGGTGATGGATCGGAAGAACCAGGTAAAGTGCTTAAACGAACAGAAGGAGCCGCCGAGAAAGCAGAAAGATACTTAAAGAGTCACCCTAAAACGCTTGAATGCCTAAATCGCGTCGAATCTCTGATTGATGGTTTTGAAACTGCGTACGGTCTGGAATTGCTTGCAAGTGTGCATTGGGTTGCCAAGTATGAAGTATCACCAGCAACAACACACGAAGAGGCAATTCAACAGGTGCATGAATGGAATCCGCGAAAACGCGAAACATTTGCACCAAAACATATTCAAGTAGCCTGGGGTCGACTGGCGCAAATGAACTGGCTGTGAGAGAATCAACATAATGAACCCAACTGACACCTCTGAGCATGGCTTAGAATCACTGATTGTAAATTCGCTTGTTGATGAAGCGAAATATGTGCGGGGGGAGCCGGGGGATTATGACCGCGACCATGCCGTTGACTTGAAACAGCTTTTTGCGTTTCTGGAAGCGACACAGCCAGAGGTGATTGAACAACTCGGCATCGGGAGTGAAGGGGCATCGCGGGATAAATTTCTGCATCGCCTGCAAGGTGAAATTGCCAAGCGGGGCGTGATTTATCTGTTACGAAAAGGATTCGCGTATAGTTCTGCTTCAAAGATCAATCTGTTTTATGGTACGCCCACGCCAGGCAACAAATCGGCTGAAGAAAATTACACAGCCAATATCTTCAGCATCACGAGGCAATTGCGTTTCAGTAATAATGAGACCGCGTTATCGCTCGACATGTGCATCTTCATCAATGGTCTGCCCGTCATTTCGTTTGAATTGAAGAACCAATTAACCAAGCAAACCTATTCCGATGCCATTGACCAATATAAACGTGACCGTAGTTCAAAAGAACTGCTCTTTCAGTTCGGTCGCTGCATGGTGCATTTTGCTTTGGATGATCAGCAAGTCTGGATGTGTACCCATTTGAAGAACGGGGCAAGCTGGTTTCTCCCTTTCAACAAAGGCTACAACGATGGTGCGGGCAACCCGCCGAATCCGAATGGAATTGCAACCGATTATCTCTGGAAACAGGTTCTTGCCAAAGCGAGCCTGACAAACATCATTGAAAATTATGCTCAAATTGTCGAAGAGAAAGACCAGAAAACAGGACGCAAAAAACGTACTCAAATTTTCCCTCGTTATCATCAATTGGATGTCGTTCGCTTTCTTCTGAAAGATTCAGGTTCTGTTGGTGCGGGACATCGTTATTTGATTCAACATTCCGCAGGTTCGGGCAAAAGTAATTCCATTACCTGGCTGGCTCATCAATTGATTGAATTGCAACAAAAAAACAAGCCTGTCTTTGATTCGGTGATTGTCGTTACAGACCGTCGCGTTCTTGATAAACAAATTCGTGATAACATCAAACAGTTTGCGCAAGTTTCTGCTGTTGTTGGAGCAGTGACGCAAGGATCAGGACAACTGAAGTCCTTCATTAGCGAGGGAAAGCGAATCATTATCACGACGGTGCAGAAATTTCCTTTCATCTTAAAAGAGATGGGAGATGAACACCGCGGACGGACTTTTGGAGTCATTATCGATGAGGCACACAGCACGCAAGGAGGACGCACCGCAGCAGCCATGAACATTGCCTTGGCGGAAGAAGGCGAAGCAGTAGACGAAACCAACGAAGACCGCATCAACCGTGTGATGGAATCACGAAAGATGCTCCCCAACGCTAGCTATTTCGCTTTTACTGCAACTCCCAAGAACAAGACATTGCAAGTTTTTGGAGCAGAACAACCAGACGGCAGCTTTCGCCCCTTCCACAGCTACACAATGAAACAGGCAACGCAGGAAGGTTTCATTCTCGATGTACTGGCGAATTACACGCCGGTCGATAGTTACTACCGACTGGTCAAGAGAATCGAAGATGATCCCGAATTCGATTCCAAGAAAGCACAAAGCAAACTCCGCAAGTATGTTGAATCGCACGATCACGCCATTCGTCAAAAAGCAGAGATCATGATCGATCATTTCCACGAGCAGGTTTTGGGAGCAAAGAAGATAGGCGGACGTGCCAGGGCAATGGTGATATGCAGCGGCATCAAACGAGCCATGCAATACAAGACCGCTTTTGATACTTATTTGAAGGAACGAAAAAGCCCTTATCAGACAATTATTGCCTTCTCTGGAGAGCAAGAATTTCAGGGTGACAAAAAAGTAACCGAAGCATCAATGAATGGCTTCCCCAGCACAAAGATTGCTGAATACTTTGCAGATGGGGAAGTCTCAGGGATTCGACAAAAAGACCCTTATCGTTTTCTCATTGTGGCTGACAAATTTCAAACGGGATACGATGAGCCGTTGTTGCACACGATGTATGTTGATAAACAACTCTCTGGTGTGAAGGCAGTGCAAACACTTTCACGGTTGAATCGAGCGCATCCCAAAAAACATGATACCTTCGTACTCGATTTTCTGAACGATACCGATACCATTCAAACATCTTTTGAACCTTACTATCGCACAACAGTTCTCAGTGAGGCAACAGATCCCAACAGGCTGCACGACATGAAAGCAGACCTTGATGGGCATCAAGTTTATGCAATCGAAGATATTGACCAGCTTGTAGAACTTTATTTGGATGGTGCGAAGAGAGATCGACTTGATCCCATTCTTGATGCGTGCGTTGCACGATATATCGAAGACCTCGGTGAAGAATCACAGGTTGACTTCAAAGGGAAAGCAAAAGGATTCACGCGAACGTACAACTTTCTTGCTTCCGTTATTGATTTCACTAATGCAGAATGGGAAAAGCTATCGATCTTCTTGAGTTTTCTGACTCCAAAGCTCCCTGCACCTGTTGAAGAAGATTTATCACGCGGCGTTCTCGAAACAATTGACATGGACAGCTACCGTGCAGAGATTCAAGCTAAAACCAGTATTTCATTAACTGATGATGAAGGAGAAGTCGAACCCGTGCCAACAGGTGGCAGTGGATTCAAGGCAGAACCTGAACTGGATCGAATAAGCAGTATCGTTCGTCTGTTTAATGAAAACTTTGGTAATACCGAATGGAAAGATCAAGACAAAATCATTCAGGTGATTACGGAAGAAATCCCCGTCAAAGTTGCTGCAGACACTGCTTACCAGAACGCTCGCAACAACCCTGACAAACAAAATGCCCGTATCGAACACGACAAAGCACTCGGTCGTGTTATGACAGACTTATTGTCGGATCACACCGAACTTTTCAAACAATTCAGTGACAACCCCAGCTTCAAAAAATGGCTGGCAGATACTATTTTTACGATGACCTACAAACAACAAGGGTGACAATGCAAATTTGCCACAACCTGCGGCAAATTTACAGAACCATATATTTCCAATAAAGTGAAACAATGAGTGATGACCTGCCAGCCCCGATCCCCGAAACCCCCGGTGATTTTCTGCTCTACGAGACAGAAGATGGAAAAACGCGGATTGAAGTTCGGTTGGCAGAAGAGACGGTTTGGTTGCCACAACGCGTCATGGCAGAACTCTTTCAGACATCAATCCAGAACGTAAATCAGCACCTCATAGCAATTTATGACGAAGGAGAACTTCTTCCCGAGGCAACTATCAAGAAATACTTGATAGTTCAAAAGGAGGGGAAGCGAGAAGTTTCTCGGCAGATTGACCATTACAATCTTGATGCCATTATCTCCGTCGGTTATCGCATCAAATCCCATCGTGGTACGAAATTTCGTATCTGGGCAACCGAGCGATTACGTGAATACCTTATTAAAGGGTTCACGATGGATGATGATCGTCTCAAACGGGCAGGTGGCGGCAATTATTTTGATGAACTGCTGGTCCGCATTCGTGATATTCGTTCTTCCGAGCGAGTTTTCTGGCGAAAATTTCTCGATATCTATGCGACGAGTATCGATTACGAGCCTCAAAACGAAACCTCTGTTCTCTTCTTCAAATCAATCCAGAACAAAATGCACTGGGCGGCTCATGGACAAACCGCCGCTGAAGTGATTCATCGTCGAGCCGATGCCACAAAACCGAATATGGGTTTGACTACCTGGGAAGGAAAGAAACCACGCAAAACGGAAGTGAGCATTGCAAAGAACTATCTCAACGCAGAAGAGATGGAAGCTCTTAACCGCATCGTCACCGCTTATCTGGAATTTGCAGAATTGCAGGCAACAAACCGCAAGCCGATGTATATGGCAGACTGGATAAAAAAACTCGACGACTTTCTGCGTCTTTCCGACCGTGAAGTTCTTACTCACGCAGGCAAGATTTCACACGAAGATGCCAAAGAGAAAGCAGAAGCGGAATACAATCGCTACAAAGAACAACAAGCAGCACTTCCTCAACCTGTCGATAAAGATTTCGAGAATACGCTGAACGAATTGAAAAAGATTGAAGATGTGGCGAAGAAGAAGCCTGCTAAGAAGAAAACGACTAAAAAGAAAACGAAGCGAAAGAAGAAGGAAGGGGAGTGGTAGCATCATTACAAACTCAACTATCAATATAAACGGTTTCTTTTTATTTATCACCAAAGCATTGAGGTATAAACTGACTTTTTAGGATTCAACCATCACCATGACCGACAAAATCATCTGCCCAAACTGCCAAACGGAAATTGAAGTGAGCGAGGCTCTCTCGTCCCAGCTTGAGGAGCAGATGCGTAAACAGCTTGGTGCAGAACAAAAGCGGCTTACTGAGCAATTTGAAACGAAACAGGAAAATCTGAAAGAGCGTGAAGCGGAAATTGCAAAGTCAGAAGAGAAAATGGAGAAGGAGATTGAATCCCGCCTGAAAGAAGAAAAAGAAAAACTTCTCAAACAGGCAGCAGAGAAAGCAAAAGAAGAGGTCGCTGTTGAACTGAAAGATCAAGCGGAAGAATTGGGTACCATCAAGGCCAAGTTGAAAGAGGCACAAGAGCAGGAACTGGAACTCCGCAAGAAATCACGAGAACTGGAGGAGCAGAAGAAGGAATTTGAACTGACCCTCAATCGTACGCTCGATGAAGAACGAGACAAAATTCGTGAGACCGCCAAGAAAGAGGCGAGTGAAGAAAGACAACTCAAAGAGGCTGAAAAAGATAAACTGATCAACGATTTGAAAGACCAGATTGGCGATCTGAAACGAAAATCAGAGCAAGGCTCCCAGCAACTTCAAGGGGAAATTCTGGAACTTGAACTGGAAGATTTGCACAGGCGAACATTCCCATACGATTCTATTGATGAAGTTCCCAAAGGGATTCGTGGTGCAGATGTTTTGCAAAACGTTTATGACTCTTCAGGAAACCATTGTGGAGCGATTCTTTGGGAATCAAAGAGAACCAAAAGCTGGAGTGATACATGGTTGCCCAAATTGCGTGATGACCAACGTGCAGCCAAAGCAGAGATTGCAGCGATTATTTCAGTAGAACTTCCAAAAGGCATTTCCACATTCTCCAAAGTTGATGGCATCTGGGTAACAAACTGGCCATGCACAATCGGCTTGGCAACCGCCCTTCGTTCAAGTCTGATTGAAGTCGCTCATGCAAAACAGGCTCTTGATGGTCAACAGGGGAAAATGGAATTGCTCTACAACTATCTTTCCGGCTCAGAATTCCGTCACAGGGTGGAAGGGATTGTTGAAGCCTTTGTGACCATGAAAAGCGATCTTGATTCAGAAAAACGTTCCATGCAACGCATCTGGTCAAAACGTGAAAAGCAATTAGATCGAGCAATCACCCAAACCGCAGGACTACACGGCGACCTAAGTGGCATCATCGGAAATGCGATACCAGCCATTGAACAACTCGATTTGCCCGCGTTGGAGGGACCAGAAGAGGAAGAAAAGACGACAACTGAAGAATAGAAAATAATCTTGGATTTTGCCTTCAATCTTGATCTCAGGAAAGTAAGATTCAGGACTTAACAGTTTGCAGATTATGTTAACCCCGTAATGACTTCTTGGCATTGGAATGCCGTTTTGTTTTTTGCAAGTAAGAAATACGTGTTGTTAATCCAGTTTTCTTTTATTGAGTCAAACGGTTACTTCTGTTGTAGCAGATGCGAGAAACTTTCTGTCTGTGTGAAATACAGTTTGCTTGTTCTTGTTTGACAAATTATCGACTTGAGTTTTTAATCCTCCCCTATTTACTCGAAATTTGAGATCGTGTTTTACTTTGGTGACTAACAGAAAGTGTGATATAATTATCTGACGTAAGTGACAAACACAACTCTCAATTCCCGGCTTCCGCAGGTACTTGTGGTTGATGATAATGCTTCGATTCGTGGGGCATTGGATACGAAATTTGCGAAAGTAGGGTTTGCGGTGACGCTTTGCCAGGATGGTGAAGAAGGGTTGGTTGCTCTGAAAAACCAGCGGTTCAATATGGTGGTGTTGGATGTCAACATGCCGGGGAAGAGTGGGATTGATGTGTTGAAGGAAATTTCTGAAACCCAAAACGCTGAGATACCAACTTTTGTATTAACTGCTCAGGCGGATCATTGCGATGAAGTTTGTCAGTTGGGTGCACGTCGCTGTTTTTTGAAACTGAATCATCCGTTGCGGGATGTGGTTGCTTCGATTTGTCAAGAAGTTTCCGCTGTTTGATATGAAAAATCTGGAACAACTCGCAACAGAATTGGCTCAGATGCACGAATGGTTGTTTGCTTCTATTCCCGATTCTCCTATTGCAGCAGACTTTTTTTAGCAAATTGTTGGTGGGTATGAAGCAACCATTCCGGTCAACGATATTCCCAGGCTGAGAACTCTTGTTTCTGTTAAACTTCGCCAGCACTCAAGCTAAATGCCACCACTTCTCACGCTCACCGGGCAATCAAACAAGGACTATGTTTTCACGGCACTGCCCTTGAATCAAAAACTGCCGAGTTCTGCGGGTGTTTATGTCGTTACAAATGCAATTTCAAATGACGAAGGGCAAGTTCATCATACACCGTTACAAATTGAAAGTTGCAGTGATTTGTCGAAGCTGTCTGATGAATCGGCTATTCAAAATTTGAGAACTGAAGGAGCCACTATGATTTGCGTCAAAATCGAAGAGGTGATGGAAAAACGACAGCAGATTGAACGAGAATTGAAAGCGAAATACCTTGCTTGAAATCTATTCTTTTCTTAACTGATAAACCGTTCCTGTTTTACTGCGAAACAGTATTTTGTTGAACTCTGTGAAATCTTGATGCACACCCAGGGCAAGGGCAGTCGGATGGACTGCCCAGTCTTGTCGGAGAGAAAGTTCTGGCTGTTTTCCCTGCCAGTTAAATATCTCTTGATTATCAATCGTGAGTAAAATCGTTGCGTCATCTTCCTTTCCCAGTGTAACATCGACCTCAATGACATGTGGTTTTCCGTTGACGAGAGTTCCTCTTTTTCTTACTCCCCAGTATTCTCCATTAACCTTTTGAATTGAAAAATTATTACCATCATTGCCGCCGGAAACCATACAAATCGCTTTTCCGACTGGCAGAATCAAATTCACTTCCCCTGTTCTGGCAGTTCGTTTCATGTGAACTTGTAATTGGTAATCACCAGTCGGAACAACTGGCAAGATTAATCGTGAAAATTCTCCTCCCCGGATAACCAGTTTTCGTTCGTCAATTTTATCGCTTCCCTGTTCGGACAGAGTTCTCAGCAGTTTCCACTTTCCTGTAAATGTCTGCTGGGAGACATCAACCGTGTAGAGCAAATCTTTCCAGTCCCTATATTCTTCAGTCTTCTGTTTTATCCAGCGATTCTGCACGATTGCTGTACCACGATCTACCTGAAGTATCAGTTTGTGAAAAATAACTTGTTCATAATGCGCTCCCAAACCAAATGATTTCGCAGGGATTTGCCAATCGGAGCGAATTGTCAGTGCATCCATTGCCCCAGACCAGTCCAGGATTTTATTTTCATTCAATGTTGCCCTGATAGAGACTTCTTGTTTCGAAGATGTAACATCCAAAGTAAGGTGATGACGCTGGTTGTTAGGAAAATGTCCCTGAATGACACGTCCATATTCATGGTCATAAACATTTTGCAAACCGCACCAGTCGTCTCGTCCCAGTGAAAACATACACGTCCTGTTGCCGACCGGCAGAATCAGGTTGATTTCATGCTCGCCACGTTTTCGCGTCAGTTCCAGGTCAAGTTGATAATCAGTGGCGACAGAAATCGGAACTGTTATTCGAGAAAATTGTTTCGGGTTTACTCTCAACCCTTCCGAATTGAATACCCAGTCTCCGACGACCACATCATCAGGAAGTTTGATTTCTTTCAAGAGATCAATCTGTTCGGTTTGAATATTCGTCTCGGAATTGAGTGGAGTGATCGATTTGTTTATCTTCTTTGACGATCCCCTTTCAGAAGAAATCGGTTGATAGATTGCCCAAGTTCCAGCAACCAGTAGCAGAATGATAATTCCTGCAACAATTCCCCATTGGCTGATATTTTTTTTGTTGCTCTGCGGTTTGTCTGTTTTGTTTGTTCTCTTATTGCTGCCAACGACTTGAAGGCTTTTCAAGGCATCGGCAAATTCCTGCATTGAGTTGAAACGCTCTTCCGGTCTCTTGGCAATTGCCCTAAGGATAACCTGTTCCAGATCAGGGGGAATTTCAGCATTCAATGATGAAGGAATTGGTGGTTCGTTATTGACAATTTGTCCGAGTACCTGCGTGATGGAACCAGTGAAGGGTTATTGCCCGGTGCAAAGTTCATACAGGATTATGCCAAGCGAATAGATATCGCTGGCAAAACTGACTTTGTCGTTTTCTGCACCAGCCTGTTCCGGTGACATGTAGGCGGGAGTACCGAGGAGTTGACCTTTTTGGGTCAAAGTGGTTTCGTCACTGTTGTTTCGCAATGCTAAACCGAAATCGGTGATGACCGGCTTAGAATACTTTTGATCGATCAGAATGTTGGCTGGTTTCAAATCACGATGGACAACGCCCGCTTCGTGAGCATACGCCATTGCAGAGGCAAGAATTCTGACAAGCTGGATTGATTTATTCAAAGGGAAACGGTTTTGTTTAATTATCTCCGCCAGTGATCCCCCTTCAATGTAAGGCATCACCAGCACAACACGATCATCTGTTTCCAGCAGATCAAACAGTGGGCAGATATGATGATGTCGTAACGCAGCGACTGCCCGGGCTTCACGCAGAAAACGTTCATCCTCTTCGGAACCAGATTGCAATTGCCGATGCGGAACTTTCAGGGCAACATCACGTTTTGTTTTTGGATCGTGAGCGAGAAAGACTTTTCCAAATGCTCCCTCGCCAAGCAGTTTGACGACAACATATCGTCCGTATTGTTTTTGATGCTGATCCTGTTTTGAACGATCAGCAGGTGGAAGTGTTGATCGGTTTGCAATCTGCGATTGTGTGGAGTCTTCTAACCGAATGATGGTCTCTGCATCATCGACTTGAGGGCTGGACTCCAAACGAAGGGCATGTTCCGCTGCAAGCAGTTCTTGCAGTGAATCTTCGTCTTCTTTCAATTCTGGAAAACGATCCAAATACTCCTCAACAGAAACGGATTCCCCTGCGTTCAAACGTTGCTCCAGATCGATATGCACCAGTTCAACAAGCAAAGAGAATCGGGGCACAATCACGGACAATTTGGATGGCACAATCACGTATACCGCCAATGTGGACGCTGCGACCTCAGGAAATGTTATTGATTCGATAAGTTACACCATTACAGATGGACAAGGAGGGACAGCAACTGCTTCGATTGATGTAACAATTGATCCCGCAGGTTCATTAGGTGGAAACAAAAATTATGAAATCAATTCTGGGACTGCATTTTATGCGGGGAGAGACAGTGGATTGCTTGACAGCATTGATATTGCAGAAGGCACAACTCTGGTTGCAATCTTGGCAGGTACAACAACCAACGGAGTACTGATACTCAATCCTGACGGTTCCTTTGTCTATAAACCGGATTCTGGTTTTACTGGTAACGATACATATTCTTACGAAATCCAAAACAATGGCTCAGTAATTGGTTCCGGAATCGTTACGCTTGCTGTTTCCCAAATGATTGCAACTGGCGAAACGTATTCGACAGAAGTGAATCAGTCGTTACTTGCCGGCCCCTCATTTGTTACAACGGAAAATCCAAATCCGCCATCGGGGCTGATGAGCAACGATCAATTTGGTACAGATGGTGGGCCCGTTCAGAACTGGTAAACGGACCTTCCAACGGGTGGGTTGTCATCTATAGTGACGGCTCTTTTGCCTACTCTCCAGATATTGATTATCTTGGAACGGATAGTTTCACTTATCAATTAGTTTCAGGATCGGCTACTTCCAGTCCAGTGACAGTAACGATTGACATCACCAACATAGCTCCTGTTGCGAGTAATGATGTATATGACGTTACGCATGATTCGACCCTTTCCGTTTTGGGGCTTGTTACGCCAGCACCAGAAGATATCGATCCACTAATTATGGGACTTCTGGATAACGATTCTGATGCTGACGGCGACTTCCTACAAGTCAATTTAATAACAACGACAACGAATGGTTTGCTGACTCTGAATTCACTCGGTCAGTTTATCTATGAACCAAATGCAGGTTTTGTGGGAACCGACAGTTTTACTTACAAAGTTTTCGATGGATTGGATGAAAGTGAGTTAGCCACTGTAATCATCAACGTACAAAATACAGCTCCAATTGCAGAGAACGATTCATTTTCCACTGTCCATGGTGTACCAATCTGGGGTGAAATTCAGCAGTTTCCTGATCCTGAAGCTCCGCCCAATGCTGTCCGGGAAAAAAGTTTGCGTAGACTTCCTGGCTTAACATTTTGTTGATTGGCATGACGTTTGCGTCCATTTTCTGGTATGGATAAAACGACAAAACAATCTGAGGATCGGCAAAGTGATCCACAAAATAGCAGGTCCGGCAAATCGGAGCAGAAAGACAAAACAATCTGGCCGCATCAGGTGCAGGGTGGG
>Ga0316208_1001326_pt1 | contig 23772 bp, 22 predicted proteins | sample 3monopyrite_MG_FD_204944 | JGI IMG/M metagenome (GOLD analysis project Ga0316208, IMG submission 204944) | Microbial mat bacterial communities from mineral coupon in-situ incubated in ocean water Damariscotta River, Maine, United States -... | ecosystem: Environmental > Aquatic > Marine >... | reverse complement strand
CTATAAAAGAAATTAATCATTGGTCGTTAGAGAAAACCCAAACACCTTTAATTAAAAACTATTTAATCTTTTGGAAACGATTATTTACATATTACTCATGTCTTTCCGAGGAACTTATTAAAAAAGACAAAGGGTATCAAGGCTTAATTTATAGAGAAGCGGTTGAAAACTTAGAAGAATACATACAATTTAATCCTAATACACTGCACATTTTTATTGGGTTTAATGCCTTAAATAATTCTGAGAGCGTTATAATTCAAGAGCTTCTTCAAAATGGTTTAGCTAGTATTTATTGGGATATTGATCAAGTCTTTTTAAGTAATGTAAATCATGAGGCTGGCTATTTTATTAGACAACATAAAAAAAGCTGGTCGTATTTTAAAAATCAACCCATAAATTGGGCACATAATTACTATGAGGGAAATAAAAAAATCTCGGTAATTGGTATTCCTAAAAATGTTGGGCAAGCAAAATATGTTGGAGAATTGCTTTCAAGGTTGAAATCGGATAAAGGCAACCTTAACAACACAGCCGTAGTTTTAGGAGATGAAACACTATTGCTTCCTGTGTTAAATTCATTGCCCAACTCTGTTGATGCATTAAATATTACCATGGGATTCCCGTTAAAGTCTATTCCATTGGCTTCATTGTTTGATCAGTTATTTTTATTGCATAAAGAGGTTGGTATTTCTTATTACCATAAAGATGTTATCGCTATAATTTCTCATTCATATATTAGACCACTATTTATAGACAAAGATGAAGATTTTGGGCAATACATTATAGATACGGTTCACAAAAACAATTTGGTTTTTTTGAGCCTTAAAGACCTTACTAAACTTGCTCCAAAATGTGAAGTGCTATTACATTTACTATTTGAAAATTGGAACAACAACACCTCATTGGCACTACAAAACAGTTTAACGCTTATACTTAAAATTAAAGAAGCATTATCTAATAACAAGAACCAAAACATTCTTGCTTTAGAATATCTTTATAGGTTTAACGAGGTTTTCAATTCCATAAATCGCCTTAATTCAAAATACCTCTATATAGATACAATAAGTTCATTGTACAGTGTTTATAATGAGTTGTTGGCTAACGAAACTTTAGATTTTAAGGGAGAGCCCTTAAAAGGGTTACAAATAATGGGCATGTTAGAGTCTAGGGTTTTAGATTTTGAAACCGTTATATTAACCTCAGTCAACGAAGGTGTGTTACCTGCTGGGAAAAGCAATAATTCTTTTATTCCTTTTGATGTAAAATTAGAAAACAACCTCCCTACGTATAAAGAAAAAGACGCCGTTTATACATATCATTTTTATCGATTAATACAGCGAGCAAAAAATGTACATATTATTTATAATACTGAGCCAGATGTTATTAATGGTGGCGAAAAAAGCAGATTTATTACACAATTAGAGGTTGAAAATATTCATGATATTCAACATAAAATTGTGACTCCTGTAACACCAAAAATAACTAAAACACTAAACTCCATTTCTAAAACAGACGAGGTTCTTGCTGCTTTAAAAACCCTGTCAAAAAAAGGTCTTTCCCCTTCTTCTTTAACAAATTACATTAGAAATCCGTTAGATTTTTATTACCAAAAAATATTAGGAATCATGGGCTTTAATGATGTTGAAGAAACTGTGGCGGCAAATACTTTGGGAACCGTTGTCCATAACACTCTTGAAGATATTTATAAGCCTCTAGAAGGCGTTTTGCTAAATACAGATGTGGTAAAGAATTTGAAAGGAAAAGTTGAGGCTATAATTTTACATCACTTTAAAACCATATATAAAGAAGGAGATATTACCAAGGGCAAAAACCTAATAATTTTTGAAATTGCCAAACGCTATGTGCTCAATTTTTTAAACAAAGAATTAAAAGATTTAGAACAGGGCAATGTTATTAAAATCCTTGAAATTGAAGCCGATTTAAAAGTCCCGATCAACATTAAGGAATTGGATTTCCCTGTAATGCTAAAAGGAAAAGTGGATCGTGTAGATGAGTACAATGGAACATTACGGATTATAGATTATAAAACCGGAAAAGTAGAACAGGGAAACCTCGAGTTGGTAAATTGGGATGATATTTCCACAGATTACAAAAAGTACAGTAAAAGTTTTCAAATACTTATGTATGCTTATATGATGAACATTAGGAGCCCTTTTGGAAGAACAATTGAAGCTGGCATTATTTCGTTTAAAAACCTAAATACTGGCTTTCTTAAATTTGGGAAAAAGGAAGGTCCAAATAGCAGAAAAAAAGACACCCATATAAGTACTGAAACTTTAGAAAATTTCGAAATCGAGCTTAAAAAGCTTATTCTAGAAATATATAATCCAGAGATAGATTTTATTGAAAAAGACGTCACCTAATGCAAATTCTTAAAAACCATGTTCTAGAAAGAGAACAAAACAAACCAATACTAATTGATGCCTTTTGCCATAAAGACAAAACAAAACAACCCATTGTTATCTTTTGCCATGGTTATAAAGGTTTTAAAGATTGGGGCGCTTGGGATTTAATGGCAAAACAAATGGCTAAAGCTGGATTCTGTTTTGTAAAGTTCAATTTTTCACATAATGGAGGAACTATCGAAAACCCTATTGACTTTCCCGATTTAGAAGCCTTTGGGCAAAATAATTATACCAAAGAGTTAAACGATTTAAATGATGTTATTAGTTGGTCACAACACTACTTTAAGGATGATTTGTTTGTTAATATTCACAATATATGCCTTATTGGTCATAGTCGTGGTGGTGGAATAGCTACTATTAAAGCTGAAGAAGATTCAAGAATTAAAAACTGCATTACTTTGGCTGGAGTAAGCGATTTTAAGGTTCGCTTTAATGAAGGTACAAACGAATTCAAAGCCTGGAAACAAACTGGAGTGAAATTTATTGAAAATGGAAGAACCAAACAGCAAATGCCACATTACTTTCAGTTTTATGAAGATTTTATTTTAAATGAAAACCGTCTTACCATAAAACGTGCTGTTTCTAATTTAAAAATTCCACAATTAATCATTCATGGTAATGATGATGCATCTGTTTCTGTCGAAGAAGCAAAATTGCTTCATCGTTGGAATCCTAATAGCATCTTAAAGATTATTGAAGGTGCAGACCACGTGTTTAATACTAAACATCCTTGGGATGTTAAAAAGCTATCACCAGAGTTGGAAATTGTTGTAAAGCTAATTACAGCTTTCTAAATGTGGAGAAGATGGGATTCGAACCCACGACCTCTTGACTGCCAGAGTTGAAATAAGCACATCAAACAGAACCAAACAACATCATATTAAATTGATTTTCAATATATTAAATAATTTTGATATCAAATGAGCTCATTTGATATCATCTATCTGCGTGCAAATTGCGTGCAAATTTTTTTTATCTTTGAGTATCATGAATACTAATATAAAACTTTCTTTAGACACCCGCAGAAAGAAAAATGACAACTCCTTTCCAATCATTTTAAGGCTTAGTCATTTTCGAAAAACCACGTCTATACGGCTAGGAGCATCTGTGCCATTAAATTTTTGGGATGAAAGAAGCGAAAAAATAAAAAAATCTTATGGTAATGCTGTAACCGTAAAAAAATTAAACAATAACCTAATAAAAGCAAAAGTGCGTGCAATAAATATTATTGACCGCTTAAATGAAAAAGAAGAACTCAACTATTTATCCATTTCTCAAATAAAAAATAAAATCACAAAAAAGGTTACGGTCAATTCATTTTTTGAATATAGTAACAGCATCATAGAAGACCTTAAAAAGGTTGAGCGGTATGGAAATGCCAATTCCTATTATGCAATCACTAAAATTTTAAAAAAATTCAATAATGGTAATGATTTAAAATTTAACGAAGTTAATTACGAGTTTCTTAAAAAGTTTGAGCAATTTCATTATTCCCGGGGAAATTCCACTAACGGATTAGCTGTTTATATGAAGACCATAAGAGCTCTATTCAATAAAGCCATCAAAGCTGGAATTGTTGCGAAAGAAGCTTATCCGTTTGTAAATTATAAGATAAAAACAACGCCTACCGAAAAAAGAGCTCTTGATATTAAAAGTATAAAATCAATCATGCTATTGCAATTGGATGAATCGGACAATCTTTTTCATTTTCGAAATTACTTTTTAGCGTCCTACATGCTTTATGGAGTTTCATTTATTGATATGGCATTTTTAAAACTTGAAAACATTATAGATAATCGTATAAAATTTTTTAGAAGTAAAACATCTAAACCGTATGATATTAAAATCACTGCTCCATTGAAAGAGATACTTGATTTTTACACAAAAGACAAAGAAAAATCCGATTTTATATTTCCAATTATAAAAAGAGACACCTACGAACTTCAATACAAAGATGTTTTATGGGCTCGTAAAGTTTATAATAAGGGGCTAAAGCAAATTGCAGAAAAATGTCATATTGAACAACGTGTGACATCTTATGTGTCTCGCCATAGTTTTGCAACTCAAGCAATGCTCCAAGATGTTCCTTTACTGGCTATTTCTGCCATGCTAGGACATAACCGCTTAACAACCACTCAAATTTATCTTAAATCATTACCTAGTGAAGTATTAGATGATTACAATAAAAAATTAATGCAGTTTTAATCCTTTTATAGTCTAGGCTGTTAAAATTAGGAGATAATTTCTAATACTATTGTAATTTTTGAATAATGATTTAAAAAATTACAAATTCGTGTTTTGCGAATTGCGAAACAAAAAAAATTAGTTAATTTAATTATATTTGGTGTAAATTTACACCAAAAACGAATCTTATGGCAAGACAAAGTATTTCATTCACAAAGCTAAATGATGAATGGTTAAAATCTCAAGTGGATAGTAATGAATATTCTAGTAAGAGTGAACTTGTAAACGATTTAATTAGACAAGCCAGAAAACAACAACGACAAATTGATTGGATAAGTGCTAAGCTGGAAAAAGCAGAAAATAGCGGATTTACAAACGATAGTAAAGAACAAATTTTAGCAAAATCAAAGTCTTTACTTAATGGCTAAATACAAATTAAGTAATGTAGCTAGTGATGATTTGATTAGAATTCATCATTATGGAGTTAAGAAATTTGGAATCACACAAGCTGACAAATATTATGATTCATTTTTTGAGTATTTTGATATTATTGCTGAAAGTCCATTCTCATTTGAATCAGTTGATTTTATTAAAACAGGATATAGACGTTGTGTTTGTGGTTCTGATAGTATTTATTATAAAGTCAATAATAATGTTGTTGAAATTATGACTATAATTGGAAGACAAGATTTGGATACTATTTTTAATTAAATAAACAGCAATCATTAAGTAGTATACTAATTAATTACCGCCTTAGCAGTAATAGAATGCTTTTTTTGTCTTTTCATCCTTAAAAAATTATAAATCTTCTTTAATTTACTGCTATAACAGTAATAAAATACAATTTTATACAAAATTTGTATCTTTAAATATTTAAATTACGTATTTTTACCGCCTAAACAGTATAAAATGAATGATTTTGATTTAGGTGATTTGATAAAAGACCATCGAAAAAAAGCAGGACTAACCCAACTGGAACTAGCTAATTTAGCAGGAGTTGGTAAAACAACTGTTTTTGATATTGAAAAGAACAAAGAAACGGTACGATTAAATAATCTATTTGCAGTACTCCAAGTACTCAACATTAAAGTAGAATTCAAAAGTCCATTAACTAAATAATCATGAGACAAGCAATCATATTGGCTCACGGAAAAAGAGCTGGAATTTTAACAGAAGTAGCTACTAACGACTATAATTTTGAGTATGATCAAAATTATGAAGGTGAAGCAGTATCATTAACTATGCCCACTAACCACAAAAAGTATAGCTACAAATCCTTCCCTCCTTTTTTCGAAGGGTTATTGCCCGAAGGTGTCATGTTGCAAGGTTTATTACGCATTGCCAAAATTGACAAAAAAGATTATTTCTCTCAACTAATTGCTACAGGAAACGATTTAGTAGGATCTGTAACAGTTCAATTATTGGAAAATGAATAGATGCCCCATTACATACAAATTATGCGGTACAAAAAAGTATAGCGAAAAAGGAATACGTATGATTGCTCCTAAATTAACACACTTAAACAATTTACCTTATACAGCAGTAGAATTACGTCAAGAAGCCGCGAATAGAGCCAAAAAGTTATCCATTCAAGGCGTACAACCAAAGCTTAGTGCATCTGTTTCTATAGTGGACCAAGAATTTAAAATAGTTGATCAATTTGGAACCTATATCATAAAGCCACAAAATGATTTATTCCCACAATTACCCGAGAACGAAGATGTAACCATGCGAATGGCAAAAGCATTTGGTTTAGAAGTTCCTTTTCACGGAATGATTTATGGCAAAGATGGTAGTTTATCTTATTTTATTAAACGTTTTGACCGCTATGGTAAAGGAAAAAAATGGGCTACAGAAGATTTTGCTCAATTAACTGGAAATACTAGAGATACAAAATACCGTTTTACAATGGAGAAACTCATTCCAGTACTTGACGAATATTGTTCATTCCCTGCTATCGAAAAAGCTGATTTTTTCAAAAGAATACTTTTTTGCTATGTTAGTGGAAATGAAGATATGCACTTAAAAAACTTTTCATTGATTACTAAAAATGGTAAAACAACGCTATCGCCCATTTATGATTTCCTTAACTCTACCATAGCTATTAAAAATCCCGATGAAGAAATAGCGCTCGCCTTGAAAGGAAAAAAAAGTAATTTAAAATCAGCTGATTTTATTCACTATTATGCCAAAGAAAGACTACAACTCAATGAAAAAACAATAACTTTAATTCTAGAACAAATGAAAAAAGTAATTCCTGTATGGAAGGAATTGCTTGAAATTTCTTTTCTTTCTGATGAAATGAAAATAAAATATTTAAAGCTATTGGAAACTAGAATAGTAATGTTTGAGTAATTAGAAATTACTGTAATGAATTAAAAATTCTCAAATTAATTTTTAACCTGATTTCATTATAGAAACTATTTTTTAACTTCATATATGCTTTATGGAGTTTCATTTATTGCTATGGCATTTTTAAAACTTGAAAATATTATAGATAATCGCATAAAATTTTTTAGAAGCAAAACATCTAAACCCTATGATATTAAAATCACTACTCAATTAAAAGTGATACTTGATTTTTACACAAAAGACAAAGAAAAATCTGATTTTATCTTTCCAATTATTAAAAGAGACACATACGAACTTCAATATAAAGATGTTTTATGGGCTCGTAAAGTTTATAATAAGGGGCTTAAGCAAATTGCAGAGAAATGTAATATTGAACAGCGCGTGACATCTTATGTATCTCGCCATAGTTTTGCAACGCAAGCCATGTTGCAAGATGTTCCTTTACTGGCTATTTCTGCTATGTTAGGACATAACCGCTTAACAACCACTCAAATTTATCTTAAATCGTTACCTAGCGAAGTATTAGATGATTATAATAAAAAATTAGTGCAGTTTTAGCTCTATTTAAGAGGTGTAATTTAAATAGACCCTATCAATTCTCTAAAATTATCGGTATTAATAACTTTTATTTGTGAATCATAAGTTTCTATAAAACTTTTATGGATTTTTATTTTCGCTTTTGGATTCCATTTAAACTCATAACCAGAAATCTTACCTGATTCTTCTTCAACATAATCTATTTCCTGTTGCTGTTTTGTGCGCCAGAAATATTGACTATTTCTCATCTTACTATAACTCAATTTTTTAAGTCTTTCGCTTATTAAAAAATTCTCCCAAATCGCACCTGTATCTACTCTTGAGTTTAATGGCCTAAAGTTTCCTATGATAGTATTCCTAACACCTGTATCGTAGAAATAAATTTTTTGATTTGTTTTAATTTCGTTTCTCAAATTTCTGCTAAAGCTTGGCAATCTAAAAATCACATAACTTTTACTTAGTAAATCAATATAACTCTCAATGGTTCCCTTGTTAACCCCTATTAATCTGGACAGTTCATTATAACTTACTTCATTACCCAATTGGAGCGCTAATGCTTTCAATAATTTTTCTAGAATTTCTGGTTTTCTTATACTGCTAAACGCAAGTATATCTTTATATAAATAACTATTAACTAATTGATTTAAAACTTCAATTTCATCACCAGGATTATTAATAACATCTGGGTACATGCCATACAATAATCTTAACTCTAACTGTTGTGTAGATTTAACATAACCTATACTGTCTTCCAACTCTTGCCAAGAGATTGGATATAATTTGTATTCCCATTTTCTACCAGTCAAAGGCTCGCTGGTATGGTTGTTTAACTCAAAAGCTGATGAACCACTCACAAATAGTTGAACCGATTTAAACTGATCGGTAATTATTTTTAATGTTATTCCAATATTTTCAATACGCTGAGCTTCATCAATAAAAACAATTTTATAGTCTCCTATGATGCTTTTTAGTTGTTCTGTATTTGGGTTTGTTAAAATATTTCTTACAGTAGGATCATCTCCATCAAGAAATAAATAGTCTTTATCCTCTAATACTGATTTAATTAATGTCGTCTTTCCTACTTGTCTTGGACCAATTAGAATTATGGCCTTACCTGAGCTTATTTTTTCATCTAAAGTTGTAAATATGATTCTATTTATCATGAATTTTAGTTATTATAATAGCCAAAAGTAATACTTTTTAGTTAATACATAGGTCAAGAATCAATTAAATTGAAAAAATATTAAATACTTTTCTTTAAACTAAACGGTAATTCCTGTGTGGTCTTTTCATGATTCAAAGTTAATTTAAGTAACTCTAAATCTCGCAACCTAATGTCCTGTCTAATATACTAAGTCCAAAAAAAGGTGACTAAACTAAAATATATAGTATTTAGGGTGTCATTTTATATTCTCTTTGTAAAACTTTTTGAAATATTTTTCAAATAGTTGTAGCAATTTGTTATGACCTCATCAAGTTCTGTAGTCTTATCGATAACCTAAGCTGTATAAAAGAAATGTCGAAATTCTTGTTGCTTTATAAGTGAATTTCTAAAAACTTTGCATCAGTTCCAATTATCCTTAGTTGTTTTATTACTGATGGAATTAATAGCGTTTCTCCAATTTTAAGGTCATAAAGTTTATTATCGAATTCTACTTCAAATGCCCCTTCTACGCACATGTAAATCACAAAGCTGTCAATTTTAGAATAATCCTTAGTTATTTCTTTTGAAACTTTGATAATATTTGTTTTAAAATATGGCGAATGCACTAATTTATTAGATACATTGTCTGCTATAGAATATTCAGTTTTATAACCCTTATAATGATTAAAATCAATAGCATCCATCGCTAAATCTGTGTGAAGCTCTCGTTTTTTCCCTGTTTTCTTATCTACTCTATCATAATCGTAAATTCGATAGGTTATATTAGATGTTTGTTGAATTTCAGCAAGTAAAACACCCGCTCCAATAGCATGAACTCTACCCGTTGGAATATAATAAGTATCTCCCTTTACAACCTTTTCAATACTTAAAATTTCGGTTAAAGTCCCATCATTAAGATGTGCTTGGTAGCCTTCTTTTTCTACTTTATTACTAAATCCAACAATTAATTCTGCATTTTCCTCTGCTTCCATCACGTACCACATTTCGTTTTTTCCAAACGAATTATGACGCTTCTTTGCTAATTCATTACTAGGATGTACTTGAATTGATAATGGCGTTTTAGCATCAATAAACTTAATTAATAGTGGGAAATCATTACCAAAGGTTTCGTATACACTTTTACCAACAAAATCACTTTTGAATTGTTTGATTAAACCCTTTAATGATGTTCCTTTCAAATCACCGTTAACGACGAGTGTTTCATTGTCCTCAACATCTGAAATCTCCCATGATTCACCTATACTATTTTGATTGTATTTTTTGTTTAGCACTGTTTTTAACTTATTTCCACCCCATATTCTGTAACTATAAATAGGACTGAATTTTAAAGGATATAATTTCATTTTATATGTTTCAATTTATAATTTGCTTGCAAACACCTTAGCCATTTCTTTCACATAATCATAACTGTTTTTTAAGGCATCTTCTAAATTTCTGGAATGGTTTAAAACAGCATCTTTATAATCTATTCCAAAACTCTCAGCCGTTTTATCATCCAAATCAATCGCTCCACAAAAAGCAGCTACTTGAATATCATTAGATTTAGCTGATTCCAACACACCACTTATTGTTTTTCCTGAAAGTGTTTGAGAATCCAATTTACCTTCCCCTGTAACAATCCAATCAGCATCTTTAATTTTAGTATCAAAATGGATTAAATCTTTAACCATATCAATTCCTGAGAGCAAGGCAGCATTTAAAAATACAGAGGTTCCTGCTCCCATTCCACCTGCAGCACCACCCCCTTTTATATTTTGCACATTCAGAAAAAATTGTCTTTTAAATACTTTTGAAATGTTTTTCAAGCCATCATCCAAGAGTTTAATCTCTTCTTTTGAAGCTCCTTTTTGTCGACCATAAACATAAGCCGCACCATGTTCTCCATACAATGGGTTAGTAACATCACAGGCTACTTTAAAATCAATAGATTTTAATTTATGAATGACATTATCACTGTTTATCAGTTTTATATTTGACAAATTTTTTCCAATTGGCTTTAATTCTTTACCATTTTTATCATTAAACCTATAGCCTAAAGCCGTTGCCATACCCATACCACAATCATTTGTTGCGCTTCCTCCTATACCTAAAATAATAGTTTTAGCACCTTTATTAATAGCATCCAAAATAAGTTCGCCTGTGCCCAAAGTGGTGGTGTGAAAACAATTCTGTTCTTCCTTTTTTAAAAGATACATCCCAGAAGCTTCAGCCATCTCGATAAAAGCTGTTTCAATAGTGCCCATATACAAATAGGATGCTTCAATCTGACGGAATAATGGATCATTAACTTTTGCCGTAATCCGATTTCCTTTGAGATGATATTCCAAAATTTCAATGGTACCATCACCTCCATCTGCCAAGGGTAGCTTGACAATTTCTGTATTTGGCACAATCTCTTTTATGCCTTCCTCTACAGCAGCGCAAAATTGCATGCCAGTTAAAGAACCTTTAAATTTATCTGGTGCTAATACTATTTTCATCTAAAAGTATATAAATTGTTTATCCAAAAATAGCAGGAACAAAGTAACTAAATGCCACTATTATTATAAAAAATGCCACCAAAATATAAACCTCTTTTATCATGAAATCTTTCTTTGTAATAGCTACATTAAAATTAGAAATCTTTTTTACTTCAACATTTTTAGTCATAGCGCTAACTGCGTAGGCAACTACCAACGAAATGATAACTCCAGTAAAGTTTAGCCATATCCAAAAGATGTGAATTCCTAAATCTATATGAAACAACTCTTGAATAGTTTTTGAAAAAGTGAGGTTGATTAAAACCGCTATAATAATACCAGCATTCATCCCAATGTGATTCACTTTTTTAGAGAAAAACGCTAAAAAGAATGTGACTAATACAGGGCCGTAAAACACCGAACCAATAGCATTAATAATTTCTATAACCGCACTTTTACTTCCTCCGAACAAGAATGCACTTGTAATACAAACCAAGCCCCAGAAAACAACTGATGCTTTTGAAATCATCATGTATTTTTTAGTAGTCAATTTAACTTTTCCTCGATTAAAAAAGTCTTCAACAGTAACCGCAGATAATGAATTAACCGTAGAACTTAAGGATGACATTGCTGCCGAAAGAATACCAACCATCAAAATACCAATAAGGCCGTGTGGTAAATATTTAATAATGAAAACTGGTATCATTAAATCTGCTTTCATACCATTTGCGGCGAATTCTTCAGGAAAATACTTTTGCGTCGTATCTGATATTTCTTGTAAAAAATCTGGTGCTAATGTTACCAAACCACCAATTACAAGTCCCATGACACAATATATCAATACTACAGGGAATCTTAAAAGTCCGTTTGCCAATAGTAATTGACGAATGGTTTTTTCACTTTTTGCAGATAATAAACGTTGCGCTTGAGTTTGGTCGCATCCATAATAAGACGCATATAAAAAGAAACCGCCTAATATCATTGGTAATAATCCGTATTCTTGTCCTTCTCCAATACCTATATTAAAATCGATAACTTTTAAGCGTTCTGGGTTAAAACCTTCCGCTAAACCGCCATGTTCTTGTAAAAGTGTCCATCCAAAATATAAGCAAATAATCAAGCCTACAAAAAGAATAATCATTTGTATGGCATCACCCCAAACAACCGCTTTCATGCCACCTTGCCACGAATAGATAATGGTAATAACACTTATAATTAAAATGGTATATACAAAGTCTATATCTAAAACAGCCTGTAAAATAATGGCAATGGTGTACACCATAACACCTGTTGCCAATGCGCGACTTAATTGAAAAACGACACTTAAAACCAATCGCGTTGAAGAGCTAAAACGTTTTTCTACAAACTCATAAATACTCACTACACCTGACCGAAATAATGGTGGAATAATAACAATCATGATAAAAATCATAGCGAGAGGAACCGCAAACTCGAAGGTTAACCATTTCATACCACCTCCTAATTTCATACCTACAAATGCAGGCGCCGATATAAAACTTATGGCCGATAGTTGCGTTGCCATAGTTGATAAACTCAACGGAAACCAACCCATACTTTTTCCGCCTAAAAAATAATCTTTGGAGTCTTTGTTATCCTTAAAAAAGAATCCCATTCCTAAGAAGAAAATAATGTAAAATATGATGATACTGTAGTCTAGCCAATTCATAATTTTAGTTGTTAGTTAGTTTTTGTTGTAATTCGTTTTTAATGGAGTTGGACCATTCGTACTTTAATATGCTTAATAAAATAATATCTGCTCTTCCTTTTCCATCTAGAGAAGGAATAAAATTTCTTAGTACACCTTCTTTTTTACAACCCACAGCTTTCATCGCTGACATACTCCTTTTATTTTCTATATGCGCTCCAAAACCAACACGCTCTAATTGAAGTTTTTCAAAAGCAAATTCGAATAATAAATATTTGCAGTGTTTGTTAAGTCCAGTTCCTCTAAACTTTTCGCCATACCAAGTATGTCCTAATTTTAAGGTTTTCAATTTTTCTGAATAGTCATAGAACCTAGTAGTTCCTGCATATTCATTTTTAATTTTATCGAAAACAATAAAAGGGTATTCCTTATTAGATTCTCTTTTGTTTATAGTTGACAAAATATATTCCGTCAAATTTTCTAAACCATTCCCTTTTTCAGTAAGGTATTTCCAAATAGAAGCTTCGTTCGAAACTTCTAATAAGGATTCAACATGGATTATTTTCAGAGGACTTAGTTTTACAAAATCATCTTCTAAAATATAATCTTTTGTAAAATCAAAATTCAAAATGATGCGTGTTTAACGTTTCAATAAATCTATCAAAAGTGCAGCACTCCAAGAAAAATTATTACCTCCGTAACCTGCTTTTCCATCTTTATGCATGTCTTTTCTAGAATCGAAATATTCGTAAAACCCATTTTTATCAAGTATTTCGATGGTATCTTGTTTTACACGTTCCGCAATATCATCAAATCCATATTGCTTTAATCCATTGAAAAGCATCCAGTTTAAGTTTACCCAAACAGGACCTCGCCAATATTTTTTAGGATTGAAGCGTTCGCTTGTTGGATCGAAAGATGCACATAAATATTGATGCTCATTTCCGAATTTCTCCATCATAACTTTTACCAAAGACGCTGCTTTATCTTCACTAGGAATATTAGCATATAATGGTGAAAATGATGAGGATGAAATATATCTTAACGGTTTTTCATTCCTTAAATCGTAATGTACATAAACACCAAGTTCTTCATCATAAAGTTTCTTATTGAACGTAGCTTTACTCTTATCTTGCCATTTTTGAAGCTGTGCAACTTTGCCTTCGTTACCACCAATCAATTTATATAATGCAATAAGACTTTCATTAGACTTTATAAGCATCGCATTAAATAATGGGTCTTGAACCAAGAAAGGTGAAAGTTCCGCTATTTTCGCATCGCTATAATTGTGTTCTTTTGCTATGTCTATGATATATAAGTAGTGATCGTACTCTCTTTTAGAAGGTCGTTGTGTCGCATCAACATGTGTGGTATCTCGTCTTTCAAATGTATATTCTGGCGGATTCATCGTGTCCCAAATATCATCCCAAATAGGAGAATTATCGGTGCCTGATTCCCAATTATGGTATATATAAACGAGCCCTTCATTTTGTGGGTCTCGATTTTTATAGAAGTATTCATGATTAAAGTACACCTTGTCTATAACCGTTTCAAGAAACCTTAAAGTTGCCTTTTTATCGATGCCTATTCGATATAACTCTTCTAACACAAAACCTGTAACTGGTGGCTGTGTCATACCAGTAGATTTATATTTCTTTGAGGATTCAGGATGCAAATCCGAACGGTGAAAATCGGGCCCAGGAAAATAGGAATCACTTTCTGTATGGAAAATAATATGAGGAATAAATCCATTACCCCATTGTGAATCAAGTAATGTTTCAACCTCTCTCTCCGCTTTTCGCATATCAAAATGCGCAAAACCAATTGCAATTAAACCTGAATCCCAAAACCATTGGAATGGATATAAATTAGCGCAAGGAATACTAAAACTATCTTTCCAATTATTATTAAGTACTCTTATCGCATTTTTTTGTAACTCACTCATTTAAGAAATTTTTAAATTAAAAAACTCACCACTCACCTAAAAAGTAAGTGATGAGTAATCAAACTAAACTAATCAATATATTTTAGAAATTGAAAGTGGCATTAAAAAATACTCGTGTAGGTAATACGGGCCTTCCAACAAAAAATTCTTCTTCTGTTTGACTATTGTTAAGTCTAGGAGAACCTTCAGTAATTCCATCAGAATTAAACATGTTAAATACTTGCATTCCTAATCTTAACGATTCGTCACCTTCACCTACTGGAAATGAGTAACCTAAATTTAAATTAGCCAACCCAATAGCATCTAATTCAATAGAGTTTACATCATTTGTAAATTTCTTTCCTGTATAATTATAGATAAAACTGGCATCAATTTTTGAGTCGTCATAATCTACTCCAAATGATGAAATGAAATTTGGTTGTCTTCTAAGTTCGTTGCCTTCAATAGATGGATCTGCTGAAGATTTTTTAATTTCATGATCTTGATAAGTCAAAGATCCAGAGAAATCAAAATTATCTGCAAATCCCCATTTCCAAGTTCCTTCAATACCTGAAGTTCTGGTATCTTGTGTATCTACTTCTTCAATAAAACCACCACCTGGTGCATTTACAAAACTTATTGATCTTCTATCTTTCAAACTCACATTGTATAATGCTACAGTTCCTGAAAAGTTATTTTTTCCATATTTAACACCTAATTCACCTTGTACAATTTTTTCAGTATCATAAGAATTTGGATTTCCAAAACCATCAAATTGAGTCCCTCTTAATTCTGGGAAAAAATAACCTCTAGAAAAGTTACCATAAGCACTTAAATTATCATCAACTTTGTAAAGTGCTGCAAGAGCCACTGCAAAATCATCAGCAGAAACACGACCTCTAGTCCAGCTTCCATTACCCCAAATTACATTATCTAAGTTTGCAATTCCAGTATTATCAACGTTATAAGATGATGTTCCTTCATTTTCAATATCTCCCGATGCTCTTTCATAACGCACACCAATATCTAAATTCCATCTATCTAACTTAATTTCATCAGTTATAAAAACGGCTATTTTATTACTATTTATATTTCTATTTGTGTAAGCTGTACCTCGGTTTGTAACACCATTTATAGAATATCCAGACAGTTCAACTAAATCTGGTCTATCATTGTATTCTCCTAAATAGTTAGTAATAACATTAAAGTCGCCAGCTTGTGATCTGGACATAAAAGATCCAAATGTTAAACTATGATTACCTGTAGTTTTAGTAATTTTAATATCTGCCATTAACTCGGTTAACGGTCTATTTCTATCTAATATTCTGTTTTCAAATAATAAGGCATTTGATGCTAATGGCTGACCATTTAGATATGTAAAAGTTCCACTTGTTAAACCTCTAGCGTCTAAATATTCCTGTTGTGTTTCTACAGCTTTAGCTCCACCAACACCACTACCGTCTAAAAATAGATTGAATTGATGCTTATATCTAGAATATCTTAATTTTGCATCAAGTTTTAAATCATCTGAAAAATTATGCTTAAAATTTGTTAAAAAATAACCGCCTTTAGTAACAACACCATCTTCAATAGGTGATTGATAAACGCCATCTGGGGTTAAATATGAAATATCTGAAGCCGCTGCTGTTTGTAAAGTAAAAATTTCTTGACCATCATTTCCATTAGGGCGTTGGCGTGAGCCTCCTTCTAGTGGATAAGGTAAAAAGAACTGTACATTATCATCTATAAATTGACCAGAAAATGTTATGGATCCTTTATCTGTAACATGCTTTAAATTACCTCTTAATTGAAATCCTTCTGTTGGTAATCCTGTTTTTAAAGGGCCTTCGTCATATCTATAAAATCCAGATAATGCATAAAAAGTATTTGAGTTTTCTCCTCCCAACGGGCCACTAGTTAAGAAATCTGCTTTGTATCTTGAGTTAGAAGCAACCTCAGTTCTTATAATATTTTTTGGCTTTTGATTTCCTGTAACACTAGTATAGTTAATAATACCTGCTACTGAACCCACACCGTATAAGATAGAAGAACCTCCACGCACAAACTCTAAACTTCTCATACCAATATCGTTTCTAAAATAAACATCATGGGCAGAAGAGTTTAAACCAAATGTACTTAAAACAGGCATACCATCTATTTGTAATGGATTGAATTGATACTGTCCGCCTGATGGTAAACCTCTAACAAAAATGTTTGAAGCCACTTCACCACCACCACCTTCAGCAGTAATACCTGGTACGCTTCGCAAAATATCTGCCTGACTACTTGTACCTTTTTGTGATAATTCTTTAGCTCCGAAAGATGTAATTGATAAAGGCGTTTCTTTTTGCGAACGCGTAGTGGATGTTGCTGTTAGTACAACTTCATCTAAAGCGTTACCACCTTCTACCATAATAATTTGCAGGTTAATTGGTGAACCATTCAAAGTAACTGACTTTTCTTGAGTTAAATATCCTAAATAAGATATTTGAACTTTTTGAATTCCAGTAAAATCTGTAGTAAAACTAAAGTTACCATCAAAATCTGTGGTTGCTCCAGAAGTACTATTTAGAATAAGAACATTAGCTCCAATAATTGGTACGCCTGAATTATCCTTAACATTTCCTTTAATTTCAGTTTGTGAAAACATAACAAATATGCTAAACACACATAATAATGTTAAAATAGTTTTTTTCATTTTTTTAGAATTAGTTAATTATAATTCAAATTTATAAGCATATGTATAATAAAAGTGCTAAAAAATTGCCATATTTGTACGCAAACGTTTGCGGGAACGTTTGTTGTATTGTTTTTTTTAAACTTAAAAACAAATGACATGAGAAAAGAAGTTACTACCCTAAAAAAACTTGCACAAATTCTTGATTTATCGACTTCTACAGTTTCAAGAGCCCTAAATGATCACCCAGATATAAGTGCTGAAACAACAAAAAAAGTAAAACTGTTAGCAAAAGAAATGCATTATGTGCCCAATTTATTTGCTAAAGGTTTTAGAAAACATAAATCAAATATCATAGGTGTTATAGTACCTAATATCACTCATTATTTTACAACAACCATATTAAAAGGAATTCTTGAAGAAGCCTCAACAAAGGGGTATAGAGTAATTATTTCCGAATCGAATAATAACGTAATAAAACAGACTGAAATGCTAAACACTATGATACAATTTGGTGTAGATGGGATTTTAGTATCATTAACAAAAATGACAAAAAATATTGATGCTATATTGCCAATAATAAATAAATTACCTGCCATACTATTTGATAAAGTATCAAGCAAAATTCCCTGCACACAAATAACTATTAACGATGAAGAAGCTGCTTTTAATGCCATTGAACATTTAATAAATATTGGTAAAAAACGAATAGCCATTATAAAAGAAAGAGAATTTTCATATAATTCTGAAAAAAGATATGCTGGATATTTAAGAGCATTAAAAGAACACCACATTGAAATTGATGAAAAAATAATTATTAGTGTTGATGATATTTCTTTACAACAAGGGAAAAGAATGACCAATATTTTATTAAGTATTAAAAAAAGACCAGATGCCATTTTTACAATTACAGATAGTGCAGCTATTGGTGTGATTCAAACACTAAAAAAATTCAATATAAAAATCCCTGAGGATATAGCTGTAGTTGGTTTTAGTAATTCTTCTCACTCAACTATTATAGAACCTTCATTAACAACTATCGACCAGCCTGGAGAAACTATTGGAAAAACAGCAGTTAAATATTTAATTGAAGAAATAGATAGTGAAACCGAAATACTTATTCATAAAACCATCGTAATAAAAGGAAATCTTATAATTAGAGATTCTACATTTAAGGTTTAAAATATTTATTTCTTAAAATTCTATTTTTTCTTCGAGTACTCAACTAGACTATAAGATTTTCACAAAACAAGCATAAAAAATTATTATTCATGAATTTAATATAACCACATATAAAGAATCGTAGCAATAACAAATAACATTGCTATTATAAATATAATAACGGCCCAAGTTGGATAAATTTTAGCCTGTTTTATTTTGCTTTCAAAACGACTTTCAAAACGCTCAATGGCTCTTGTGTGCGACTCCATTTTTTGTTCATGCTTTTCAATAATGGCCTTATACTTGGTTAAATCCATCTTGATTTTTGTGTCCTTCAAGTGCTCATTAATTTTCTCCAGTTTATCTATACCATTTTCAAAATCGTTGATTTCATTTACTAATAACGCTGTTAATTCTTCAAGTTTTGTCATGATTATTATATTTAATTTAATAGCCTATTCCTATTCCTTTTTGAATTGCTTTTTTAATAATAAACTTGGTGATCTTTAAGGCTAGGTTAGGTGTCAGGTCAACTATTTTCCCTGCTAGTTTGATACTTACATTGTTTCCTTTCAATATACTTGCTCCATTTATTCCTGACATTTGTTTTCCAATATTGCCTATAGACATATTGCGATGCACTTCACTGCCTTTAAGATTATGCCCATCAAATTCAAACCGAAAGCCTTGTAATTTGTTTTGGTTGTTTATCGTTGGAATCACTTTAACACCATTAGCTTCCATCGCTTTTAAATAGGCATCAAAAGATTTTGGCTGAAACTGTTTCATGCTCAGGTCGTGCCTTCTTTTGATTTCTGTTCGTATTTCCCTAAGATTAAATTCCTTTTCAAATTGTACTTGCTTTACAGTAGTCAACCCCATATATTCTGCTACTTTTTCTGCTGCCAACTGACTGCGTTTGCCAATAAAGCTATCGTTATAGGCTACGCCTTTAAAATCAATCCGATTAACATATAAATGAATGTGTTTATGATCTTTGTCCTGATGTACAAAAGCGATAGCTTGCCGTTCTCCAAGCTTCATCTCATGTATGAAACGTTTTGTTATCGCTTTCAGGTTTTTTAATTCTAATCGTTTACCATCTTCAATTGTTGGGCTGATTACAAATGAGAGGGTATTCTTTTTACAATGGTAGTTTTGATCCTGGAGCATTTTGAATTCTTGTGTAATTTCATTTGGTGAATCTCCATGTAGAAATTCCTTTAATACAATTTCTGCATCCTTTTCCTGATTCCATCCATAGGACATAGAAGCTTTGGTATGTGATATGCTTTTTCCCTTGCCAATCATGCTTGAAATTTTTTAAGATGTCCTTTGATTTCGTTCGCTAAGTCATAGACTGTTTCAGTAAGTTTAGGATTTCGCTTCTTATACATGTTACCAATAGACTTAAAATTGTTGTGGTATTTAATGAGCATTTTATAAAGTTCGATATGTTCTTCAGAAAAACGCTCTGTGATGGTTTGTTCAAATACAGTTCGTCTGATGCATTCACTCAAAGTCAATCCGCTGCTTTTCGCTTTAACTTTTAGAAGCTTCTTTTCATAAACAGAACATCGAAACTTAACGAGGTCACCCTTCCCCTTAAACACTCTTTTTTCTTTGCGACCTTCGGGAGCAAACAAGAATGTGTCCACAGACACACATCTTGAATTCCTACCCAAGAGTGTTTTTGTTTTAGATGAAGTATCGTTAAAATCTAATTCCAAACTATCCGAATGAGTTAGTACATCAGTAGGAATCTTTAAATACTGCTCCTTTTCCTCTTTTGATTTAAAGTTAAATTTATTTTCTGTTTTCATCTGTTTAATTTTTATTGCTTTTTATCTTTCAGATGTAATTCCCCATTAAAGATCCTGATTAGTACTATGAATTTTTCTGGCTCATTTCATGATTCAGTAAATCGTTTAAATCTTTATAATTCTTGTAACTTGAACTTTTATCAATTACATGTTTGTACTTATTAATTACATCTTGAGTTGCCTTTTGACCAGGGATATCATTATCCAAATACAGATGAACTAAGGCGTATTTAGACATGTATTTTTCAATAGCATTTATAAAACTAATGGAGTTTAAAACTAGGATGTCTGAAGATTTTAATAAGTTATTATATAATGTTGCAAGCGACAACAAATCAAACATGCCCTCCAGAATGATTAATTGCTTGTTATTATTTTGGATGTAGGTATAAGATTTAGGACTGCTACTATTTTTAAAAATCTTATTACGCAGCTCCCAACCGTCTTTGTTATTCTTTAATCCGATGGCAAAAAACTTATTGCCTTTATTCTTATACCAAACTTCTTTACAATAGGTGTTTGCTATATCTAATGCAATCCCTCTAAGATTTAAATATTGAACTAAAGCAGGGTGCCTAATTTCTTGAACTTTAATAATTTCAATATTAGCATCTGTAATTGTATTAGTGGCCTTTGTATCACACTGATGCTGTTGTTCACTTATGTTAATTGGAATGGAGTCACTTAAAAACATCAAGGTGTCTTTTATGGAACATTTTAAAATCTTGCATACCAAATCGATCACGTTTCCTCCAATGCCTTCGCCATGGTCGTACCATCGATTCTTGGTTTTAGAGACTTTAAAAGAGGCTTGGGTTTCTGACCTAAAAGGACTTAGAAACCAAGCTTCTTTTTCCGTTGTGCGATTGGGAAAGTGCCCTAATTTTTCCAGTGTTTTTATCACTGAAAAATCTCGGGCTGTTTCACAATTTATTTTTTTTCTTTTCATCAGCTAAATAATTTCTATTTTCTATTTTCTCCTACCTAGTTACCTAAGCCTTTATTCATAAGGGTTAACGTCTTAGGTTAGTTCGAAATTCACCTTACCTATCTTACCAATTAGGTAAGTTGGAAGGGGAATAGGTAACCTTGTTTTTCTTAATCTTACCTAAGAAATCCCCTGTATCTATAGGACATTTAAACCCTTTAGGTAACTAGGTAGGTTGTTTTATCTGTTTATAGGTAATTCCACTTCCCATGGACTACTTTTAAAAGTTGATTTTGCCAAATAACCATATACCTGTCTCTTGGAATGCTTCACGCGTTGAAAGTTAAAACCCGATAGTGCTCGCCCTATATTTACCTGGTTCAATCTTACATTCAAACAGGATAGTGCGATCATCACATCAGATGCCGTTACAAAATCTTCGATGTCGGTTGATTTTTCATAATACTTGGCAACCAGTTCCTGTTCTGTGGTGAGACTGGTATATTTCTTATTCCGTTCTTCGTTTTCACTGATGTCCTGTATGGATAGTTCTGGATTAAAATTATTGTCGTTGTAAGCTAAATGATACGCTTGTGTCCATACCTTTTTAATATCAACCTCCTTTGAATACGCAAAATCAATTTGATCTTTTAGCTCAAAGCACAACCAACGTACAGAACCCGTTTCGTCATTAAGAAAGGAAGACATATTAGTAGATCCCATAAAAGAACATATTCTGGGTAGCGTTGTGTTTTTTCTGTCATAGGGCAATCTTTCGTTAATAAATGTCTTAGAGAAAAATGCTTTAAGAGCATTGACATCTTTTTTAGAAAGCACTGCCAATTCATCCAGATTATAAAGAAAATTTCTGCATAATTGAATTCTTGCATCCTTATCGTTGCTGATATCTTCAGCCATATATTCGCTCAATTCTGGAGGACATAAGTATCTGCACCAGGTTGACTTACCCGAGCTTTGACCTTTATGACTGATTATCATGGCTTGTTTATTGAAATAATTGGGTTCAAATGCACATCGTATGGCCCGAACCAACCATTTCTTTAAATGATATAAGAAAGTATCATCATCATAGGTAGGCACATAGGAAGCTAATTTAGCAATATGGTCAAACCCATCCCATTCAGGGAGGGCTTGAAAATACGCTTTTATAGGATTGTGTTTTTTTATTAGTTCTGACTTAATCAAGATCTCAAGCTTAGCGGAACTAATATCAACGCCTGCTTTAGCCAACTCTATAATTAAAGAGTTCACATTGAGATAATGCCATGATTTTTTCCCTTTCAATGATATCTGAAAATCATGTGATATTTCATTATAAAAAATATCATATTTCGAACATAGATATTCATAGGTATAATCATAAATTGTTTTCTTTTTGGGGTCTTTAACCAGGTAAAGCCCATTGTTTGTTGATGCCATGTTATACAGTGTAGCAAACGGCAAAAAGTGTTGCCATTTAATTAAAAAAATGTTTTTGGAAATTGGATTTCTTTTACCTTCTTTTATTTCTAAAAGTGTATGCAATGGCTTCCGCCTCAATCTCATTTTTAGATTTACGACTATTTTGTAGTAACCATTCCACGAGTTTACTTTTCTCAAAAAAGAGCATTTTTCCGTTGGGTTTAGAGTGTGGTATTCTTCCCGAAGCTGTCAGTTTATAAAGGTAGCTTCTGGATATGCCCGTGTAATCACTAGCTTCATCAAAGGTCAAGACCTCTTTGCTTCCTACGAGAAGTTTTTCCAGACGATCCAGTCGTTCAAGAATTAAAATAGTGTCCATTTTTATTGTTTTTTTGATTAATAAAATGAACAAAAGCGCTTTTGCTTTCCCTTATGGGATTATGGAAATAAAAGTATAAAATGTAGCTGGTGAAAGAAAAAATAAAATCAATTAGTTATTCACAACTATTTGACAAACAACAAATTAACCCAAATGAGGTCAAAATTATTGGCATTTTTGGCACGTAATTTTTTTTGGGGTCATATGACTACAAATGGCAACAAATTTAACGGACAGAAAATGACCGTTTTAGGGCAGTTTTTGAGTTATTAACAATGGAAATCAAGGATTTTGGTAAATGGTGGGATTTAAAAACGCAGATTTTAATAGTTATAACATATTTATTTACAAAGCATTACATCGTAAAAAAATATTAATAAGTGACTATTTAAAAAGCAATGATACCAAATTAAACCAATTGGCATCAAATTAATACAAATTCAATTAAATACGAATTTTGCGTGCAAATTGCGTGCAAATTAAAAAGGCTTCAAAAGGTAAAACCTTCTAAAGCCTTGCTATTACTGTGGAGAAGATCGGATTCGAACCGACGACCTCTTGACTGCCAGTCAAGCGCTCTAGCCAACTGAGCTACATCCCCAAAAATTTATTTCAATCCGCTTAACACCAAAACAGGTCTTGAGCTATGAAAGTCTTTCTTTAATATGG
>Ga0316208_1001324_pt1 | contig 23809 bp, 25 predicted proteins | sample 3monopyrite_MG_FD_204944 | JGI IMG/M metagenome (GOLD analysis project Ga0316208, IMG submission 204944) | Microbial mat bacterial communities from mineral coupon in-situ incubated in ocean water Damariscotta River, Maine, United States -... | ecosystem: Environmental > Aquatic > Marine >... | reverse complement strand
CCATGTTTGGTTGAAACTGTGGTGCCTTCAATAAGAGGCAACAAGTCACGCTGCACACCCTCACGGCTGACATCACCGCCGCGCATATCTTGGCGTGCACAGATTTTATCAATCTCATCTAGGAAAACGATACCATGCTGCTCAACAAGGGTAATCGCTTCACGTGTGGTGGTTTCTTCATCCACAAGCTTGTCGGCTTCCTCAGCCATCAAAATTTCGTATGCCTCGGGGACTTGCAGTTTCTTCTTCACAGTCCGGCCACCGCCCATCTTGCCAAACATATCACCAAGATTGAGCATGCCCACACTTGCGCCCGGCATACCCGGAACATCAAACTGCGGGAAAGGACTTGCTGTATCCTGCACCTCAAGTTCAACTTCCTTGTCAGACAATTCACCTTCTCGCAACATTTTGCGGAATTTTTGACGCGTAGGTTCGCCAGCAGACGCACCAACAAGACCGTCCAAGACCCGCTCTTCTGCCGCCAGTTCTGCTTTTGCGGCAACTTCCTTGCGTTTCTTTTCTTTCACCATCAACAAAGCTGTTTCAATCAAGTCTCGAACAATTTGCTCAACATCACGGCCAACATACCCAACCTCGGTAAACTTTGTGGCTTCAACTTTTATGAAAGGTGCCTGAGCAAGCTTAGCAAGCCGGCGGGAGATTTCCGTTTTGCCCACGCCTGTCGGGCCAACCATCAAAATGTTTTTTGGTAAAACCTCATCACGCATATCATCTTCAAGCTGCTGACGGCGCCAACGGTTTCGAAGCGCAACTGCCACAGCCTTTTTGGCGTCTTTTTGTCCAATGATAAAACGATCAAGCTCCGAGACAATTTCACGTGGGGAGAAGCTGGTCATAAATACTCCTAACTATTAACTATCGTCGCTGTTTGCAGCGTCTATATCCATGGTTTCAAGGATAATATTATGATTCGTATATACACAAATATCAGCAGCAATCTTCATGGCTTTTTTTGCCACGTCTTCAGCTGACAAATCTTGGTCATATAGGGCGCGAGCCGCTGCTAGCGCATAATTGCCACCAGAACCAATGGCCACCACACCGTGCTCAGGTTCAAGCACATCACCATTACCCGTTACAACAAGGCTGGTTTCTCTATCAACCACAATCATCATGGCTTGTAATTGGCGTAAATATTTATCTGTGCGCCAATCCTTGGCGAGCTCTACACACGCCCGGGCAAGCTGGCCCGGATGGCGCTCAAGCTTGGCCTCTAAGCGCTCAAAAAGCGTAAAGGCATCAGCCGTTGCACCCGCAAACCCAGCAATAACCTTACCCCCGCTTAAATGCCGGACCTTTTTGGCATTGGCTTTCATAACTGTGTCACCGACAGAAACCTGTCCATCACCTGCGATAACTACTTTGCCGTTTTTGCGGACACTACATATAGTCGTAGCGTGCCATGTAGGCAGTTCACTGTTGAACTGTGTCATAGACCAGAGTTCCTGTTCTTTATCTTGTTTCCTAGTGACAGCATATATGCAGTAGGACAAACTGTTGCAACCTTACTTGTGCAAAACACTGTTTTCAGATGATAAATTGCACAAGCAAGCGGGTTATTCGTGCAGCCGAGCATCTTGTACATACAGGTATAGCCTCAAAAATCACTTCCTTTCCACCCGATAAAAGCTTGCGAACACGCCTTTTTCACCCTAAAGCCTGTATCCATATTTATAGCGTTTTCAGGTATTAACGTCCTTATGGGTTTTGCATAATGACAAAGGAGTAGACGGTATGCGTAAAGCATCGATGGAAAGAAAAACCAACGAAACGGAAATTTCCGTGGACCTCAACCTGGATGGCACTGGTATTTATGACGTGCACACAGGTATTGGTTTTCTTGACCATATGTTGGAGCAACTGTCTCGGCACTCCCTGATGGACCTGAAGGTGCACGCTGAAGGGGACCTTCATATTGACGGCCACCACACCACCGAGGACACTGGTATCGTTGTCGGTTTGGCTGTGAAAAAAGCGCTGGGCGACATGAAGGGCATCACACGCTATGCAACCAGCTATATTCCGATGGATGAAACATTGTCTCGTGCCGCTATGGATATTTCAGGCCGGCCTTTCCTTGTGTGGAATGTGAATTTCCCTCGTGAGAAAATCGGTGACATGGACACAGAACTATTTGAAGAGTTTTTTCGGGCGTTTGCGTTTGCAGCTGGCATGACATTACATGTAGAAAATCTCTACGGCACAAACAGCCACCATATTATTGAAAGCTGTTTTAAGGCCACAGCACGAGCCCTACGGGACGCCGCTACAATCGACTCCCGAAAAGCAGATGCTATCCCATCAACCAAGGGCACTTTAGGCGGCAGCCTCTAGCCTTCTTCGGTGGGAGAAACCTTATGTCAGAAACCGCAGTCGTGATTGATTATGGTTCCGGCAACTTGCGATCTGCTGAAAAAGCACTCATGCGGGCAGCTGATAACGCAGACCTTAACATCACTGTAAAAGTAACAAACGATCCCGACGAAGTACGCCGTGGTGACCGCATTATCTTGCCGGGTGTCGGTGCTTTCGCGGATTGTAGACGTGGCTTGCTCGCTATCGACGGCCTCAAGGACGCCATTCAGGAAAAGGTGCGCAATGAAGGCAAGCCTTTCCTTGGCATCTGTGTTGGGATGCAGTTGATGGCTGTAGAGGGCCATGAATTTGGTGTGCATAAAGGCATGGGCTGGATGGACGGTACCATTCGCGCCGTGACACCATCCGACAGCGCCCTTAAAATTCCCCATATGGGTTGGAATGATGTGACTTTAACAGATGCTGGTAAAAATCATCCCGTGGCTAATGTTTTTAGCCCCGGTGATCATGCCTATTTTGTGCATAGTTATCATATGGTGTTACAGGACACTAACAGCTTGCTTGCCACCGCTGAATACGGAGGACTGGTAACGGCGATTGTTGGTAACGCCAATATGATTGGCACCCAGTTCCACCCGGAAAAAAGTCAAGTTGTCGGCCAAAAATTCCTGAAAGCCTTTTTGGAGTGGCGCCCATGATTACACTCTATCCCGCGATTGACCTCAAGGACGGCAGCTGCGTACGCCTATATAAAGGCGCGATGGAAGAAGCTACTGTCTTTAATGATAACCCTGCCGCTCAGGCGGCTGAGTTTGTAAAAGCAGGCTGCAAATGGCTTCATCTTGTTGATTTGAACGGTGCCTTTGCTGGTGAACCTGTGAATGCTGCTGCTGTTGAATCTATTCTCAAGGCAACCAATGTACCAACCCAGCTGGGGGGGGGTATCCGAGATATTGCCACCATGGAGCGCTGGCTTGATGCAGGGCTATCACGCCTTATCCTCGGGACTCTTGCGGTGAAAGACCCGGCGCTTGTGAAAGAAGCCTGCAAGCTATTCCCCGGAAAGATCGCTGTTGGGATTGACGCCAAAGGCGGTATGGTTGCTGTTGAGGGTTGGGCAGAAGTCAGCACTCTTGACGTTTCAACACTTGCCATGAAGTTTGAAGACGCTGGTGTTGCAGCTATTATCCACACAGATATTGACCGGGACGGAACACTAACGGGGGTGAATGCCGACGCATCCTCAGTGCTTGCTGACGCTGTGGCTATTCCTGTGATTGCATCAGGCGGTGTAAAAGATCTTTCAGACATCACGCGTGTAGTTAAAGCAGGCAATCTGGAAGGCGTGATCACAGGCCGCGCCATTTATGATGGCGGCATGGACCTGAAAGCAGCACTTAAAATCGCGGCAGGGGACATATAATGTTAAAATCCCGCATTATTCCTTGCCTTGATGTAAAAGGTGGCCGTGTCGTAAAGGGTGTGAACTTCATTGACCTTATCGACGCTGGTGACCCTGTTGAACAAGCCCGTGTTTATGACTCTGCTGGCGCTGATGAGCTTACCTTTCTGGATATTACGGCCTCAAGCGAGCGCCGCGATATTTTGCTTGATGTGGTGCAACGCACATCGGAGGAGTGTTTCATGCCGCTGACGGTTGGCGGCGGTGTACGCACAGAAGAAGATGTCAGAAAGCTACTGCTTGCCGGTGCTGACAAAGTATCCCTCATGACCGCAGCCGTTAATAACCCTACCGTTATTGGTGAACTCTCCACAAAGTTTGGTAGCCAATGCATTGTTGTCGCCGTTGACGCCAAAAAGGTTGGGCCTGAGAAATGGGAAGTATTTACACACGGTGGTCGTACAGCAACCGGGCTGGACGCTGTTGAGTACGCCAAAGAAGCGGCACGCCTAGGGGCAGGCGAAATCCTATTAACCAGCATGGACCGCGATGGGACGCGTGAGGGCTTTGACCTTACGCTTACACGCGCCGTAGCTGACGCCGTGAGGGTGCCTGTAATTGCATCTGGCGGCGTTGGGACGCTCGACCATTTAGTAGACGGAGTCAAAGAGGGCCATGCATCCGCCGTTCTTGCGGCTTCCATCTTCCATTTTGGCGCCTATAGTATCAAAGAAGCAAAAGCGCACATGCGTATGGCTGGTATCGCAGTAAGGGAGGCAGTCTAGTGCAGCAAAAATGGCAAACACTTGAGAAACTTGAAACTCTTTTAAAAGAACGCAAGTCAGCGGACCCTGTATCCAGCTATGTAGCAAAACTTTATGCCAAAGGAGACCGCAAGATCGCCCAAAAAGTAGGCGAAGAGGCTGTTGAAACCGCGATGGCTGTCGCTGCGGATGATAACCATGAGCTTGTTAAAGAATCGGCAGACCTACTATTTCACTTAATGGTGCTCCTTGAAGCACGTGACCTTAGCCTGAATGACGTTGCAAGTGAACTTGCACAGCGCGAGGGCCTTTCCGGACTAACCGAGAAAGCCTCGCGCAGCGAATAGCGCCTATCCGTACGCAGGGTTATCTATTGGAATAGCGTGATGACGCTGGCCTGTTGCACGATATAATGCATTGGCAATAGCGGGCTGGAAAGTACCCAGCATTTTTTCACCGATGCCCATAGGCCGTTCACCGCTTTCAACAAAGTACACATCTACTTCAGGCACAACGTCTCTGCGAGCGATCCGATAACTGTCAAAATTGGCTTCCATGACTGCCCCACCCTCAACGGTAATAGGGTCATAGAACATCATTGTCAGGCTAAACATAACGCCGCCTTCCACTTGGCGACGAAAACCTTCCTTATTAACAATGACGCCATGGTCAAACACACCAATCACTTTTTCCACAAATGTGCCGCCTTCGGGTAAGTTTCTGACAATCGCCGCAAACGCATTGTGATATTGATACGAGCGGCCCGGTTTCCCCTCGTAGCCATAAGCAACGCCCAAATAACTCCCTTTATTTAACGTTATTCCAGCCAAAATCTTTTGCAACTTCTGCAGCACACCATACCCGCGAGAATCCTTTACCATATTGAATAAACGGAACGATATAGGGTCCATATTCATCTTTTCTGCTATTTCATCCACAAACACTTCCGTGGAATAGTTCACATAGCCATGACTGATTCCGCGTAAAATACCCACCTTTAACGGTGTTACAAGAAACGCCCCTTTGGCAAGAAAGTGCGTTACATCATAGTCCGTGTCCTGCGCGCCCAAATATGCAACTACATCCCCTCCGGGTTTATCCCGGTAAGCAGGAAGAAAGTGATGCGGCCTAGTGGATATCGCACCAATATTATGCTGCCATCCGGTTATTTTTCCGTCAGGCGACAAGGCGGCTTTTAGCTTGGACGTAGCCATAGGACGGTAATAATCGTGCTGGGTGTCATCTTCGCGTGTCCAGATAACTTGCACAGGAACACTGGCAAGACGCGCCACTTCAACCGCCTCCAGCACGAAATCCTCCTGAGCACGGCGGCCAAACCCTCCCCCCATTAGGGTTGTATGAAATACAATCTGATCTTCTTCCCGGCCCAACAAGCTTGCAACCGCCGTTTTTGTTTCATTTCGATTTTGAGTCGGAGCCCAGATTTCACATGTGTTCGCTGTAACATGAGCCGTACAGTTCATGGGTTCCATTGTCGCATGAGCAAAAAATGGAAACTCAAATTCCGCCTCCTCCACATGCGCGTCAGTGGTAAAAACCTTTGTTACATCACCAACCTTGCCAAGTTCCCTTGTTGCATTATCACGCATCTCCTTGAGGGTCGTCATCAAGGTCTCGCTGGACTGCGAAACAAAGTCTCCAAAGTTCCAATCAATTTTCAGAAGTTTTCTGGCCTTTAGCGCCGTCCAGTTTGAATTGGCAACCACAGCAACCCCTGAGGGTATTTCATATACCCCTGTAACACCCGGAACTGCCAGAGCGACTGAAGCATCCAGTGCCTGAACCTTGCCACCCGCTGTCGGGCACCTTTCAACAGAAGCGAATGCCATATCAGCTACACGGACATCGATGCCAAATCCTGCTGTTCCCGTAACTTTGTCCGGGATATCAAGAAACGGCATATCTTTACCGATGTAAATAAACTGCTCTGGTGTTTTTGTGTCTGCCTTTTCCGGTAATTCAAACCTAGAGGCCCGTTCAGTAAGCTCCCCATAAGAAACCTTCCGACCAGACGGCGTATGGGTGACAAAACTATTTTGCGCTGTAAGGTCATGTGGGAGCGCTTCAAAATATGCCGCACCGGCTCTCAAAAACACCTGTTTCAATCGGGCACCCGCATGCCGGTAAAACCGCCACCCCTCAAACGACGAAAATGCACCGACTGTCGCCTGAGGAACCCAACTTTCAGCAAAGGCCGTTCGATCCGCAGCTGCTTGCTTTACTTCTTTGATGAGGCGCCAATCAGCATCGAGTTCATCAAGGATATACTGTGCAAGCAAGGTGGTAACGCCTTGCCCCATCTCTGAGCGCGCATTGTAGAGAATAATGCTATTGTCTGGCAAAATATGCAGATACGGGCTCACAAATGCGGTTTTCCCAAGCCCATCATCAGACAGTGCAGGCAACATCTCAGCCAGAAACAACCCACCCGCAGCACCTGTCCCAATTTTCAGGAATACTCTTCGACTAACTTTCGCTTGCATGGGGTTTCCTCACAAATGTCCACTCAATGCAATTACTTACGCACAAGACGGCTATGTTAAGGAAATAACATATATGTGAGTATATAAACCCTACAACAAACCACGCCAAACCATGATGGCTATCTAATCAAGCACTACACGGAAAAAACTATTTTGTTTTTATCTAAATCTCTTACATACGCAGAAAAACGGGGGCCCCGTTGATTTGGCGCGCCTTCACAGGTGCCGCCCAATTCAATAGCCTTTTTATGAAGCCTTTTTACTTCTTCGGCAGAATCAACGCCGAAACCAACCATTGTTCCATTTCCATTTGTTGCGGGTTCCTCATTAAAGGGTATGGCTATTGCAAATGCAGAATCTTCATCTTCACCTTGCCAGAAGGTCATTCTTTCAGTTGACAAAACTTGGTTAAATTCTGTTTGTTCAAAAAGTGAATCATAGAATTTAGTCAAAACTTCCATGTTGTTTGTACCAAGAACGAAATAGTTCATTTTCATAATTTAACACCTCATATGCTTAACAGTATATTGGACAGCATTCTCTTCATGTCGCAAATAGTGGCTGAAAACTGCCTTTTTGTTCATAGAACGAATTTACATTTAAGGGGTGTCAATAGGTGTCAGTAGTCTTCTATGCGCCCAGTCAGACTAAAAGGCCAATACCCTATTGGGTGCGGACCCTTTTATTTGGTATCGAGTGTAGGATTTGAACTTGCAACCTTCAGGTTATGAGCCTACAGGCCCTGAATAGTACTCTGAAAGCGCACGATGCAGTGCTACATACAAACAGATTTATTCTAAAAACCGAGGGCCTTCCAAAGCAACCGAAAAGCCAACACGGTTAACACCCAATTTAAAAGTATTGAGAAAAAGGCCTCGCTAAACCGGTCAAGAAAGTATCTGCCAACAAGTGTTCCGATAAAGCCCGTTGCAATAAGCAACAAAATAAAAGGCACATAGGGCGCAAATGAAAACCCAAGCAATGCAAACACAAATACCTTTAAGGAGTGTTGAATAACCAGACACCCTGACATGGTTGCAACCTGACTAAACTTGCCGAGGCTCATGCGCTTTAACATCACGGAAACAAAGGGCCCTGTTGCCCCAACAAACATGGTAAGAATGGTTGATAATAAACCACCCACCAAAATAGACTTTTCTGTAACTGCGCTTAAAGACGGTTTTGGTCCCCACGTAGAATAAAGAATGAACACTGCAAGAATGAGTTGGATATAAGCAACAGGCAGACTAATCACCACTTGCCCACCAACAACCGCCCCAACCAAGCTTCCACCAAGAAAATACACTACGAGGCGCCAATCCATATGTCTCCACATAATAGCCGCGCGGCCAAAGTTTGACCCCCACTGTATAGCGCCGTGAACGGGCACAATTGCAAGGGCGGGAAAAGTTTGGGCCATAACTGCCAAAAGCACCGTGCCACCACCAATACCAGCCGCAGCCGTTAATAAGGATGTAAAAAAACTAACAAGTGCCAATAGAGCAACTTCAAAAGGACTGACCGCTTCTGGCATAACTGAAAAAAACCACATCAAAGCACTGTTCAGATCCTCTGCCATACATTCACCCTGCATTTAACTTGTTTATGCCATACTGCTATGTATCCTGATGGATAGTAAAAGGAAAGAAAGGACAGCCCCTTGTTGCGGTATTTGTTTAGCCTTCTGATTATTGCATTTCCGCATACAGTTTTTGCCGTAAAAGCTGAAGAGCCTATTCAGCTAGAGTTCCCGCTTGCTTGCACGCTCGGTGAAAATTGCTGGGCTGCACGCTATGCCAGCCGCGGCGGTGATAAAAAAGATTATGCCTGCATGGGCCGCACCCAAATTGGGCATAACGGCACAGACTTTTCTCTAACAGATTTAACCCAAATGCAAACCGGCATCCCCGTGCGTGCCGCTGCAAAAGGTATCGTCATTAATGTCCGAAATACAGAGCCTGATATTTCAGTCAAACTGCGCGGGACCGACGCTATTGATGGTAAAGAGTGTGGCAATGGCATTTTTCTGGAGCATGAAAACGGTTGGTCAACACAATATTGTCACATGAAACAAGGCAGTATCACTGTAAACCCCGGTGACACAGTGGAAGCAGGGGCTACGATTGGTGAGGTCGGCTTGTCAGGGGAAACAGAATACCCCCACCTTCATTTCAATGTTCGCAAAAATGGTAATCGAATTGATCCTTTTGACGGGCAACCAACAGAAAGTGCCTGCAATCCAGCGGGGGCACAAGGTCTTTGGAAAAACCCCATTGCGTATTCTCCAGTTGCTTTTGTCACGGCAGCTTTCACCGTCAACCCGCCAACACGAACAACCATATGGGATGCAGCACCAGAAATGATTTCAGCAGAAGCACCGTCGCTTGTGCTGTCGGGCCGGGTTTTTGGTTTAAAAGCGGGCGACACATGGTCGTTCAGCATTACACAACCGGACGGCAAAGCATTCTTTAAGCATGAGATTACTTTTGACAAAAGCAAACAGTTCCATTTCCAGTTTGGTGGAAAAAAACGCCCTAGAAAAGGCTTTATGCCCGGCCTATGGAAAGGGGATATAACTATTATGCGAGACGGGGTAGTCCTTAGCGCTCAGTATACCTCAATCACTATACAATAAAGCGGTATTAAGCCCGTGTTGCACGGACAGACACTGCAACAGGCATCCGGCGATAACTTAGTGCTTCTGCAATATGATCGGGACGTATCCTCTCTTCACCCGCCAAGTCTGCAATCGTCCGCGACACCCTTAGTACTCGGTGGTACCCCCGCGCTGACAGCCTGAATTGGTCTGTAGCCCGTTTCAATAATTGTTCACCAATATCATCAAGGACTGCTATTTTTTCTAAAAACTTACCGTCGGCCTGTGCGTTTGCTGTCATGCCTCCCGTGCCTTCAAACTCGCCGCAGCGGTCTTGTTGCACTCTACGGGCGGCTATAACTCGGGCAGCAACATCCACGGACCCTTCGTGTGCCAAGGGCAGACTTAACTCATCAGCGGAAAGGGCGGGCACATCCACAAACAAATCCATTCGATCATACAGTGGACCTGAAATTTTGGCCTGATAATCCAACGCGCATTTGGGCGCACGACCACAAGCAAGTCCTGCATCATCTATATAGCCGCACCGGCAAGGGTTCATGGCAGCAATCAATTGAAACCGTGCCGGATATGTCACATGAGCCTGCGCACGTGCAATGATAGCCTCTCCCGTTTCAACTGGCTGCCGCAGGGCCTCAAGGGCGCTTCTGGAAAACTCTGGTAGTTCATCAAGAAAAAGCACCCCCGCATGTGCAAGAGACACTTCACCCGGCTTTGCCTTGGTGCCACCGCCAATAAGAGCAGGTTGACTGGCACTGTGATGAGGGGCGCGAAAAGGGCGCACCCTGCGAATAATACCATCTGTCAGATGTCCTGCAATCGATGCAACCATGCTTGTTTCAAGGGCTTCTTCTGGCAGCAAAGGCGGCAAAATAGACGGTAACCGCGCTGCCAACATGGATTTACCAGACCCTGGCGGTCCCATCATCAGCACTGAATGCCCCCCTGCAGCGGCAATTTCAAGCGCCCGTTTTGCGGCTTCTTGGCCTTTAATATCCTGAAGATCGAGCAGCTGCTTTTCTTCTTCTTCGATATGAGCTTCAGGTACAGCAAGCACTTGTCGACCCCTAATATGATTAATAAGCGCAAGTACATGCGGGGCTGCGACAACATCAGAGCCACCAGCCCAAGCGGCCTCACTACCGGACGCAGCAGGGCAAATGAAAGGAACCCCTTCACCAGAAGCATAAAAAGCAGCCGGCAAAATGCCCGCAACAGGCCGAATGGTAGCATCAAGTCCCAGCTCCCCCATTACAATAGTGTCCGCAACCGCGTCCGGGGGCACAACATCCATGGCCGCGAGAAGAGCAAGAATGATCGCAAGGTCATAATGACTGCCTTCTTTTGGCCGGTCCGCAGGAGACAGATTAACCGTAATACGCTCTGCCGGGAGAGACATGCCAATTGCAGAAAGTGCCGAGCGCACACGCTCTCGTGCTTCATTGACGGCCTTATCAGCAAGGCCCACAATCGTAAAGGTGGGTAAGCCGCTCGAAATTTGTACCTGCACCTCAACCGGGCAGGCCCGAATCCCTTCAAAAGCAACCGTTTGAACTGACGCAACCATAAAACCCCCACTATAAAGTTTATGTTTTTAAGGTAGAACAAAACAGAAACATAGTCCAGTGCCTTAAATCACAAGCGCCGTATAATCATGAAAAGACAGCTGCTTTCATGGCGGGGCAACTAGCCATTACCCTCTTGGCGTCCCATCATTCTCCGCGCGGCATGTCTGCTAAAAAAGCAAGCAGCTGGTCAAGTTCCCTGTCTGTTAAACGTGCAATACGCCGCGAGAGCAAATTCACCGCTTTTGTTGCCCGCGCGTCAAGACCAGAGGTATCAATAGTTACCTTGGGTTTTGAGAGGTGCGCAAGCTCCTGTATGTCCTCAGCTTCATCCCAAATAAGCCCAAAATACTGAATGATCTTCTGAATAAAAGCCCACGACGGCGCACCACGATTGCCGTGCTCAAGCGCCGATAAATATGCAGGCGACACATCAAGATCCGTTGCCATTTGTGCTTGATTAACACCCTTTTTTTGACGCAAATACCGCAGCCGTTCTCCAAAAGGTGTCATTTTTTCTTGCTCCCTGGCGCCCTACGCCGCAGTAAAATATACAGAGCCCCTTCACCGCCATGCTCTTTTGCTGCTGGGCCATATGACTGGATAAAGGGCTTCAGTTCAGGGCTATTCAACCAAATCGGCACCATCCGTTTTAAAACGCCGCCAAACTGATCAAACTCATCTCGTGTTCGGTAGGCGGTGGGCACATCTGCGCCGGTCTGAGAAAATCTGGCGCCGCCCTTGCCTGTCACAACAAGGAGTGTTTTATCACCGCGTTTTATTGCCCCCTCAACAACAGACTTTAACAAACTATAGGCACGGTCCTGTGTTAAACCATGTAAATCAACAGAGCGGTCTACATCCTGTGCGCCACTGGATAATTTACGTTTTGTTTTTTTGTCAATTTTTGGGGTCGGGTCCGGGGCTGTATTCTTAAACCAGTCTGCAGCAACAGGGCTTTCTTCGTCGAGCCTTTTAACCCTACGTCTGGGCGGCAAGGCAACCCCCGGGGGCCGCTCAGCAAGAGGGTTTACCGACCGTGTTGTTTCGAGCCACAGCTTCTCAGCATCCTTAGTCAGTTTTGGTTTTTCGGGTTTTTTACTCACGACGTATAGTCTAAGGCTCTTACCGCCAACGCTTTGGGGAGCAAGAGCCAATAGCGCCCTTCATTTGCCATTCTACCCGCAATTTCCTCAGGGTCCTCACCAAAACCCCAGAAAACATCGCCGCGAATTTCACCCTTTATCGCACCGCCTGTATCCTGTGCTACCATGAGACGGTTAAAAGGCACCTCGTTAATTTGGGTGTCGGTTGGGTTAGGGTGACTAGCAGAAAGCCACACAGGGGCATGTAACGGTATATATTTACGGTCCACCGCAAGGGAGTGGCCCGGTGTCAGTACAACATTAGCCGACCCGTATGGCCCATCATCATTTTTCAGCTCTCGGAAAAAAACATATGATGGATCTGTTTTAATAACATTCATCATTTCACATGGGTTATCTGCCAACCAGCTTCTTATGGCCTGACCAGACATCTCCTCGCGCGGAATAGCTCCTATCTCAATAAGGTGCCTCCCTATTAAACGGTTTGCATATCCATTTTGGGCGGCATACCCAACACCAAGCATGCTGCCGTCAGGTAACTGAACCCGACCAGATCCTTGAACATGTAAAAAATAAGCATCAACGGGGCTATCTACCCACAAAACTTCCAGGCCCCGCCCGTTAAGAGCGCCCTCTTCAATGGTGGTTCGGCTTTCAAAAGGTACAAGCCTCCCCTTTTCAACTGAACCCGCAATTCGTCGCCCTGAAAGGTCCGGGCGAAACTGCCCCAAATCAACCATAACAAGCTCTGGTGGGCGAGAGTATAGAGGCACTGTATAGCGTTCATCTTGCTCATAGCTTCCATGTAGAAGCGCTTCATAATATCCAGTGAATATTCCATTTGGATTTCCCTTAAGGGAAACCTCAAGGGGTAAGAAAAAATGCTTTAATAAAGGCTCCAAACCTGCCGCGTCAGAAAGTGTAAGTATAGCTGAGCAAGCTTCCTGCCAGTCGCCGTAAGTACCACCAATAGCGGCTCCCGGTAAGGCTCTGTCCTCTGGTAAGCTTACAATTTTTTCGCAGCTTTTGCGCAGGGCAGGCAAACCTTCAGTAACCGCACTATCACTCCACCCTGGTAAATCACTGTATGCAACAACTTGAAAATGAATGTCGGGCTTTTGATCCTTCAGGAATATAAGCGCTGCCAATATTGGCAGCGCCAAAAAGGCTACTAGCCAGACTATTGTGAAAAAAACACGGCGCACGCAACTAGGCCGCGCGCGTTGCGACCAAAGTCCAGCTTAAGTCCTCGGACTTAATGTCGCGTGCAAAGGTCCATTTGTCATTGGTTTCCACAGCATCGCTGGCATCACCCTCAATGATATGTCCACTCTTGTCCCGGGTAACAGCGACAATCGCAGACGTGAAATGCACAGTAAGCTCTGCTGTATCACTCATAAGTTCAGCGGCAATTACGCGCGTACCAGAAATATCAATAAGCCTGTTTTCAAGGGTAAAGCCGTTTTCTTCTCTCGAATCAATCGCAGTTTCAAACTGTCCCAAGACAGATTTATCCAAAAGATCATTAAGAGTATCTCTATCACCTTCCCAAAAGGCTTCCAAAATCATTCGGTACGCTGCCTGTGCCCCCACGATAAACTGACCTGGGTCAAAGGAAGAATCTTTTCGGCGAATGTCTGCGTATGCACGCCGTAGTTTTGGGTCTTCTTCCAAATCAATAACATCTGCATCTACGTGCGGGTCTGTTTCAACCGGTTCGCTGTACCCTTCAATTGTACGGCCCTGTTGGTTTACACTCCCCCTACCTGCAGCAGGTGGCATCGGTTCGTTTCCTGTCTTTTTTCCGAGTTCGGAACGAAGCCTTAGGAAGATAAAAGCAGCGATGGCTGCCAACACAATGATATCAAGAAACATGGCTTTATTTTAGCTTATCTATTTAATTTTTGTTACATGTACTTTAGCTGCCCATTGAACAACACATACATAATTCCCTTATAGATAGGAGAATTCAAAGGAAAGAACAAGAAATGGCGTGGATCATTTTACTATTATTTATCGGCGGCCCTCTGCTGGAGCTGTCTGTGCTCATAGATGTTGGCGGTAAAATTGGTGCTGTGCCTACCGTTTTACTCTGTGTTCTAACAGCTGCTGTTGGCCTTTCTCTTGTAAGAATGCAAGGCCTTAAGGTTATAGAGAATATGCAGATGGCTATCCGCACCGGGGAGCCTGTTGGTGAAAACCTTATTCATGGGTTTTTTCTTTTGCTTGCTGGGGTGTTTCTTTTTATTCCAGGATTTGTTTCTGATGCAATTGGGGGGCTTCTTCTTATTCCATTTGTCCGAATTTTTTTAGGCAGAGCAGGGCTTGCCCATATGGTTGTACGCTCAAATATACGGGGTACCTGGACAAAACACAGCCGTTCTTCTTCGCCGTACTCGGCAGATCAAAACATAACAATTGACGGTGAATTTAAAAATGCCGACACCTCTTCTGTAACCGAAGATCACAGAGAATTGTCTGATCAGACCGAACAGCAAGACACACCACACCCAAAAAATTGACGATTCCTCTAAATTCCGAGCATTTCCTTATTGTTCATTGGAAAAAACCATGCTAGCCGTTCACCCCGTATACGCCAATCCGGTTTGTCTCGGGGGGGCTGGCAGACAAACAAAAAGAGTTTAAAAAATGGCTGATGATAAAATTGATAATCCACAAACGCCTGTAGGCGGCCCTGCACCTGAAGGGGCTGATTCGCCGCAAGCTGGTGTTTTGGCGCAGTATGTACGTGACCTTTCTTTTGAAAACCCAAATGCACCTGCAAGCCTGCAATCACAAACAAACACAAAACCTGCAATCGATGTGAATGTGAACGTTGGTGTTCGCCAAATAAACGCAGAAGTTTATGAGGTTGAACTGAAAATTACAGCGAAAGCGACACAAAAAGCAGAAGACGAAAGCGAACAAGTCGCTTTTGTTGTTGAGCTTTCTTATGGATCACTCTTTGGTATTCGCAACCTTCCTGAAGAAGCGCTAAAACCCTTCCTGCTGATTCAGGCGCCGAACCTCATGTTCCCGTTTGCACGCCGTATTGTTGCTGATGCATCTCGTGATGGTGGTTTCCCACCACTTTTGCTTGAGCCAATTAATTTTGAGGCGCTTTACCGCTCACAGTTAGCACAGGAAGCACAAGAAAATGGGGCGGCTTCAAGTGATGAGCCAACACCCGTGAACCTGAACTAAGCCAAAAAATATTTATGGGTTTCACCCAAGAAAAAACCGGCCCCATATTGAGGCCGGTTTTTTCTTGCCGAGAATCAACACACACCCCTTAAGCAAGGGCCTGTTGCCACGCATCCCAACTTCTGATTTTATCAGCAAGCATCTCATACCCTGCTGCCCCTGGGTGCACACCATCCCCGTCATTACAAAGCTGCTCCCACGCGGCATTGCCGTGAAAATCTGGAAAAAGCTCCAAGTAGGGAACCTTATGGGCCCGTGCTAACGCACCAACTTGGCGCGAAAGATCAGCAATACGTTTATTGGCAACATCATCATTCAAGATAGGGAGTGGCCCCACAAACAAGCTGGGCCATGCCTTGGGTGCATCAACCAATAATGACCTCGCATTTTTAAGCCTGTCATTTTGTGCAAGCCGCGCACGACCATCGTCGCCGAGGGCACAATCATTGGTACCAAAAGAAAAGACCAGCAAGGCCTTCTCACCGGGCGCAACCCTTGCCTCTGCTTCTTGGTGCCACCGCCCTAAAACATTGGCGCTGGTGGCCCCTCTAATGCCGAGATTATAGTAGGTAATATCCTTACCTGCCGTGCGAGCAGAAACGCATAAACGCCCAGCCCAGCCAAGACATGCATCATCCTGTGTACCATTAACAAAACTATCACCAAAAAAACATATCTTCATGGAGGAACACCTTATAGAGCTGAGTATATATTTATAAGTTATCGGGCGGCCTTTGTCAGTCGCAATAGTGCCCGGGCACAAATAACATCAGCCGGACTACCTGTGGTTTTACAATCAAGCTCTGCCTCCATCAAAATGCCGAGAGCTTGCTCAGCTTTGCGTACTGACCACATTGACACCTCGCGCTGAAATTTATCTCGCTCACCAAAAAAAACTGGGGGCCGTAACTTGCCCAATGCCTCACCTGCGCTCATGCCTGTCTCAACATAGCCACGCGCCAAATGAAGCCGCATCATACGATTTTGAAGAGTGCGGATAACAGCGATCGCATTTTCACCCGAAACCCGTGCTCGTTCTAATAATTTTTCAAGCTGTATTAGGTTTCCTGCTGTCACCGCTTCAGCTATCTGATTAAGCCCCAAAGCCGCAGTGTCTCCCACACACGCCTCCGCATCCGCAAGTGTTATTTGACCCCCGCCTTGTCCCTTGTAAACTACAAGTTTATCTAGTTCCCCGCGAGAAATCATCCTGTCACTACCAAGGTTATCAACGAGATAGGTGACCGCATCTTGTGTCGCTGTTAAGCCCGCATCTGCCAAAACAGAGTGTACAAGGCCCATCAGGTCACGAGCATTGTCTTCATAGCATGGAATGGCCAGAGCTGTTTTAGCATTTTCTAAAAGCTTTCTAAGGCCCGAGGCGGGTTTCAAGTCACCTGCTGTCATGACCAGAACGCCGTCCCCCTGAGAACTTTCTAAAACCAGCTTTGCCGCTTCAGTTACTTCATTACCAACACCGTCCATACGTACCAGTCTCCGCCCCCCCATCATGGAAATGGCTGATACCTCGTCAAGAAGAAGCGACGGAAAGTTTTTAACATCATCATTGCTGGGTTTTGCTACCTGAAACGGGTCAGACAAGTCAGGGGCGACCTGTTTGCTTATGAGGTCAGCACGCTCCCGCGCCAACCCTTCATCCCGGCCAAATACAAGTACAGCACGCACATCAGGTTTAATTGCTTTTAAAAGCGCAGGGATATCACGGGGTTTAACTTTCAACACAGCCCCCCATAGGTCATTCTTTTGAGAATTGCACAGCCAAGCGCCGGTGAATACGCTCTGCAAGCTCAAGAACAAGCCGGCGTGCACTATCTTCACGCTGTGTTGCTGTCGCAAAATCAGATAGTACAATATCAAAGGATGTCCGAGCACGAATTTGCTCATCAAACAAAACATCCTCAGTCTCAAGCGACACAAGGCGAGCAAATGCAACCATGGTGATTTGTTCTTGTGTGGTTGCGGTATCTGGCCGCGTACCATAACTTTCACTCGATTGTTCAAGTACAATATCAAGACGGTATTTTGTTGCGGTGGACACATTCAAACGATCAATCAAACGGTTCCGCATGATTTGGCCCGTTCTATCAGCAATAGGTGAAACCTCTATGGCTGATAACTCGGCTTGCATAGCCTCACTGGACCCCCCTGTTTCATAGAGTGGCTTGAACCCACATGCTGTGAGCATAAATACGCTTATGAATAAAAATATACGCATCAGTTAGCTACAATATTAACAATTCGTCCGGGCACAACAATTACTTTGCGCACAGTTTTTCCATCGATAAAGTTAATGATTTTTTCATTTGCCATCGCAACACCCTCAACATCTTCTTTCGGCATATCTTTCGCCACTTCAATGGTATCACGAACTTTACCATTCACTTGCACTGCCATTGTAACAGTCGAGTCTACGGTAAGCGTTTCATCAACCTTCGGCCATAGCGCATTAGAAACCAAGTCTTTGTGCCCCAGCTTATGCCACATTTCCTCTGCAAGGTGTGGCATCATTGGGCTTAAAAGCAAAATCATTGTCTCAAGCGCCTCGCGCATGGCTTCTGCAGCACCGTCACCCGAAAGCTTATTATTAATCAAACCTGCAAATTCATAAAGGCGTGCAACTGCCTTATTGAAATGTAAGTTCTCAATGTCTGATGTGACACCCTTAATAGTTTTATGACTCGCTTTACGCAGTGCCAGAGCACTATCAGACAGAGAATGTGGCATCGCACTTCCGAGAGGAGCAATTTTATGAGAAGGTTCGCTCACCAACCGGCAAATACGCTGGTTAAATCGCCAAGCCCCTTCAATGCCCGCCTCTGTCCATAAAAGGTCACGCTCAGGAGGGCTGTCTGATAATACAAACCAACGCGCTGTGTCCGCGCCGTACTGATCAATAATATCATCTGGGTCGATTACATTCCGTTTCGACTTGGACATTTTTTCGATGCGGCCTTCCTTTACCTCAAGACCGGTGTCGCTTCTATATATAGACCCATCATCCCGCGTTCGCACATGGTCCGGAAAAACCCATTCTCCATTACTGTCTTTATAGGTAACATGGTTAACCATACCCTGTGTAAAAAGTCCCTCAAAAGGTTCTTTGACTTTTATATAACCAATATGATTAAGGGCTCGCGTAAAGAACCGCGCATAAAGCAGATGCAAAATTGCATGCTCAACGCCGCCAATATATTGTTTTACCGGCAGCCATTCATCGACAGTTTTCCCATCAAAGGGTGCGTCTATATCGGGCGTGCAAAACCGCATGAAATACCATGAAGAATCAACAAAAGTATCCATTGTATCAGTTTCACGGGTTGCCTCTTTTCCACACTTTGGGCAAGTAGTTTTTTTCCATGTTGGGTGGTGCTCTAAAGGATTGCCCGGCTTATCAAAAGACACATCTTCCGGGAGCTGCACCGGCAGTTCTTCGCTTTTCACAGGAACAACGCCGCAGCTATCACAGTGTACAAAAGGAATGGGTGTGCCCCAATATCGTTGCCTGGAAACGCCCCAGTCCCGAAGGCGGTAATTCACAGTACGTTCACCCCAGCCTTCACTTTCGGCTCGGTCAATTATAGTTGCTTTAGCAGTTTCTGTATCGAGGCCATCAAGAAAGCGGCTGTTATAAAGTGTTCCTGCCCCAGTATATGGTCCGTCACCGAGTTGATAAGTTGCGGCATCCTCTCCTGTAGGTAAAACAATCGGCAAAATTGGGAGGTCATACTTGCGCGCAAAATCAAAATCGCGTTGATCCCCTGCGGGGCATGCAAAAATTGCCCCCGTACCATAGTCCATTAAAACAAAGTTTGCCACATAAACAGGAAGTTTCCAGTTTTCATCAAATGGGTGTGCAACATGCAGGCCCGTGTCAAAGCCTCTCTTTTCAGCTTTTTCAATTGCTTCTTCTGTTGTCCCTGTTTGACGACATTCTTGGATGAAACTTTCTAGTTCCTTGTTGTTTTCAGCAAGCTGCGTCGCCAAGGGGTGATCTGCAGAAATTGCACAAAAACTCGCACCGAACAGGGTGTCTGGGCGCGTCGTGTAAACAGGAAGCTTTTCACCTGTTTCAATAATATTGAAATCAAACCTCAACCCCTCAGAGCGGCCAATCCAGTTTTCCTGCATCAAACGCACTTTATCTGGCCATCGCTCAAGTGTGCTAAGCCCCTCAAGAAGTTCATCAGCAAAATCGGTAATTTTCAAAAACCATTGGGATAGCTTTCGGCGCTCAACGTCTGCACCTGACCGCCAACCCTTACCATCAATCACCTGCTCATTCGCAAGCACAGTATTATCAACAGGGTCCCAATTTACCCAACTTTCCTTGCGGTAAATTAAACCCGCTTTATAAAAGTCGATAAATATCTGCTGTTCTTTGCCATAATATTCAGGGTCACATGTTGCAATCTCACGGTCCCAATCAATAGCAAAACCAATTTGTTTTAACTGATCTCGCATGTTGGCAATATTATCGTACGTCCAATCAGCAGGGTGGACCTTACGCTCCATTGCTGCATTTTCCGCAGGCATCCCAAACGCATCCCACCCCATGGGATGCAACACTTCATAACCATTCGCACGACGAAAACGAGCAACAACATCCCCCAGTGTATAGTTACGTACATGGCCCACATGAATACGGCCCGATGGATAAGGGAACATTTCAAGCACATAATATTTCGGCTTCTCAGACTGGGTGTTCGTTTTAAACGTACCCGCTTCAGCCCATATTTTTTGCCATTTGGCTTCAGTTGCCTTTGCGTTATAGCGCGACATGATATTTTCTCGTGTAATAAACTAGAAAGGGCCGAGCAAAGCCCAGCCATTAAATTTATGATCTAACGTCAAAGTACGTTTAATTACGCGCTTCAACTCGCATACGGCGGGCTGCTGTGAGGATAGCTTCTTCAATTTGAAGCTCCGTTGCCGCTTGAACGGGAACAGATTGCCATCCAGCTTCAGCGCGTTCTTGACGCACAACCGAAACTTTAAAGCCATCAGAGCGCAGTGCTTCAGACAAGAAACGCACCGTAACTTTAACCCGCTCATCAGGCAGGTCTGCGGTTGTATGCCAATCGGTCACTATCACACCACCAGATGGTTCAATCATTTCAAGAGGCATGAAAGAAAGTGTTTCAAGTGTTGCTTGCCATAAGAAACCGTTGATCCCAATTGCCGTAGGCCTTGGCCCAACGTTTTTTTCTGCTTTATCACCGCCACCAAACATGCTGCATGCGCCAATAAAGAGGCACAATGACACCACAAACAGTGACTGGGTTATTTTTTGCATAAGACACCCTGTACATTGATAATAGATTCGTTTTCACTGGGACCGCCGTGAAAATTCAAGCCCACAGAAAAACCTTTCCAGCGGGTTATAACGGTCCCTGATGATAGTTACTAGTCAGAAATACGCTCAAATCATGGCAAACCGTGACCAAGAGGACACAGCGCCGCCCTATTTGGCCTAAGCTCTTGCAATATAATGCCTAGATTCCGTACGATAACAATTGTGTAACTTTCTTATGTGAGATACGTACGCAATATGAAAACCGCGTGTTTAATATACTTAGCCGTACTCATGGCTGTAGCACCATCTGCAAGCGCACAGTCAGATGGTGATAAAACACGCTTTGAATCCTCAGGTTTTCTGCAAAGTTTAGATGCTTTCATTGTTGAGCAAATGGCGAAGCAACGGCTCGGGCAAAAAGATACAAAACCGGCCTCTATTGAAGAACTTGAGCTTAGTTTTCGCCTTAATAAAGCCGGAAAAAGCAATGCTTTCCACTTGAGTGATTCGCGGAAGTTCCCGTCAAATAAAGGGGACAATCTTTCTAGCCAACCAGATTTTTCTTCCTTACTCGCGCCAACAGGTGAAGTGCGTAGCTCATACGGCCAAGATTTATACGGTGCCAAAACTACCTTTGACCTAAGCTTCGGCGGCAATAAAAACAACCCAACTGATCATGGTTTAGAACTCTCGCTGCAAAGCGGTTACCGTTTCTCTGTTCAGGGTCTTCATGCCCTTACGGGGTTTGCCGACCACGACCTTGCCGACAAAGAATATAATCTTGGTGTTACCCTTGGGTATGCCGGCTTCGGTGTAGATGCATCTCTTACACGTCAAACAAGTGTATTTGAAAATGAAATGCAGGGTTTTGACGTTGGTTTGTCATATCGTTCCAACACATGGGCTGCACGCCTTTCTATGGGCGGTTACCGTGATGGGGCAGATCTTTATGGTATTGAAAATGATGTGCGGAGCATTGTCTCTGTTGAACTTGGGGCAAGTTATCGCCTCTCGGACAGTCTTGGCCTTACCGGTGGTGTTCGTTACTATGATTATGGTGATCAATGGCTTCTCAACCCCGAGGCTGGTGAAAACTCCCAGATGATCTTCTTGGGCGGCCACTTAAATTTCTAGGGTTGTTCTTTACATTCTATCTTGATGCAAAAGCCTCTATAGCTGCGACCCCTATGATGTTAAACGGCTTCAGTTTAGCTGCGTTTGTTGAATGTATACCGCCCAGAGCTGCAACCGGCACCTTCACTCCCTTAATAAGCCGCGCAAACCTATGGACCCCAAGAAAGGGCGCGCCCGGGTGACTGTTGGTTTTGAAAACCGGCGACACAAGAGCAAAGTCAACATTCAGATTTTCAGCGCGTTTTAAAGAACGGCGATTATGACATGCTGCACTAACAAGGCCAAAGGCCGCTAAATTCGGCGGAGACCCTAACATGTGCTCAGGTAAATGCAGACCGTCCGCAGCAACGATACGCACAAGCGCCGCATCACCAGCAATCAACAAAAACTGCTGTAACTCTCGTGTTATGCGCCTTAAATTTTGAGCAAGACCAATGCGATCAGGGTGATCATAATCCCTGCATATAATAATACTGCCTGCTGGCAGCTGTTCACATACAGCAAAAGGGTTTGCCACCCTTGTTTCATCAGTCATAAAAATTAAATGTGGTACAGCCGCCGCAATACCAATACGCATGGCAGAGCTCGATGGAAGTTTTTCGATGAATGGCTTGACCATTAAGGCTCCCTTGGCACATAGCTTTTCTATAACAACTATAGTCTATAAAGGGTAATTGCATGAGCTCCGACATGAAGTCCACTATCCCCGCAAATTTTTCTGATATTACCTCAGAGATTAAGAAAATGTGTGATCATGTTGGTGGGGGCAATACTCAACCCCGTTTAATTGCTGTCTCAAAAGTTCAACCGAGAGAAAAGGTGGTTGCGGCTCTTGAGACTGGTCACCGCATATTCGGGGAAAACCGCGTTCAAGAAGCACAAGACCGCTGGACGAGCCTTAAAATAGAGTATCCTGACGTTGAACTTCACCTGATTGGGGGACTGCAAACAAACAAGGTAGCAGAAGCTGTTGCCCTATTCGATGTTATACAATCCGTTGACCGGCCAAAACTTGCAAAATTCCTTGCTCGGGAAATGGCGGCTCAAAACCGCAACTTACCTCTTTACCTTCAGGTCAACACAGGTAAAGAAGTACAAAAGGGCGGCTGTATGATTGAAGAGCTTCCAGAACTTTTGAAAATATGTGCTGACTTAAAGCTAGATGTTCAAGGTCTTATGTGTATTCCACCAGCCAGCGATGATCCTTCCTTGCATTTTGCGCTCCTGAAAAAATTTGCAGCCCGACACGGCCTAAAGGGATTATCTATGGGTATGAGTAGCGACTACGCGCTCGCCGCCAGCATGGGTGCGACAGATATTCGTGTAGGGACGGCCATATTCGGCGAGCGAGCTTACAGCTAGACTATTATAGGAGAGGGGCACAATATTCAGTCTTCTCAACTTGGGTGCTGAATGTGAGACACTTTCTAAGAATATGTTTTTTGCTTTTCACAGTTGTTGTCGGGTTTATGTTAGTTCGATCATTCTTACCGTGGGTCGTTTGGTTTGACGAAAACCACTGGGAAACGAAACCCGTTGGAGTGGCTTTTATTAATCTGGGGCGCTTTAATGTTATTGATTGTCCTTCGTAACAACAAAAAGGCTGCCGAGACTACGTTTAAAAGAGCAAAAAACAGCCGATCAAACTTAGACTATCAATAATGAATCGCCGACCTGTATCCCCTTCAGGACTTTCTGAAGCAGGTCTAGTTCAACGGCAACACAGCCTTCAGTCGGTTTAAAACCCTCTCGCACATTATGTATAAAAATAGCACTACCTTTACCGGCCTCAACAGGGTTACTATTATGGCCAATAACAAGAATGAGATCATAAATATCATCCTCCCGCCACAGTTTTT